>Ga0137409_10000712_pt1 | contig 36526 bp, 34 predicted proteins | sample CZODoug1_16funga_FD_122059 | JGI IMG/M metagenome (GOLD analysis project Ga0137409, IMG submission 122059) | Vadose zone soil fungal communities from Angelo Coast Range Reserve, California, USA - CZODoug1_16fungal (Hybrid Assembly) | ecosystem: Environmental > Terrestrial > Soil > Vadose zone... | reverse complement strand
GTCTATTTCGTGCTTTGAATTCATGATCGTATCGAAATTATTGTACACCACTTGGTTGTTTCTGATTCCAATCATCGCATTATTCTTGCCATGGATCAAGCCTTCCACGGCCGCAACCCCCATTTTGCTGGCCAACACACGATCAAAATAAGTCGGGGCCCCGCCTCGCTGCAAATGCCCCAGAATTGTAACCTTAATATCGAAATAATTATTACGCTCAGCGAATTTTTTTGCAAGATCCATAGCTCCGCCAATCTTCGAACCTTCCGCGACAACCACCAAGCTCGATTTCTTGTTAGTCTTTCCACCCTCGTCTAACTTTGCGAAAAGTTCATCCAGGGTCATCGATTCTTCGGGGATAATCGTTGCAACGGCACCCCCTGCAATTCCACAGTTGATCCCAATGTAGCCCGAATTCCTTCCCATTACTTCGATGAAAAAAAGGCGGTTGTGTGAGATAGCTGTGTCCCGGATTTTATCAATGGCTTCTACTGCAGTATTAGTTGCAGTATCAAAACCGATGGTGTAGTCTGTTCCCGCCAAGTCATTATCGATAGTACCTGGGATACAAATCGATGGAATGCCAAACTCCTCAAAGAAGACATGCAAGCCGGCAAATGTTCCATCTCCACCGATGGCAACAAGTGCATCGATTCCATTTCGCTTCAAATTGTCAAAGGCTTTCTTTCTTCCTTCTTTTGTACGGAATTCCTGGCTGCGTGCTGACTTCAAAATAGTGCCACCTCGCTGAATAATATTGCCCACCGAGCGAGCACCTAATTTCACAATGTCGCCAGAGATCATGCCATCGTATCCTTGCATGATGCCGAAGACTTCTCTTTTATAATAGATAGAAGTACGAACCACAGCACGAATGGCGCCAGCACCGGCAGCAGCGACGGCACGATCATCTCCTTGATCGCGGCCTTGGTCAGCAGGTCGACCGCGGTCGAGTAGTCGGGTCGCGTGGTGCCTTCCATGATGCCCTTGATCTCGCGGAACTGGCGGCGAACCTCGTTCACCACCGAGCCCGCGGCGCGGCCGACAGCCTCCATCGCCATCGCGCCGAAGAGATAAGGAATCAAACCGCCGATGAAGAGACCGATGATGACCTTGTGGTCCGACAGGTCGAACTTGAGGTCGCCGAGCCCGGCCTCGCTCAAGCTGTGCGTGTAGTCGGCGAACAGCACGAGTGCCGCGAGACCGGCCGAGCCGATCGCGTAGCCTTTGGTGACGGCCTTGGTGGTGTTGCCGACGGCGTCGAGCGCGTCGGTGACGTGCCGCGTCTCGGGCGGAAGCTTCGACATTTCGGCGATGCCGCCGGCGTTGTCGGTGATCGGGCCGAACGCGTCGAGCGCGACGATCATGCCGGTCATCGAAAGCATACTCGTGGCTGCGATCGCGATGCCGTAGAGGCCGCCCACCTCGAACGCGCCCCAGATCGACGCGCACACCGCGAGCACGGGCAGCGCCGTGGATTTCATCGAGACGCCGAGGCCCGCGATGATGTTGGTCGCGTGGCCCGTCTGCGAGGCGGCAGCAACCTTTCTCACCGGGCTGAAGTTCGTGCCGGTGTAGTACTCGGTGATCACGACCATCGCGGCCGTGAGCGCGAGGCCGATGAGCGCCGCGTAGTACAGGTTCAGAGCGTTGCCGGTGGAGCCCATCATGGACATCGTGATCGGATAGAACGCGATCGCGGCCAGCACGCCGGAGACGACCACGCCCTTGTACAGCGCGGGCATGATCTTGCCGGTCTTCGTGCTGACGAAGAAGGTGCCGATGATCGACGCGACGATCGATACGGCGCCGAGCACGATCGGGTAGAGCGCCGCGTTCTCGCCGAGCGAAGTGGCGGTGAGACCGCCGAGCAGCATGGTGGCGATGAGCGTGACGGCGTAGGTCTCGAACAAGTCGGCCGCCATGCCGGCGCAGTCGCCGACGTTGTCGCCGACGTTGTCCGCGATGACCGCCGGATTGCGCGGGTCGTCCTCGGGAATGCCCGCCTCGACCTTGCCGACGAGGTCTGCGCCGACGTCGGCGCCCTTGGTGAAGATGCCGCCGCCGAGACGCGCGAAGATCGAGATCAGCGACCCGCCGAACGCGAGGCCGACGAGCGCCTTCAGGATCGCGGCCTGCTCCATGCCGAGCGAATGCAGCACGGCGTAGTAGCCGGCGACTCCGATGAGACCGAGCCCGACCACGAGCAGGCCTGTCACCGCACCGCCGCGGAACGCGAGCTTCAGCGCCGCGTTCAAGCCCTGCGTGGCCGCCTGCGCCGTGCGTACGTTCGCGCGCACCGATACGAACATGCCGATGTAGCCCGCGAGGCCGGAGAGCACCGCGCCGATCGCGAAGCCCACCGCCGTTGGCCACTTGAGCGCGAAGAACAGGATCACGAACAGCACGACACCCGCGATCGCGATCGTCGTGTACTGCCGGTTCATGTAGGCCTTGGCGCCTTCCTGGATAGCCGCGGCGATCTCCTGCATGCGAGCGTTGCCGGCCGGCTGCTTGAGCACCCAGCTCACCGTGACGAAGCCGTAGACCACGGCCAATGCGGCCGCGCCCAGAGATAGCCACAACGCGATGTTCGGATTCATTCCGTATCTCCCAGCCTTTCTAGTTTTCTCGGGCGCTTAAAAATCGGGCGCCTATTTGGCGCTGACTGGCGACCCTAGTCGAGCCAGTGGAGCTGTACCCCGGTTCAGAAATAGGGTGAGCAATCGCGAACGGGGTTTAAGACCCGGTTTGTTCTTGCGCTCCGCCGCCCCCCGGCGAAGCGGCGGCTACTTTATCACAAACTCGTTCGGCAACCGTCGCGCAACCCGCTGATTGCGCAGGCTGACATAACTTGGGAGGCCGTCCTTGTACGGCGGGTAGTCCTCGCCGCGAATCAGCGGAGCCAGGTAGTTGCGGCACGCGGTCGTGATCGCGAAGCCGTCTTTGCTGATGTAGTTGCGCGGCATCATCTTCTCTTGGTTCGCGACCTTCGCGAGGTCGGCCTTGCCCACCGTCCAGCGGTACGGCTTGCTCGACTTGCGCACGATCGTCGGCATCACGGCGTTCTCGCCCGCGAGCGCAAGCTCCACGGCGGCTTTGCCCATCGCGTAGGCCTGGTCGACGTCGACCTTGGAGGCGATGTGCCGCGCGGCGCGCTGCAAGTAGTCGGCGATAGCGTAGTGGAATTTGTACCCGAGCTTGGCCTTCACGAGCTGCGCGATCGTAGCGGCGACGCCGCCGAGCTGCGCATGGCCGAATGCGTCCTTGCCGCCGGCCTCCGCGAGGAACCGGCCGTCGGCGTAGCGCGCGCCCTCCGACACGACGACCACGCAGTACTCGTGCTTGTCGACGCTGCCCTTCACGCGCGCGAGGAACGCGGCCTCGTCGAACGGAATTTCCGGGAACAGGATCACGTGCGGCGCGTCGCCTTCCTTCTCGCCGGCGAGGCCCGCGGAGGCCGCGATCCAACCGGCGTGGCGGCCCATGACCTCGAGCACGAACACGCGCGTAGAGGTGCGCGCCATCGAGGCCACGTCGAGTGCCGCCTCGCGCGTCGACACGGCGACGTACTTCGCCACCGAGCCGAACCCGGGGCACGTGTCCGTGATCGGTAGATCGTTGTCGACGGTCTTCGGCACGCCGATGCAGACGATCGGATACCCGAGCTCCTTGCCGATCTGCGACACCTTGTAGGCGGTGTCCATCGAGTCGCCGCCGCCGTTGTAGAAGAAGTAGCCGATGTCGTGCGCCTCGAAGACCTCGATCAGGCGCTCGTACTCGGCGCGGTTCTGGTCCAGGCCCTTGAGCTTGTAGCGCGCCGAGCCGAACGCGCCCCCGGGCGTGTGCCGGAGTGCCGCGATCGCCTGGCGCGACTCCGCGGTCGTGTCGATCATGTCCTCGGTGAGGGCGCCCAAGATGCCGTTGCGGCCGGCGTACACCTTGCCGAGCTTCGCGCGGTGCTTGCGCGCCGTCTCGATCACGCCGCAAGCGCTCGCGTTGATGACCGCGGTCACGCCGCCCGACTGCGCATAGAACACGTTTTTCTTCGTCGCCACGCGGCCCTCCGCTTCGAATCCCGGCCGACGAGGAGAATAGCAAACGGTGGCTGCGTCTTGTCCCACTTTGGCTCCGCGATGCGGGTAACGGCTGCGGACGTACCTCGAAGGGCCTTCCCGAGACCGTCGCGGCACATGGCCGCAATGTGCATCCTGCGATTGCGGCACTCCCGCCATCCCTGGCGGTCGGATGTGCCGCGCCGAGCCCCAGGGATGGTCTTCCGGCGTGTCTCGGGAAGGCCCTTCGAGGTGCGGCCGCAGCTCCTGCGCTACCCAGACCGCCAAAGTGGGACAGGACGCGGGCGCGGTTTGACGACGCGGAGCGGCGCCGCTAGCGTAACGGGCCTTCAGGGGTCGGCGCGGGAATAGCGTATGCGTATCGTCATGCTTGGGGCGCCGGGGTCCGGGAAGGGCACGCAGGCGCAACGTCTGCAGAAGGATCACGGAGTGCTGCAAGTGTCGACCGGCGATTTGCTGCGCCGCGCCGTCGCCGACAAGACGCCGCTCGGGCTCAAGGCGAAGGCGGTGATGGACGCCGGGGATCTCGTGTCCGACGAGATCGTGCTTGGCTTGATCAAGGAGCGCATCGCGCGCCCCGACGCGGAGGCCGGGTTCGCGCTCGACGGTTATCCGCGCAACAGCACACAAGCCCAGGATCTCGAGCGCGTGCTAGCGGGGCTCGGCCAGAAAGTCGACGCGGCCGTTCTCATGGACGTCGACTTCGATCTTCTGATGAAGCGGCTCACCGGCCGGCGTACGTGCTCGGCGACGGGCGCAGTGCTCAACATCTACTTCTCGCCGCCGCAGGAGCTCGAGGCGTGCCGCAAGGCCGGCGGCGAGCTCGTGCAGCGCGCCGACGACAACGAAGCCACGATCCGCAATCGGCTCCAGGTCTACGAGCGGCAGACGGCGCCGCTGATCGACCACTACCGCAAGCAGGGTCTCCTGAAAACGGTCGACGCGAACGACGAGGTCGACGCCGTCTATCGACGCCTCATTCAGACGCTGGGCTTGTAACGGCCACGTCCTGGAGCGCGAGCGCGCGCCAGCCGTTTCGTAGATGTTCGGGCGGGGCGCCGAGCTCGAGCGCCGCGAGGTCGCGGCGCGTTGCGAGAATCTCGGGCTCGATACCGAGCGCGGCGGCGCGCTGGCGCACGTTTTCCTGCAGCGCTTTGAGGCGGGCCTTGTCGGGCGCTTGCGGGCTGCCGTGCTCGTGCACGAGCGCTTCGATCTCGGGATCGGACCGTGCCGCGAGTGCCGCGAGCAGCTCGGATCCGAAGCGGGCGGCGAACTTCGCAGGCAGAAACCTACCGAGCTCGGCCTGAGTAGACGGCGGGTTCGCCGCGAGCGCGAGCAGCGTCTCGTCCGCGAGCAGCCAACGCCGCGGCCGATCCGCGCGCTGCGCGGCCGCTTCGCGCCAGCGCACGAGCGCTAGCGCTGCGCACTGGCCGCGCGCCGGGAGCCCGTACACCCCCTTGAGCCGGATCCAGATCGCGAGCGGTTCCGCGACCGGCGGCTCGGCGAGCAGCCGGCGGCTGTCTTCCTCGAGCCAGGAGAGCCGGCCTAGCGCCCCGAGCTGCGCCTCCACGTGCCGCCAGGCCGGCAGCAGATAGCGGACGTCGTCGAGCGCGTAGCGAAACGCCGCGTCGGGCAACGGGCGGCGGCTCCAATCGGTGCGGGCGTAGCTCTCGCCGAGCTCGATGGCGAGCGTGCGCGCGAGCAGCCCCTCGAGCCCGACCTGCGGCGGGAAGCCCGCCAGCGCCGCGGCGACCTGAGTGTCGATGAGCCGGGGCGGCAGGCGTTGGGTGCGCTGCCAGATCACCTCGAGGTCTTGGCGTGCGCTGTGCAGCACCCAGGTCGAGCGCGGATCGAACAGCCGGGTAAACAGCGGCGTCAGGTCGAGCGGCGCGAGACAATCGACGCACGCCGTCACCTCGTCGGTCGCGATCTGAATCAGGCAGAGCTGCGGGTAGTAGGTCTTCTCGCGGATGAATTCCGTATCGATGGCCAGCAACGGCGCGGCGCCGATCGCGGCGACCAAGGTATCGACCGCGCCTACCGTGTCTACCCAGTTGAGCTCGCTCGACTTCGCCACCAACCGATCCTGCCCCGGAGGGCTTGGGCTTTCGCTTCGGCTATTATCGCGGTCCCTGAACCAGGAAACAGCCCCGTGCTGCGCGTGCTGCAAGCCTTTTTCGAGATCACGCTGCATCGGCGCGGACCGGACAACCTGCCCGCGTCGGGATTCCTGTTCGGGCTCGTGATCACGATCTACGTCGTGGTGGCGTGGTTCACGCAGATAATGCCCGCGTCGCTCGAGCATCCGATCCTGTTCCTGGTCGTGGACCTGTCGATCGACATCGCGTTCATCTGGTCGCTGCTTCGCGCGTTCGGGCACGAGCGCAGGTTCCTGCAGACGGCGATCGCGTTCTTCGGTGTGTGGACGCTGCTGAACCTGTTTGGCGCTCCGCTGATGCCCTGGCTTCGCTCGGTGCAGCCCGGGCAGCCGGAGGCCGCGTTTCCCGCCGTGCTCGCGGTGCTGTTGATCATCTGGAAGATCGACGTGTCGGGCTTCGTGATAGCGCGCTCGCTCGGCAGGCCGTATGTCTTGGGTGTGGCGATCATGCTAGCGTACGCATTGCTAAGCCTCAGCTTTCAAGACACTTTCTTTCCGCAGCAACCGAGCACTTAGGCCGGCGAATCAGCTATTCATGCGAGTGCACATCCTCGGCATCTGCGGCACGTTCATGGGCGGAATCGCCGCTCTCGCGAAGGCCGCGGGTCACGAAGTTTCCGGCGCCGACCAGAACGTCTATCCACCGATGAGCACGCAGCTCGCCGAGCTCGGCATCGCTCTGCGTCAAGGCTATGACGATCGCGCGCTCGACGGTTTCGACTGCGTCGTCGTGGGCAACGCTCTGTCCCGCGGCAAGCCCGTCGTCGAGGCGCTGCTCGACTCCGGCATGCCGTACTACTCGGGGCCGCAGTGGCTCGCCGAGCACGTCCTTCGCGACAGGTGGGTGCTCGCCGTCGCGGGCACACACGGCAAAACCACCACCACGAGCATGCTCGCGTGGATACTCGAGTGCGCGGGCCTCGATCCGGGTTTCTTGATCGGCGGAATCCCGCGCAACTTCGGTGTCTCGGCGCGCCTCGGCGGCTCGAAATACTTCGTGGTCGAGGCTGACGAGTACGACACGGCATTCTTCGACAAGCGCGCGAAGTTCGTCCACTACCGGCCGCGCACCCTGATCGTGAACAACGTGGAGTACGACCACGCCGACATTTTTCCGGACGTCGATGCGATCCTGTGGCAGTTCCATCAGCTCCTGCGCACGGTGCCGAGCAACGGCCGCGTCGTCGCCAACGGCCGCGACGCGAACGTCGACAAGCTGCTCGCGCGCGGTGTGTGGACGCCCGTCGAAAAGTTCAGCGCGGCCGACGCGGCGGCCGATTGGTTCGGCGCTTACGAGCCCGGTTCCGCGGAAGCGCGGTTCGAGGCGCGGCGGCGTGGCGCGCCGCTCGGCTCGGTGAGCTGGTCGCTGCTCGGCCGGCACAATCTCGAGAACGCGCTCGCGGCGCTCGCGGCGGCCGAGCACGTGGGCGTGCGAACCGACGTCGCGCTCGCGGCGCTCGCGCGTTTCCAGGGCGTGAAGCGGCGGCTCGAGAAGCGCGGCGAATTCAACGGCGTCGCGCTCTACGAAGACTTCGCCCATCACCCGACCGCGATCGCGACGACGCTTGCCGGCTTGCGCGCCCGCGCCGCGACGCAACGGATCGTCGCGGTCATGGAGCCGCGCTCGAACACGATGCGCATGGGCGTTCACCGGGACACGCTCTGGCGCTCGTTCGATGACGCCGACCGCGTGTTCGTTCTCGGTTCCCAGGATCTCGGCTGGGACACCGCCGCGGCGTTCGCGCCGCTCGGCGCCAAGGTTTGCGTGAGCACCGACGTCGACGATCTGCTGCGCCGTCTCCTCGAGGAGCTCGCGCCCGGCGACCACGTGGTTCTAATGTCGAACGGCGGCTTCCAAGGGTTGCCGCAGAAGCTCGAGCACGCGCTCGAGGGTAGAGCCGACGGGAAGCGCTGAATCGCGGAGTGCCGGACGGTGACGACCGAGATCCCGCTGTTCCCGCTGAAGACGGTGTTGTTCCCCGGCGGGCCGCTGCGCTTGCGAATCTTCGAGCCGCGCTATCTCGACATGGTGGCGCGCTGCTTGCGCGCGGACAACCGCTTCGGCGTGGTCGCGATCAGCCGCGGCGCCGAAGTCGGCGAGGCCGAGATGTTCGGCGCCGGCACGCTCGCCGAGATCGTGGATTGGCATCAGGACGGCGCTCTTCTCGGCATCGTGGCCGTGGGCCGCGAGGGTTTCCGCCTCGACTCCACCTCGCGACGCCCCGACGGCCTGTACATGGGCCGCGCCGTGTTGCGCGAGCGCGAGCCGCGGCGACCGCTCGCCGAGTCGCACGCGCCGCTCGTCGAGCTGTTGCGCGGCCTCATCGAGCCGTTGTCGACCTATCGCACCGTGGAGTCCGCGTACGACGACGCGGTGTGGGTGAGCTACCGTTTGACGGAGGTCCTGCCGCTCGCGCTGCCGCTCAAGCAAGAGCTGCTCGAGATGACCGACAGTCACGCGCGCCTCGACCGCATCGCGGCGAGCTTACCTCCGCCGTCCGGAGCCTGAGTGTCGTGTTACGCTTCTGCGCGTTTCGATTCAGGGGTCGACGGTTACAGGGACGACCTCGGGGCGCTATGTGAAGAAGTACATGTGTCTGATCTGCGGCTTCATCTACGACGAGGCCGTCGGCCGCCCGGAAGAAGGAATTCCGCCGGGGACGAAGTGGGGGGACATCCCGCTGTCATGGCGCTGCCCGGACTGCGGGTCCGGCAAGGAAGACTTCGAGATGGTCGAGGTTTAGTCGAAACAGCTACTTGACGCGCTCGGCAGGGTGTCCGCGCGCGCGCAGTAGCTCGATCACGCCGTCCTTCCCGACCAGGTGTACCGCACCGACGATCACGAGGTGCCGGCGGCCGTCGCCGAGCAGACGCTCGATCTCCGGCACCCAGCGGCGGTTGCGGTCGGTGATGAGCGAGTCATAGAGGCCGGGGAAGTCGTCGAACTCGCCGATCAGTTGATCCGTGAGCTCGTCGAGCCGGCCGTCGCGCCAGGCGTCGGCGAGCTCCTCGAGCGTGCGGTCGGCGGAGTCGATCTCGCGCAGCGTCTGCTCGAGCAACGCCTGCTGCGTCGGCGCCGATAGGCCGTCGAAGATCGCGACTTGCGCTTGCAACGACTCCAGCCCGGCGATCGCCTTGCGGTCCTTGCGGGCCTTGCCGAGCACGTATTGCTCGAGCCCGAGATCCGCGCGAAAACCCTGGCGGCGCAGACCCTCGTCGAGCAAAACAATAGCGATGAACCAGGGCTCGACGCGCTCGAGCGCCGCGATCGGCAGGCCGGCCGCACCCACGTGCTGCTCCGTGAGCCGATAGACCTCGGGATCGAGCACGTCACGGAGCGTCTTGCCCGGCGGCAACACGGACGCCGCGAGCAACCCCGACTGCAGAACCGAGGCATCGAGATCGTCGAGGTCGAGCTCCATCACGAGGTCGTCCGCGCGCGCGTATAGCGCGTCGACCGTCGCCGGCAGCGGGTAGTCCGAGTCGCGCAGCACGTGGATCGAGCCGAGCAGCGCCACCTCACCGCCGTTGCGGCCCGCGAGGCGCCACGCGGCGGGATCGGCCGCCGCGAGGAGCGGCAGGAGCGCGACGAGCGAACCGAGCAACGCGCGGGTCACGTGTCCTGCCGGACCCACGCGACTTCCGTTTCGATGCGGCCGTCGGGTCTGAGCTCGAGCCACCGCAAGCCGGGCGGGCGGTCGTCGAGCGCGAAGAACTCGCTGCCCGGCAGGAACTGGGCGCACGTCGACGGCGTGCTCATGAACCGCACGTCGCTGCGCTGGCGGTCAGTCGCCTGATGCACGTGGCCGCAGACCACGGCTTTGACGTGGCTGTTCGCGTCGATCACGCGCCAGAACTCCGCCGCGTCGCGGAGCGCGACGCCGTCGAGCCAGGTGCTGCCCATCGGCAGCGGGTGATGGTGCATGTAGACGATCACGTGCTGACCGGCATGCGCGGCGAGCGCCTTGCGCAGACCCGCAAGGCGCGCGGCGCCGAGGCCGCCCGCGTCCTCGCCCGCGAGGAAGGTGGACAGCAGGATCATCGACCACGGCCCGCGGCGGAGCTCGCCGCCGAACTGGAACGCGCCGCTGCTTAAGGTTTCGGCCATGAGCTTCGGGTCGTCGTGATTGCCCGGGATCGACAACACGGGCACGCCGAGCGGCTCCAAGCTGCTGCGGAAGCGCTCGTAGCCGGCGCGGCTCTCGTCCTGGACGATGTCGCCGGTCGCGACGATCACGTCGGCCGGCCAGCGGCGGTCCCGTTGCGCGTGCTCGAGCACGGCGAGGAACGTGGCGAACGTGTTGACGCCGCGCATCCGGCTGTCCGCGGTGGCATGCAAGTGAGTATCGCTAATCTGCAATACCCGAAGACCGCGATCCTGCTGTGAGCTTCCGGCCATTCCTTGAGTTGCCGCTCGAGCTGGATGGTCGATGATACTGAATTATCCGCTGCCGGGAACGGATTGCCTCACAGATCAATTGACACCCACGGCGCACGGTCCGCCGGTTGCGTACGCCGTTCCGGGTAAGCGACAATTCCAGCTCGTTCCGCCGCCCGCTCCGCGCGCGACCGCCACCGGTCGACGGCCCGAGCGCTAGTCAGCAAGACGATTTGCCGATGCCACCGAGCAGAGAGAAGGCGACGCCGGCCGCCCGGCCGCCGCGTCGAAGACTCGCCAACGCGATTCGCATGTTGGCGCTCGACGCTGTCGAGGCCGCGAAGAACGGGCATCCGGGCATGCCGATGGGCATGGCCGACATCGCCGAGGTGCTCTGGAACGACTACCTCAGGTTCTCGCCGACCCAACCGCACTGGTACGACCGGGACCGCTTCGTACTGTCGAACGGTCACGGCTCGATGCTGCTCTACGCGGTGGCGTACCTCACGGGGTACGGGCTCTCGATCGACGAGATCAAGAAGTTCCGCCAGCTCGGTTCCCGCACCGCGGGCCATCCCGAGCGCGACCTCGATTTAGGGATAGAGACCACAACCGGGCCGCTCGGGCAGGGGCTCGCGAACGCGGTCGGCATGGCGCTCGCCGAGCGCACGCTCGCGGCGCAGTTCAACCAGCCCGGCCACACGATCGTCGACCACCACACCTACGTGTTCATGGGCGACGGCTGCCTCATGGAGGGCATCTCGCACGAGGCGTGCTCGTTCGCCGGCACGGAAAAGCTCGGCAAGCTCATCGGCTTCTACGACGACAACGGCGTGTCGATCGACGGCGCCGTGCGCGGCTGGTTCACCGACGACACGCCGCGGCGCTTCGAGGCGTACGGTTGGCACGTGGTGCCGAACGTCGACGGCCACGACCCGAAGGCGATCGCCGCCGCGATCGACGCGGCGCGCGCCGAGACCGCGCGGCCGTCGCTGATCTGCTGCAAGACCGTGATCGGCTTCGGCGCGCCGAACGTGCAGGGCACGGCGGCGACGCACGGCTCCGCGCTCGGCCCGGCGGAAACCGCGGCGACGCGCGCAAATCTCGGCTGGGACCTGCCGCCGTTCGAGATTCCCGACGAGATCAAGACCGCCTGGGACGCGCGCGAGCGCGGACGCAAGCTCGAGGCGACTTGGGCTGAGCGCTTTGCGCGTTACCGCGCAAGTTTCCCGCGGCTCGCGGCGGCCCTCGAGCGCCGGATGCGGACCGAGCTGCCGGAAGGCTGGGCGCGGCACGCCGACGAGGCCGTGCGCAACATCGCGGCGGCCGCGAAGCCCATGGCGACTCGCAAGGCGTCGCAGGTCGCGCTCGAGGCGTTCGCACCGGCGCTGCCGGAGCTCATCGGCGGCTCCGCCGACCTCACGCCCTCGAACAACACCCTGCACAAGTACTCGACGCTGCAGAGCGCGGAGGCGCCCGCCGGCAACTACCTGCACTACGGCGTCCGCGAGTTCGGCATGGCCGCCATGATGAACGGCATGGCAGCGCACGGCGGCGTCGTGCCGTACGGCGGCACGTTTCTCGTGTTCACCGACTACGCGCGCAACGCGTTGCGGATGGCGGCGCTCATGGGGGTGCAGAGCATCTTCGTGCTGACTCACGACTCGATCGGGCTCGGCGAGGACGGCCCCACGCACCAACCCATCGAGCACGTCGCGAGCCTGCGCTTGATCCCGAACATGCATCTCTGGCGACCGGCCGACGTGGTCGAGACGGCCGTCGCCTGGCGCGCGGCGCTCGAGCGGCGCACGGGGCCCACCTGTCTGATCCTCACGCGCCAGGACGTGCCGAGCGTCGAGCGCACGGCCGAGCAGATCGCGCTCGTCGCGCGCGGCGGCTACATCTTGAGCAACTCCGACGCGGAGCCGCAGGTCACGTTGATCGGCACCGGCTCGGAGCTCCAGCTCGCGGTCGGCGCAGCCAAGGACCTCGAGGCCGCGGGTGTCTCGGTGCGCGTGGTCTCGCTGCCGAGCACTCACGCGTTCGAGGCCCAAGATCGAGGCTATCGCGACCATGTGCTGCCGCCCGGCGGCGCCCGAGTGGTCGTCGAGGCCGGAGCCACCGGCGGCTGGTGGCGCTACGCCGGAGAGCGCGGCGCCGTCGTCGGCATCGACCGCTTCGGCCTGTCCGCCCCCGGCAAGCAGGTGCTCGAGCACCTGGGCTTCACGGTCGCGAACGTCGTCGAAGCCGCGCGCCGCTTGCTGTAACCTGACGCTCCGCCGCTACGGCTGAAGAGGAGGCATCCATGCCCGTCAAGATCGCAATCAATGGCTACGGCCGCATCGGCCGCAACGTCCTTCGCGCGCTGTACGAAGGGAAACGCCGCGGCGAGCTCACCGTGGTCGCGATCAACGATCTCGGCGACGCGAAAACCAACGCGCACTTGACCCGGTACGACACGGCGCACGGTCCGTTCCCGTTCGAAGTCGGCGTCGAGGGCGACAGCCTCGTCGTTGACGGCGACAGGATCAAGGTCTGCGCCGAGCGCGATCCGTCGAAGCTGCCGTGGAAGCAGCTCGGGGTGGACGTCGTGCTCGAGTGCACGGGCTTGTTCACCACCAAGGAGAAGGCCGGCATGCACATCAAGGCCGGCGCGAACAAGGTGATCATCTCGGCGCCCGCCGGCAAGGACGTCGACGCGACCATCGTCTACGGCGTCAACCACAAGACGCTGAAGGCGAGCGACCGCGTGATCTCGAACGCGTCGTGCACCACCAACTGCCTGGCGCCGCTCGCCAAGGTGCTGAACGACAACATCGGCATCGTGCGCGGCCTCATGACCACGGTGCACGCGTACACCAACGACCAGGTGCTCACCGACGTTTTCCACAGCGACCTGCGGCGCGCCCGCTCCGCCACGCAGTCGATGATCCCGACGAAGACCGGCGCCGCCGCGGCCGTCGGCCTCGTGCTGCCCGAGCTCGACGGCAAGCTCGACGGCTTTTCGATCCGCGTGCCCACGATCAACGTCTCGGTCGTCGATCTGACCTTCGAGGCCAAGCGCGACACGTCGGCGAAGGAGATCGACGCGGCGGTGAAGGCGGCGAGCCAGGGTGCCCTCAAAGGTGTGCTCGCGTATACCGACGAGCCGCTCGTGTCGGTGGACTTCAACCACAACCCCGCGTCGTCGATCTACGACTCGTCGTTGACCAAGGTCATCGAAGGCAAGCTCGTGAAGGTCTGCGCGTGGTACGACAACGAGTGGGGCTTCTCGAACCGCATGCTCGACACGACGGTCGTGTTCGCGGCGCTGTAGCCGGTTAGTTCTATGACACTTCGCGTCAAGCGCATGGCGGATCAGGCGCTCGAAGGCAAGCGCGTGCTGATTCGCGAGGACTTGAACGTCCCGATCAAAGACGGCCGCGTGACGAGCACGGCTAGGATCGACGCCGCGGCGCCCACGCTGCGCGCGGCGCTCGAAGCCGGCGCGCGCGTGATGGTGATGTCGCATCTCGGCCGGCCGAAGGAAGGCAAGCCCGAAGCCGCGCATTCGCTCGCGCCCGTCGCCGCGAAGCTGGGCGATATCCTGTACCGCGACGTTCCGCTCGCGGCGAAGTGGCTCGACGGCCTCGACGTGGCTCCCGGCGAGCTCGTGCTCTGCGAGAACGTGCGGTTCAACGTCGGCGAAGAGGCCGACGACCCTGCGCTCGCCAAACGCATGGCCGCGCTCTGCGACGTATTCGTGATGGACGCGTTCGGCACCGCCCACCGCGCGCAGGCGAGCACCAACGGTGTCGCGAAATTCGCGGCCGTCGCGTGCGCGGGCCCGCTGCTGGTCGCCGAGCTCGAGGCGTTGGGTAAGGCGCTCGAAAGCCCGAAGCGGCCGCTCTTCGCGATCATCGGCGGCTCCAAGGTGTCGACCAAGCTCGACCTGCTGCAGTCGCTATCGACCAAGGTGGACGAGCTGATCTTGGGCGGCGGCATCGCGAACACCGTGCTCGCGGCGTCCGGGGTGAACGTCGGCAAGTCGCTCTACGAGCCCGACATGGTCGACTTCGCGAAGCAATTGCTGGACGGCAAGTTCGGCAAGGCCGCGATCCCGCTGCCCACCGACGTGGTCGTGGCGGGGAGCCTCGACGCAGGCGCGCGCGGCACCGTCAAGAGCGTGCGCGACGTGACGTCGGCGGACATGATCCTCGACATCGGGCCGAAGACGGCCGAGCACTATGCGAAGCGCCTCGCCAAGGCCGCTACGATCGTTTGGAACGGGCCGGTGGGTGTGTTCGAGAACCCAGAGTTCGCGGGCGGCACCAAGCGCGTGGCCGCGGCCGTCGCCGCGAGCGAGGCGTTCTCGATCGCGGGCGGCGGCGACACGCTCGCGGCGATCGAGCAGTTCGGCGTGGGCAACGACATCTCCTACATCTCGACCGGCGGCGGCGCGTTCCTCGAGTTCCTCGAGGGCAAGAAGCTTCCCGCGGTCGCGACGCTCGAGGAACGCGCGGAGCGCTGATCGTGTCGGGAGCGAAGATTTCCGCCCCGGCCGAGCTCGAGGGCGCGTTCCGATGCGCGCTCGCCGCCGCCGATCCTCTCGTCTGCTTACCGCCGGTGCTCGGCGAGTATGAGCGCAGGCCCGCACTCGTGCTCGGCGCCGGCAAGGCCGCCGCCTCGATGCTCGCCGCATTGGCAGCGAATTGGAGCGCGCCGCTGCGCGGCATGGTCGTGACTCGCTACGGCCACGGGCTCGCGCCCGGGGAGACGAGCGGCGGAGTCGAGGTCGTCGAAGCTGGCCATCCGACGCCCGACGCGGCGAGCGTCGCGGCCGGCGCGAAGCTGCTCGAGCTCGCGGCCGGCGCGCGGCCGGACGAGTACGTCTTCTGCCTGATCTCGGGCGGCGGCTCCGCGCTCGCCAGCGTGCCGCAGAACGCCATCACCTTCGAGCAGAAACGCGCCGCCGTGGGCTACGTGATGCGTCAGGGCGCGGACATCCACGAGCTCAACTGCCTGCGCAAGCACTTGTCGCGGCTCAAAGGCGGCCGGCTCGCCGTCTGCGCGCACCCGGCGAGCGTCGTCACGTTCGTGATCTCCGACGTGCCGGGCGACGACGTGGCCGACATCGCGTCGGGCCCCACGATCCCCGACCCGACGACGCAGGCCGATGCGGTTGCGATCCTCGAGCGCTACCGGTACCCGAAGATCGCGGAGCTCATGCCGGTGCTCGGCGATCCGCGCTGCGAGACGCCGAAGCCCGGGGCCGCGGAGTTTCGCGGCGACTCCGTGCAGCTGCTCGCCGCGGCGTCGACGGCGCTCGAGGCGAGCGCGGATTACTTGCGCGCGCACGGCTACGAAGTGCTGTATCTCGGCGACGACCTCGCGGACGAGGCGCAGGCGCTCGGCCGCGCCCATGCGCGGCTCGCCCTCGAGCAGCGGCGGTCCGGCAGGCGCGTCGCGATCCTCTCGGGCGGCGAGACGCGCGTCGTGCTCGGCGAGGGCAGCGCCGGCCGCGGCGGCCGCAACACGGAATACCTTGCGTCACTCGCCGTCGCGCTCGGCGGCTGCCAGGGCGTGTACGCCCTCGCGGCCGATACGGACGGGATCGACGGCCACGGCGATCATGCCGGTGCGTTCATCGTTCCGGAAACATTACGTATCGGCGAGTTTCGAGACTTGTCGCTCGCCGCGCTACTGGCGCAACACGACAGTTACAGTTACTTTGATGCGTGCGGTCAGCTGTTGAAGACCGGACCCACTCGGACCAACGTTAACGACTTCAGATTAATCCTTTGCCTAAATTGAACAGACAGAACGATTCGTCCTTGGTGCCCGCAAACGCGAAAGAAGAAGTGCGGCGGCGTACAAAGATCGTGGCCACCCTGGGGCCGTCGACCGACGATCCCGCGGTGCTCGAGCAGTTGATCGTCGCCGGCGCCGACGTGTTTCGAATCAACTTCTCGCACGGCAACCAGGCCGACCAGGCCGCGCGCGTCGAGACGGTGCGCAAGGTCGCCGAGAAGGTCGGCAGGCACATCGGCATCATGGGCGACCTCCAGGGTCCGAAGATCCGTATCGAGTCGTTCTCGAGCGGCCGCGTGATCCTCGCCGAGGGCGCCGAGTTCACGCTCGACACCGCGATGGACCCCGCGGCCGGCGACCGCTACGGCGTCGGCGTCGCGTACCGAAACCTCGTGAAGGACGTCGAGCCCGGCGACACGCTGCTGCTCGACGACGGCCTCATCGTGCTCGCGGTCGAGAGCGTGGAGGGCACGCAGATCAAGACCCGCGTGAAGCTGGGCGGCAAGCTCGCCGATCACAAGGGTTTGAACAAGCAGGGCGGCGGGCTCTCGGCCCCGGCGCTCACGGACAAGGACCGCCGCGACATCGAGACCGCGGCGCGCCTCAAGCTCGATTTCATGTCGGTGTCGTTCGCGCGCAATGCCGAAGACATGGAGGAAGCGCGCTCGCTGCTGCGGGCGGCCGGCGGGACGGCGCACCTGGTCGCGAAGATCGAGCGGGCCGAGGCCGTGCAGAACATCCGTTCGATCATCGACGCGAGCGACGTGATCATGGTCGCGCGCGGCGACCTCGCCGTGGAGGTCGGGTACGCGTCGATGACCGGCTTGCAGAAGGGCCTGATACGTCTCGCGCGGTCGCGCAACAAGGTCGTGATCACGGCCACGCAGATGCTCGAGTCGATGATCCACTCGCCGTCGCCGACGCGAGCGGAGGTGTCCGACGTCGCGAATGCCGTCATGGACGGCACCGACGCCGTGATGCTGTCGGCCGAGACTGCGGTCGGCAAGTATCCCGTGCGCGCCGTCGCCACGATGGCCGAGCTCTGCGTGGGCGCCGAGAAGCACGAGACCTTCCGCCGCGCCGCGAACTACCGGCTCGAGGACGTGTTCGCGCACGTCGACGAGGCGATCGCGATGGCCGTGATGTACGTCGCGAACCACTTGAACGTGCGGGCGATCATCGCGCTCACCGAATCCGGGTCTACGACGCTCTGGATGTCGCGCGTGCGGTCGGACATCCCGGTGTTCGCGTTCACGCGGCACGAGACGACCCGCCGGCGCGTGAGCATGTATCGGGGCGTTTATGCGGTGCCGTTCGACGTCGTGCATACCGATCCCGGGTTGATCCACGAGAGCGTCTTCGAGACGCTGCTGCACGACGGCGCGGTGAGCCGCGGCGACCTCGTGCTGTTCACGCGTGGCGATCAGCAGGGTGTGGCAGGGAGGACCAATACGATGCAGATCCTCACTGTACCGGCGGCTCCCGTGCCGCCTCCCACGCCGAGTGGCTGAGCGGATCCGCAAGGCACTGATCCTCCCGGGCGCCGGCGCACGCGGCGCATACCAAGTCGGCGTCCTAAAGGCGGTGGCGTCGATCCTGCCGAAACGCGCGCGCAATCCGTTCGCAATCATCTCGGGCACGTCGGCGGGAGCGATCAACGCCGCGGTGCTCGCGTGCCGCGCCGCGAACTTCGAGCGCGCGATCGCCGACATGGAGCGCGTCTGGTCGAATTTTCGCGCGAGCCAGGTCTATCGCACCGACAACTGGACGATGCTCAAGACGAGCCTGCACTGGCTCGCGGCGCTCGTGTTCGGCGGGCTCGGCGTTGCGAACCCGAAGGCGCTGCTCGACAACACGCCGCTGCGCGCGCTGCTCGAGCGCGACGTGCGGTTCCCGCGGATCGCGAAGGCGATCGAGCGCGGCCACCTGGAGGCGCTGGCGGTGACGGCGTCCGCGTACACGACCGCGCGGTCGGTGACGTTCTTCCAGGCGCGCGAGTCGTTGCGCGGTTGGTCGCGCGTGCGCCGCGTCGGCAAGCCGACGATTCTGAACATGGACCATCTGATCGCGAGCGCCGCCGTGCCATTCATGTTTCCGCCCGTGCGAATCGGCGGCGAGTACTACGGCGACGGATCGATGCGCCACCGCGCGCCGCTGTCCTCCGCGATCCATCTCGGCGCGGACCGGATGCTCGTGATCGGCGTGCGTGCGGAGCGTCCCGACCCCGAGCCGCCGGCGGACGTCGAGCCACCCGTGCCGAGCCTCGCGCAGCTCGGCGGCTACATGCTCGACACGCTGTTCATGGACGGGCTCTATACCGATCTCGAGCGCCTGTCGCGGATCAACCGGCTGCTCGAGGTGTCGGGACCGCGCCGCGTGACGCAGGGCGGCGCGGAGCTCAAACAGTTGCACACCGTCGTCATCGTGCCGAAGGACGACGTCCGCGAGGTCGCGGCCCGTCACGCACACGAGCTCCCGCGCGGGCTGCGCTTGCTGTTGCGCGGGCTCGGCGCGGGCGATGCCGGCGGGATGCAGCTCGTGAGCTACCTCCTGTTCGAGTCGGGGTTCACGCGCGAGCTCATCGCGATGGGCTTCCGCGACGCGCTCGAGATGGAGGAAGAGCTCCGTGCGTTCCTCTTCGACCAGCCCATGGACACGTTGTACGCCCCGCCGCACCTGAAGTTCGCGTTGGAGCGCTGAAGGCGCTCGTTTTTGCGGTTTCGGCTGGCGGTGGGCGAGCGCGTGGCGTGTGCGCCTCCTCCGCGGCACGCGACTTCGCCGGCCTTCGGCCGGTTCCCTCGCCACGGCGCGTTCGCCGGGGCTCAAAACGCGGTCGCTAAGCCGCTGCGCATTTACCGGGCGGTGTGCCGCCGCGTTTTGAGTGCTCGCTGCGCTTGCACCCTGGGCGCTGCGCGCCCAGGGCTCCGCGGCTCTCGGCGCTGTGGCTCGGCTCGTCGCTACCGCCGCGGAGGAGGCTCACACGCCACGCGCTCGCCCACCGCCAGCCGAAACGTGCCAGCGTCGACGTCTGCCACTCTTCGCGCAGATGAACGATTGCGAGCCACGCGGCGTTTGCGTCGCGGACGACGCGTCACGCCCTGTGCGCGCGCGGCCACTGTCGTCTCGGGTTTCCGGCGGGGGCGGCGGTGGGTGCGGTCCCCTCGCGGCGATAGCGACGAGCCGAGCCACAGCGCCGAGAGCCGCGGAGCCCCGGCGCGCAGCGCCGGGGTGCGAGCCGCAGGCGAGCATCCAGAACGCGGCGGCACGCCCTCTCTACTGCCGAAACAGACGAACGACCGCGTTCTGGACCCCGGCGAACGCGCCGTGGCTAGGGAACCGGCCGAAGGCCGGCGAAGTCGCGTGCCGCGAGGGGACCGCACCCACCGCCGCCCCCGCCGGAAACTTGCGATGTCCACCAACGCGCGCGACGAACACGCCGCGATGCGTGGCCGCGTCAGGGGATCTCGTGGTGCTGCGTGCGGATCGTGCCGTGCTTGGCGGTGAGGCGTTTCGCGATGGCTTCGGCCACGTAGACGGAGCGGTGCATCCCGCCCGTGCAACCGATCGCAACCGTGAGGTATGAGCGCTGGAAGTCCTGATAGCGCGGGATCCACTCCTCGAGGAACGAGACGATCGCGTCGATCATCTCCTGCACCACGGGCTGTTCGTCGAGGAACTTCTTGACCGGCTCGTCCTTGCCGCTCAACGGCCGCAGCTGCGGCTCCCAGTAGGGGTTCGGCAAGCAGCGCACGTCGAACACGAAGTCCGCGGTCGCCGGCAGACCGTGCTTGTAGCCGAACGACTCGATCAGGATCGACAGCGCGCCGGGCGCGCGCTGTCCGACGCGCTCGCGAATCTGCTCGCGCAGGTCGTACACCGTCATTCCGGTGGTGTCGATGACGAGCTCCGCCGAGTTGATCACGGGTCCGAGCAGCTCGCGTTCCTTGGCGATCGCCTCGGCGAGGCTGGTATCGCGGTTGGTCAATGGATGCTTGCGGCGGGTCTCGCTGAAGCGCGATACGAGCGTCTGATCGTCGGCTTTCAAGAAGACGACGTCGCATTCCACGCCGTCGCGGCGGAGCTTGTCGATCAACGCGGGAATGTCGGCGATGTCGCTCGGCCGATTGCGCGCGTCGAGCCCGACGCCGACGTTCTCGAACACGCCGTCGCGGCGCGGGAGGACTTCGTCGACGAAGGAGCGCAGCAGCGCGACCGGAATGTTGTCGATGCAGTAGAAGCCGACGTCCTCGAGAACGTGCAGGGCGACGCTCTTTCCGGAGCCCGATAGGCCGCTGACGATGATCAGCCGCACGGCGACACACTCTGCCGGTCGCGCCGCGCCCGCCGCGCGTGCAATTGGTTGCGCGCGAGAACCGCGACGCCGCGGACGTTACTTGAGGTGCTTCTCGACGTCCCTGGCGTGGTGATCGGTGATCTTTTCTTTGTGCTTCTTGACCTGGCGATCGAGCTTGTCGACGAGCATGTCGATCGCGGCATACATGTCTTCCTCGATCGAATCCGCGTGAATTGTACCACCCCCCAAGTGGACGGTAGCTTCAGCTTTGTGAAGCAGTTTTTCTACGGTGAGTATGCAGTGGATGTCGGTCATGTTGTCGCAATGTCTTTCGAGCTTCGCGAGCTTGGTGCCGACGTAGTTGCGTAAGGCCGGAGTGACGTCGATGTGATGGCCCGTAACGCTCAGCTGCATGGTCTCTCTCCTTCCACTGGTTAGCGTTCGTTTTCCTTGTCGAGCTAGCCCACCATCTTGCTCCGTTTGCGGTCGCTCGATGACGGGATTTTCATCGCTTCGCGGTACTTCGCGACGGTGCGGCGGGCGACGGTGATGCCTCCGTCGGACAGCATTTGCGCAATCTGATTGTCGCTGAGCGGCTTCTCCGGATCCTCCGCGCTCACGAGCTTGCGGATTTTCGCGCGCACGGCGGTCGACGATTGCTCGCCCTCGTCGCCGGCGACGTGACTGGAGAAGAAATAGCGGAACTCGAATACGCCGCGCGGCGTGTGCATGTACTTGTTGGTGGTGACGCGCGAGACGGTGGACTCGTGCATCTCGATGGCTTCGGCGATGTCGCGAAGGACCATCGGCCGCATGCTCTCTTCGCCTTGCTCGAGAAACTCGGTTTGGCGTTGCACGATCGTCAGCGCGACTTTGAGCAGCGTTTCGTTGCGAATTTCCAAGCTGCGAATCAACCAGCGCGCCTCTTGGAGCTGGGTCCGTAGAACATCATACTCCTCGCCGCGTCCGAGCGAGCCCGCGTAAATCTGGTTCACGCGCAGCGTGGGCGACACGGCGTTGTTGAGCTCCACCACCCACTGGCCGTCTTGCCGGCGCACGAACACGTCGGGCACGACATATTCCGCCGCGGGTGCATAGATCGAAGCCCCGGGCCGCGGGTGACAGGTGCGAACGAGCGCGACGGCTTGGTCGAGCTCCCCATCCGTGACTTTGAGTTGGCGCTTGAGCGGGCCATACTGATGCTCGGCGACCAGCGCGAGGTGCTCGGTGGCGACCACGCGCGCGAGCGCGAGGCCGGGCACGCTCGGGTCGAGCTGCGCAAGCTGCAGCAACACGCACTCGCTCACCGAGCGGGCCGCGATGCCCGCCGGATCGAACCGTTGGACGACGTCGACGAGCACCCGGTCGATCTCCTCCGGTGTGGCGAGCACGTCGGGTGCGAGCGTGGCGCGGATCACCTCGATGTCGTCGGTGAGATAGCCGTCGTCGTTGATCGCGTCGATGATCGCTTGACCGATCGTCGTCGTCCGGCCGTCGAGGTTCTCGAGCTCGAGCTGCCAGAGCAGGTGGTCCCGTAGCGTTTCCTCGGAGCGATCCGCGTACTCGAACGTGGTGGGCGGCTCCGAGCTCTTCGGCGCCTCCGATGGGCCGGTCTTCTGCACGTCGCCCCACTCGGCTTCGGCAGCGGCCGGGGTCTCGGCCGACTCGGTGGGCTCCGTGGGCTCGGTGAAGTCGATTTCGGTCTCGTCGCCGTCCTGCTCGCCGTTCTCGGCGGCGGTTTCCGTGGCGCCATCGGCCGGAGTCTCCGACTCCTCGACCTCGAGCATCACGTTGTCGTCGAGGGCCTGCTGAATCTGGGTCTGCAACTCCATGATCGGCAGCTGCAGCAGGCGGATGGCCTGCTGCAGCTGCGGCGTCATCGTCAGCTGTTGCGTCAGCTTCAGTTGCAGGGACGGTTTCAGCATGCTGTCAGTCTAGCGGACTTTTTAGAGGGAAAAGCCTTCCCCGAGATAAACCTCGCGGACGCTCTTATTCGACAGAATCTCGTCGGGCGAGCCCGCGGCCATCAGGCTGCCGTTGTTCAGGATATAGGCGTGGCCACAGATGCCGAGGGTTTCGCGCACGTTGTGATCGGTGATCAACACGCCGATATCGCGTTGCGTGAGGTGGCGAATGATGCGCTGGATGTCGAGCACCGAGATCGGGTCGACGCCCGCGAACGGCTCGTCGAGCAGCACGAACTTCGGCTCCGCGGCGAGCGCGCGCGCGATCTCGACGCGGCGGCGCTCGCCGCCCGAGAGGCTCAGGCCCAACGAATCGCGTACGTGGCTGATGTGCAGCTCCTCCATGAGCTCCTCGAGCTTCGTCTGCCGCGCGGCTCGGTCGAGGTCCCTCCGCGTCTCGAGGATAGCGCGGATGTTGTCCGCAACGCTCAACTTGCGAAAGACCGACGCCTCTTGCGGAAGATAGCCCAGGCCGAGCTTCGCGCGTCGATACACCGGCAGCCGCGTCACGTCGCGGCCGTTCAAGCGGATGCTGCCGCGGTCGCAGCGCACCAGCCCCACGATCATGTAGAACGCCGTGGTCTTGCCGGCGCCGTTCGGCCCGAGAAGGCCCACGACCTGGCCGCTTTCGATCGTGAGGCTCAAGTCCTTCACGACCTCGCGCAGCCGATAGCGCTTGGCCACTCCGAGCGCTTCGAGCTTGCTCATGGCGGAGCGGCGGGGGCGGCGTTCGCTTGCGGTTGTGCGTTGACGACCCGAATGTTGTAGTCCTCGGCGCAGTCCGCGCCGCCGGAGCGCATGCCCTCGTTCTTGAAGTCGTAGATCACGTCGCAGCCTTGCGCGCGAAGACGGTCTTTCGTGATCACCACGTGCTCGGACATCCGGAGCGTTTGCGCCACGTAGTCGAAGGATATGTTGTTGGCCGAGCCGCGGACCGGCTCCTTGCCGGGCTCGATCCTCGAAGCGGAGAACGACGCCGGGGCGCCGACGAGATCGGCACGCGACACTTGGTTCTTGTCGAACACGAACACCGCCGAATCGGCTTCCATGAACTTGCCTTCGGCCGTGATGCGGACGTGTCCCGTGAAGCGCCACTCGGCGTGCACCTCGAACTCGACGCCGGTCGCGAACGCGTCGTCGGCCTCGATCTTGAGGTTGCACTGCTTGATCGTTGGTCGAACGAAGTGGAGGAGGTTGCCCTCGAGCAAGAAAGGGCCGGAGTCGACGGCGAGAACGTCGCAGCCCGCGCTTCCCTGGGCGGTCAGCGCCGAGCTCAGCGCGAGCGCGCTCGCGACAATCAGCGATCTAATGGCTAAGCAGGCCATGCACGGATTCTAGCTCCAGCTTCTTGGCGTTCAACAGCGCGCGCAGCCGCACTCCCGTGAAGCGCCAGTCCCCGATGCGAATCTCCACCTCACCCTCGGTGGTGACCTGCGACTCGTGCGGCTGGAAGTGCATGGCCGCCGTCAGGACCTGCCAGGGCTTGCTGCCATCGGTGGGCACGCTGCGCAGGTCGACGTCGCCCTCGAAGTCGAAGTGCGAGGTGTCCCTCGGCGCGGTCGCATGGCTCGCGCTGATCGACCACGGCGCTTCGTGCGCCGGCGTGTAGTCGATGCGCACCCCGTCGAAGGCCAGGCGCTCCTCGCCCGGCACCTCGGCGAGGGAGTCGGCATGGATCTGAAGGGCCACGCGGCCCTGTTCGTCGGTGCCGATTATCCCCGCGCCTTTCATGTAGTAGCCCGGCAGCTCGGCGCCGTCGCCGCCCTGCGTCGCCGGCGCAGCCGGCGGCGGCCGGCTCCACCAATAGCTCGCGCCGGCGGCCGCGACCAGTAGCACGATGCCGGCGGCGTTACGCAGGTTCACGGTGGGTCGCGGCGACGGGGGCGGGGCGGCTCATCGGTGGATTGTACGCGACCGGCGGCGCCGCCTAAGATGCAAAGGGTCTGACCCCATTTTCGCCGTTGCCGCCGTGTCCGACCGATGGCGTTCGCGGAAAATAGGGTCTGACCCTAGTGCCACTCCCCAGTGCGACCCGGTGCGACCAATATCCGCATGAACCCCAACGAAATCGCCGCATTGATCGAGCAAAACCTCCCCGGCGCCCAAGCCGACGTGCAGACCGACGGCCAAGGCCACTACGAGGCCACCGTGATCTCGCCCGCCTTCGCGGGCAAGCGCAGCTTGCAGCGGCATCAGCTCGTCTACGGCACGCTCGGCGAGCGCGTGGGCCGCGAGATTCACGCGCTCGCGGTCAAGACCTTCACGCCCGAAGAGTGGCGAGCGCGCGGCCAGTAGACGAGCAACACGCTTGGATAAGTTGGCGATCGTTGGCGGCGCGCCCTTACATGGCGAGATTCAGATCTCGGGCGCGAAGAACGCGGCGCTGCCGATTCTCGCGGCCACGCTGCTCGCGGAGTCCCCGGTCAACCTCGGCAACGTTCCGCACCTCATGGACGTGACGACGACCGTGAAATTGCTCCGACGCATGGGCGTCGAGATCACGATCCACGACGGCGTCCGCATCGAGGTGGATTCGTCCGCAATCAAGGAGCTCGTCGCCCCGTACGAGCTCGTGAAGACGATGCGTGCGTCGATCCTCGTGCTCGGCCCGCTGGTGGGCCGCTTCGGCCGGGCCGACGTGTCGTTGCCGGGCGGTTGCGCCATCGGCGCGCGGCCGGTGAATTTGCACGTCGCGGGGCTGCGCGCCATGGGCGCCTCGATCACGATCGAGAACGGCAACATCCGTGCGCGCGCCGACCGCTTGCACGGCGCGCGGCTCGTGCTCGACACCGTGACGGTTACCGGCACGGAGAACTTGCTGATGGCCGCGACCTACGCGAAGGGCGAGACGGTGATCGAGAACGCCGCGCGCGAGCCCGAGATCGCGGAGCTCGCAAGCTTCCTCACCGCGATGGGCGCCAAGATCGAGGGCGCGGGGTCCGATACCATTCGAGTGCAGGGCGTCGACTCTCTATCGGGCACGCGCTACGACGTGATGCCCGATCGGATCGAGAGCGGCACCTACCTCGTCGCCGGCGCGATCACGGGCGGCCGCGTCAAGATCACGCGCACGCAGCCCGCGCACTTGGACGCGGTGCTGCAGAAGCTCGCCGAGGCCGGCGCCGTGGTCACGCGCGGCACCGACTGGGTCGAGGTCGACATGCAGGGGCGGCGGCCGAAGGCCGTCGACGTCAAGACCGCGCCGTATCCCGGGTTCCCGACCGACATGCAGGCGCAGTTCTGCGCCCTCAACGCGGTGGCCGAAGGCACGGCGACGATCACCGAGACGATCTTCGAGAATCGCTTTCAGCATGCGCTCGAGCTGCAGCGTCTCGGTGCGAACGTCTCGATCGAGGGCAACACCGTGATCGTGCGGGGTGTCGGGGAGCTTACCGGGGCGCCCGTCATGGCCACGGATTTGCGCGCGTCGGCCTCGCTCGTGCTCGCGGGCCTCCGGGCGCGCGGCACGACGATCGTCGACCGGATCTATCACATCGACCGGGGCTACGAGCGGATCGAAGAGAAGCTCGGCCAGCTCGGCGCCGACATCCGCCGCCTGGCGCGCTGAGCCGGCCGCCTCAGCCCGGCGGACCGGGCGGACGCTCCTGGAGCACCGCGTCCGTCGTGAACGCCTTGCCGTTCGGGTGCACGCCGCGGATGCGGATGCGCTCGCCGGGTTGCGAGCGCGCGACCAGATTCAGCGCCTGCTGCTGGCCGTACATCCGCTGGTCGTTGATGTGCGTGAGCACGTCGCCCGGCCGCAGGCCGGCCGCCGCGGCGGGACCGGTCACCTCCTGGAGCAGTACCGCCGAGCCATCGATCCCGATGCGGCGCGCCTCCGCGGCGGGCAGGTCATCCGATCGATCGACTCCGAGATAGCCGCGAATCACGCGGCCGTGCGCGATGAGCTGCTCCATCACGCCGCGCACGAGGTTCACCGGGATCGCGAAGCCGAGACCCTCCGGCGCCGCTTGGTCGCGAGGCGCGGCGCTGATGACCGCCGTGTTGATGCCGACGAGCTCGCCGCGCGCGTTGACGAGCGCGCCGCCGGAGTTGCCCGCGTTGATCGCCGCGTCGGTCTGGATGAAGTCCTCGAACGTCGTCACGTCGAGCCCGCGTCCGGTGGCGCTGACGATTCCCATCGTGACGGTCTGGCTCAAGCCGAGCGAGTTGCCGATCGCGAGCACCACCTCGCCGACCTCGAGACCGTCGGAGCGCCCGAGACGCACCTCCGGCAGGTTCGGCAAGTCGATCGAAAGCAGCGCGAGCTCGGTCTCGGGGTCGGTGCCGACGAGCCGCGGCGTCGCAACGCGGCCGTCCGCGAGCTGGACGTAGATCTGGTCGGCGTCCTTCACCACGTGCCAGTTCGTGACGATGTAGCCCCGCTTGTCGATCACGACGCCGGAGCCGAGCGCGCCGCGGCGCCGCAGAGCCTCGCCGTTGAAGGGCGACGTCGTGAACGTCTCCGTGTAGATGTTCGCGACGGCGGGCGCGCTCGCGGCGACCGCCTGCGCATAGCTCGCGACGCCCGCCTGCGGCGCTCGGCCGCTCACCAATTCCGGTTTCGCGAGGACGATGAGGAAGGCGACGGCGAGGCCGACGGCTGCGGATTGCACGAAGAAGCCGGCAACCTTGAAGATCGACGACATACGGTCAGTCTACCAGGCGTTCGGTGGTCAAGGTCTTTCGGCGCTGTGTATAATGCGCCGGTTCCGAGAGAACCATCGGCGCGGCGCACACCAGGGACGACGTGCGACAAATCCCCGCAGAATTGGCACAACTCACGATTGATAGAAGAGGGAGCAACCTGATGCTTGACCCCGTTGGTCAAGGAGTGCTCTGTGGCTGAGAGCACTGGTTTCACGAGGCGACACTTCCTGACTGTCGCGACCGCCGTCACGGGCGGCGTCGGCGCCATCGCCACGGCGGTGCCGTTCGTGCTTTCGTTCAGGCCGAGCGCGCGAGCTCAGGCGCTCGGCGCGCCGGTAGAGGTCGACGTCAGCAAAATCGAGCTCGGCGCCCTTCTCAAGGTCGAGTGGCGCGGGCGTCTCATCTATATTCTGCGCCGTTCGCCCGAGATGCTCGAGGAGCTGAAGAAGGACATCCAGTTGCTCCGCGACCCGACGTCGCAAGACTCCGCTCAACCGAGCTACGCGCAGAACGACTATCGCAGCATCCGCCCCGAGTTCCTCGTCATGGAGGGCGTTTGCACCCATCTCGGTTGCGCGCCGGCTCCGCGTTTCCAGGTCGCGCCCGCGGATCTTGGGCCGACATGGCCGGGCGGGTTCTATTGTCCGTGCCACGGCTCGAAGTTCGACCTCGCGGGCCGCGTCTTCACGGGGGTTCCGGCGCCGACGAACCTGGCTGTGCCGCCGTATCGATTCATCAACGACAGCACGATCCAGATCGGCTCCGACACGGAGAACTCGTAATGGCGAGCACCGAAGCAGACGTCTTCGATCGCTTGGGCCGCGGGTTCCGGGCGCTCGGCGCGTGGATCGACGACCGCTTCCCGATGACGAAGCTCATCAAGGAGCACGCCACCGAGTACTACGCGTCGAAGAACTTCAACTTCTGGTACGGCTTCGGTGTCATCGCCACGGTCGTGCTCGTGATGCAGCTCGTCACGGGCATCTTCCTCACGATGAACTACAAGCCGTCGTCGGCCGAAGCGTTCGCCTCCGTCGAGTACATCATGCGCGACGTCGAATGGGGGTGGCTGATCCGCTATCTCCACTCGACCGGTGCGTCCGCGTTCTTCATCGTCGTCTATCTGCACATGTTCCGCGGCTTGCTCTACGGCTCTTACAAGAAGCCGCGCGAGCTCGTCTGGATCATCGGCATGTTCATCTACCTGTGCCTGATGGCCGAGGCGTTCTTCGGCTATTTGCTGCCGTGGGGCAACATGTCTTACTGGGGCGCGCAGGTCATCGTGTCGCTGTTCGGTGCGATCCCGTGGATCGGCAACGGGCTGTCGGAGTGGATCCGCGGCGACTTCTACATCTCCGACATCACGCTGAACCGGTTCTTCGCGTTTCACGTGATCGCGGTACCGCTCGCGCTCGTCGGTCTCGTGGTCGTACACATCATGGCGCTGCACGAGGTCGGCTCGAACAACCCCGACGGCATCGAGATCAAGGAGAACAAGAATAAGGACGGCAAGCCGATCGACGGCGTGGCGTTCCATCCGTATCACACGAGCAAGGATCTCGTGATCGTCATCGTGTTCTTCATCCTGTTCTCCGCCGTCGTGTTTTTCGCGCCCGACATGGGCGGTTATTTCCTCGAGCACGCCAACTTTCAGCCCGCCGACCCGTTGCAGACGCCGCCGCACATCGCCCCGGTGTGGTACTTCACGCCGTTCTACGCGATGTTGCGCGCCGTGCCGGACAAGCTGCTCGGCGTGGTGTTCATGGGCTCCGCCGTGCTGCTGCCGTTCTTTCTACCCTGGCTCGATCGCTGCCGCGTGAAGTCGATTCGCTATCGCGGCTGGATGTACAAGGTGTCGCTGATGGTGTTCGCGGCCACGTTCCTCACGCTGGGGTACCTGGGCTTGCAGCAGCCGACGCCGCCGGTGGTGGTGCTCTGCCGGATCTTTACGATTCTGTATTTCGCGTTCTTCTTCTTGATGCCGTTCTACTCGCGCGCGGAGAAGACCAAGCCGGTTCCGACCAGGGTGACGCCGTGAGGGCCGCCTTCGTTGCGCTGGTCCTCGCGTCTGCGCTCGGGAGCGCGGCGGTAGCCCAGGAAGAAGCGAAGCTCGAGTCCGCGCAAAACAACATCGCGGACACTGCGTCGCTGCAACGCGGTGCGAAGTACTTCGTGAACTATTGCCTCGGCTGTCATTCCGCGAAGTACGTGCGCTACAACCGGCTCGCGAAGGATCTGCAGCTCACGGAGCAGCAGCTCATCGACAACCTGATGTTCACGGGCGAGCGCCCGTTCGACACGATGGCGATCGCCGCGCGTCCCGAGGACCAGGCCCGCTGGTTCGCCAAGCAGCCGCCCGATCTGTCGCTGATCGCGCGGAGCCGCGGCACCGACTATTTGTACACGTTCCTGCGGAGCTTCTACGCCGATCCGTCGAGGCCGACGGGCGTCAACAACATCGTCCTACCGGGCACCGCGATGCCGCACGTGCTCTGGGAGCTGCAAGGCGTCCAGAGGGCCAAGTTCGAGCAGGGCGAGGGCGGCCTCGAGGAATTCAAAGGATTCGAGAGCATTCGTTCCGGTGCGCTGCCGCCCGAGGAGTACAATGAGGTCGTCCGCGACATCGTGAACTTTCTCGACTACATCGGCGAGCCCGTGCAGCGCGACCGCCAAGCGTTGGGCATTCGCGTCATCGCCTTCCTGCTCGTGTTCTGGCTGATCGCGTACCTTTTGAAGAAGGAAATCTGGAAGGACGTCCACTAGCCCTTCCTGCGTCGATGCGCTTGCCCGCGAATCCAAGGAGACTCCTTATATGACGGTCATTGCCAATCGCCGATCGGTGATGACGCTGTTCTCGAAGCCTGCCGATCCTTGGAGTCATCGCACGCGGTTGGTTCTGTCGGAAAAGAGCATCAGCATCGACATCGTCGACGTTGACGATGGCAGCCTGCCCGAAGACCTTCTCGACCTGAATCCCTACAACAGCGTGCCGACGCTCGTCGATCGCGACCTCGTGCTCTACGACTCGCGCGTGATCATGGAGTATCTGGACGAGCGTTTTCCGCATCCGCCGCTGATGCCGGTGGACCCGGTTACGCGCGCCCAGTTCCGGCTGGCGCTGTTCCGCATCGAGCGCGATTGGTATTCGCTCGCCGATGAGATCGGCACCGGCGCCGAGCGCAAGCCGATGGGACGCGCCGTCAAGGCGCTCGAGGAGAGCATCCAGTCGAGCGTCGAGATCTTCTCCGCGAAGAAGTTCTTCCTGAGCGACGAGTTCTCGCTCGTCGACTGCACGATCGCCCCGATCCTCTGGCGGCTGCCGCTGTTCGGCATCAAGTTGCCGCCGCAGGCGCGGCCGATCCAACGCTACATGGACGAAGTGTTCTCGCGGCCCTCGTTTCAGGCGAGCCTCACCGAGTTCGAGCAGGAGATACGCCAGTAGCCGGCGCTCTCAAGACATCGCAGCGACCGTACCTGGTTCGTGCGATGCACGAGTGGATGGTCGACAACGGCCTCACCCCGCATCTGATCGTGGCCGCTCGGGAAGGTCTCGAGCTTCCGGCGGAGCATGTGAAGGACGGCAAGATCGTCCTCAACGTGAGCTACGCGGCGGCGCGCGGTCTCACGCTCGGCAACGACACGATCACCTTCGAGACGCGCTTCGCGGGCGTGGCGCGGCGGCTCGCGATTCCCGTCGACGCCGTGCTCGGCATCTACTCGCGCGAGGACGGCCAGGGCATGCTCTTCTCCGAAGACGACCCCTCCGGCGCACCCCCCTCCGACACGCCGCCGCCGACTGCAACTCCGCCGCCGTCGCCCACCGACGGCCGACCGAAGCTCAAAGTCGTCAAGTAGACGCCGCTTGTCAGCGTGACGGTTTGCGCGGGCGAATGGGCCGCGCGTGGTCCCCGTCGGCACGCGACTTCGCCGGCCTTCGGCCGGTTCCCTCGCCACGGCGCGTTCGCCGGGGTCCAGAACGCGGTCGTTCAGTCGTTGCACCCGTAGATGCCGCGTGCCGCCGCGTTCTGGATGCTCGCCTGCGGCTCGCCCCCGGGCGCTACGCGCCCGGGCACCGCGGCTCTCGGCGCTGTGGCTCGGCTCGTCGCTACCGCCGACGGGGACCACGCGCGGCCCATTCGCCCGCGCAAACGTGCCAGTCGAGATGTCGCCGAAGAGCGCAGCGTCGGCGTTTCGCGCGCGACGCGCGCGTGTCGCGCGTCCCGCGAAGTCACCGTGCTCCAACCTGGCAGTGAGGCTTGCGTGGCGGTCGAGCTGCGTGCTGCCTCGGCCGCGGCGGTAGCGACGAGCCGAGCCACAGCGCCGAGAGCCGCGGAGCCCCGGCGCGTAGCGCCGGGGTGCGAGCCGCAGGCGAGCACTCAAAACGCGGCGGCACGCCGCTCGGTGATGTGCAACGGACGAACGACCGCGTTTTGAGCCCCGGCGAACGCGCCGTGGCGAGGGAACCGGCCCGAAGGGCCGGCGAAGTCGCGTGCCGCGGCCGAGGCAGCACGCAGCTCGACCGCCACGCAAGCCGGGGTCGAGCGAAGCGCATCTTCGCGGCGGCGACGCGAGTCTTCAGCGCGGCTCGAGGAGCTCGGCGTCGATGAGGTCGCAGAGGGCGTGGATGATGAGGAGGTGCACCTCTTGGATTCGGCAGGTGCGCTCGGCCGGTACGCGGATCTCGATGTCGTCGGCGCCGAGCGCGCCGGCGACCGAGCCGCCATCGCGGCCCGTCAGCGCGACGACCTTGAGCCCGCGCTCGTGCGCCGCATGAATCGCGCGCAGCACGTTTTCCGAGTTGCCCGACGTCGAGATCGCGAGCAGCACGTCGAGCGGCTGACCGAGCGCGCGGACCTGCTTCGCGAAGACCTCGTTGTACGCATAGTCGTTGGCGATCGACGTCAGCGTCGAGCTGTCCGTCGTCAGCGCCATCGCGGGCAGGCCAGGGCGTTCGAGCTCGAAGCGGTTCAAGAGCTCGCTCGAGAAATGCTGCGCGTCGGCCGCCGAGCCGCCGTTGCCGCAGCTCAAGATCTTGCCATCATCGAGCAAGCAGCGCGTCATGGCCGCGGCCGCCGCCGCGATCGTCGGCGCGAGGTCGATTGCGGCCTGCTTGGTCGCGATGCTGTCGTGGAAATGGCGACGTACTCGTTCGTCCATCATGCTTTGGGCCACCTCGCGCGGGCACGGTCGCCCGCTGCCACTGTGCCCTCTCGCCGAATCGCGTTCAACTGGCGTCGAAGGCGTTCCTGATCCAGCAGATCGCGGGCGTCGCGGTCTCGATCGCGTCGAAGGTCACCACGTCGAAGCGCACGCGGGCCGTCGACCATTCAGGGTGACGCATCAAGAAGTGCCGCGTGGCTTGGACGATGCGCGCGCGTTTGCGCGGTCCGATGGTCGACACCGCGCTGCCGTACGCGCTCGTCGCGCGCGCGCGGACCTCGACGATGATCAGCATCCCGCCGTCGCGGCAAACCAAGTCGAGCTCGCCGAGCCGGCAACGGTAGCCCCGCGTCAGGACGGTGAGCCGCTGACGTTCGAGGTACTCGGCGGCCGCGGCTTCCCAACGGCGGCCGCGCTCGAGCTGCATCTTCAGCGATTGCCGATGAGCCCGGCTGCGCCGCCCGCGCGCGGGGCCGTGCCGTCGACGGGCACGGGCCGGCCGTTGCGGAACTGCGCAAGAGGAAGGCTGCGGTGGATTCGTCCGGAGTCGTCGAGGCTCAAGTTGCCCGACATTCCCGCGATGGGCCACGACCGCGCGCCGCCGTACAGCGAGCCGGCGAGCCGATAGGCGTCGACCCCCATGCTGTAGAGGCGAAGCTGGCTCGCTTGGCTCGCGCGCTGCGGCCAGTACGTCTGCAAATCGCGGAGCGTCGACGCGGTGCGCGCGTCGGGCGCGACGATCGACGGCGCGTCGGAGAAGAAGACTCCGTTCAAGTCGTTGTCGCGTGCCTCGGTGCCCGAGCTGAAGACGTCCGACGTAGCAAAGATCGGGATGTCGCCCGCTCCGTTGCCGCGCAGTTGCGGGGCGAGCAGGCGCGCCGTGCGCGCGTCGTCCGCGCCGACGGTGATGAAGATCGCGTCGATGTCCTGCCGGCGGCGCGCCTCGAACTCGATCGGCACGCCGAGGTTCGCCTGGAGCCGGCGCTGCCGCTGGGTGCTCTTCGTGATGTTGAAGAGGCCGGTGATCGCTCTGGTGATCGCTCCGGCGTCCTGCGCCCCCGGCTCGAAGCTCGCGAAGTTCACGAGCGCGCCGCCGCGCGCTTCGAACTCGGCGCGAAACGTGTCCTTCAATCGATAGCCGCGGGGGTCGTTCGGCACGAACGCGATCGCCGTCTTCGCGCCGGCATCGGCCGCGGAGTCCGCGGCGGCGCGCGCCTCGTCGTCCGACGAGAGTGCGAACTGGTAGAAGCTGCGCGACGCCGGCGCCTCGGCCTGCGCGTAATTGAGCGCGAGCGTTGGCACGAAGCCCGCTTGCGCGATGACCTGATCGACCTCCGGCCGTAGCAGCGGGCCGACGATGAAATCGGCGCCGTCGAGCTGCGCGCGCAGATAGGCCTGCTGGCCGCCCAGCAGCGCCGTGTCGTAGACCCGAATCGCGGTGTCGCGGCTCGCCGTGTCGCCCAGGTGGGCCGCGACGAAGCCGTCGCGGATCGCGAGCGCTGCGCTGCGCGCGTTCGAGGTGAGCGGCAGCAGTAGCGCGATCTGCTTGGGGAAGCCGCCGGTCGTCCGCTGCGAGGCGAGGAGCTCGGCGAGCAGCCCGCCCGCCGCGGGGTGATCTGTATACGTCTCGCGCCAACGAAGGAGCGAGCGGCGAAGGTCGGCGTCGCCGGCGCTCGCGAGCGGCGCGAGCGCGAGCCAGCCATCGACGATGCGGTCGCCAGTCGGCGCCGGCGGCGTTGTCAGCGGAAACCGGCGGAAGCCATCCCAGATCAGCCGTTGATTCGCGAGGATCGACGCGGAGTCGCCGAGCCAGATCTCGCGGTCGACGAGCGTGCGCACGGCGTCGACATGCCGTCCGAGCTGGAACAAGGCCTGGCCGCGCACGGCCGCCGCGTCGCTCTGTACCTGAGTCGATGGCTGCTGCAAGGTCGCGAGCAGGTCGAGCGCGGCTTGGGGACGCCGGTCGCCCAGCTCCACGCGTGCCGCCAAGACGGTTATTGCTTTCTGCTGATCGGGGTTCGCGCCGGCGCGCGCTTCGGTGAGCCGCCGCCGCGCCGTGGCCGTGTCGCCTGCGTCGACGAACAGCCGCGCGGCCGCGAGCAGGTAGTTGATCCTGAGCGGGCCGGTGACACCCGCCGCGAGCTGCGAATAGAGATCCGCCGCCGCGGCGGCGTTGCCGTTCTGCTCGGCGGCCCGCGCTCGGCCCTCGAGACCTTGCACGTTGGTGGGCCGAGTGGTCGGCGTAATCGTCGTGCAAGCGGCGAGAAATGCGAGCAGTACCGCTGGTAGCCTGGTGCGGCCGGCGATTCGCAGCGCCCCACTGACCGTATTTGCAAAGGTGTCGATCATCCCTAACACTCGGCTGATATGACGGACACGCAGGCCGCGCGGGGCAAGCTCTACGTGGTCGGCACTCCGATCGGCAACCTTGCCGACTTGAGCGAGCGGGCGCGCGAGGCGCTCGCGGGCGCGGACGTCATCGCAGCCGAGGATACCCGGCGTACCCGGGGATTGCTATTGCATATCCGGGCGGAAACGCCGGTTTTGGCGTATCACGAGCACAACGAGCGGGAGCGCGTGTCGGACCTGCTCGACAAGCTCGCGGGTGGCGCCACGGTCGCGCTCGTCAGCGACGCCGGCACGCCCCTGATCAGCGATCCCGGCTGGCGCCTCGTGCACGCCGCGCGCGCCGCGGGAATCGACGTCGTGCCGATCCCGGGCCCGAGCGCCGTGATCGTCGCGCTCTGCGCCGCCGGTCTCGCGACCGATCGTTTTGCGTTCGAAGGATTCTTGCCGCGGCGCGCCTCCGCGCGCGCCGAGCGGCTGCGCGAGCTCAAGGCCGAGCCGCGAACCCTCGTGTTCTTCGAGTCAGTGCATCGTATGCCCGAGGCGTTGGACGCGCTCGTGGAGCAGCTCGGCGCGGACCGGCCGGGCGCGCTCGCGCGCGAGCTCACGAAGGTGCACGAGCAAATCGTGAGCGCGCCGCTCGGCGAGCTCCGCGCGCGGCTCGGTGGCGACATTCCGCTGCTCGGCGAGTTCGTGATCGTGGTCGCGGGCGCGCCCGGCGACGCGCCGCTCGAAGAGCGGCGCGCGCGCGAGATCTACGAGCTGCTCAGCGCCGAGATCGAGCCGAGCAAGGCGCTCAAGCTCGCCGCCGCGATCACCGGCCTGTCCCGCAACGACCTCTATCGTTTGACGCGCACGTGACCTCCTTCGGGCCGGCGCCCGCCGGCAGACTCGCGTATGCTTCGCAGCTGGGAGTCGGCCGGGCAGTCGCTGGGACGCAAGTCCTGGAGGAAAGTCCGGGCTCCATTGGGCGGAGTGCCAGGTAACGCCTGGGAGGCGCGAGCCTACGGAAAGTGCCACAGAAAACAAACCGCCAGCCAGCAATGGCAGGCAAGGGTGAAAAGGTGCGGTAAGAGCGCACCGCGCAGGTGGCAACACTCTGCGGCACGGTAAACCCCACCTGGAGCAAGACCGAATAGGGGAGCGTTGAGTGTGCCCACACGAGCTCCCGGGTAGGTCGCTCGAGATGCGCGGCGACGCGCATCCTAGAGGAATGGCTGCTCTCGACAGAACCCGGCTTACAGGCCGACTCCCTCCTTTATTTCTTGGTCGCTGACCCCGCCGAGGGCGCGGTTCATCGCCGCGCCGCGGCGGTGGGCTCGCCATTTTTGATCAGATTTCGTCACCACTATCTAACTCTCTGTCGGTAAAAAGATTTCTAGATCGCCGCCGTTGACAGTCGGCGGCGCCAGTCCCTATAGTGGCGCGGAGTGGCAGAAAGTGGGCGAGAATGGGCCTAGTGGTCCGACTCCGACATGTTCCGCGGCGCAACCAAAGTCACCTTGGACGCGAAGGGTCGTCTCGCGATCCCGAGTCGCTATCGGGAGCGTTTGATGACGCGCGCGGACGGACATTTGGTGGCCACGGTCGATCGGGACTACTGCCTTCTCATCTACCCGCTGCCCGATTGGGAGGAGATCGAGCGGAAGCTGGTCCGTTTGCCTGCGCTGAATAAACAATCGCGTCGTCTGCAACGTTTGATGGTGGGGT
>Ga0137409_10000711_pt1 | contig 36535 bp, 35 predicted proteins | sample CZODoug1_16funga_FD_122059 | JGI IMG/M metagenome (GOLD analysis project Ga0137409, IMG submission 122059) | Vadose zone soil fungal communities from Angelo Coast Range Reserve, California, USA - CZODoug1_16fungal (Hybrid Assembly) | ecosystem: Environmental > Terrestrial > Soil > Vadose zone... | reverse complement strand
TAAGCCTCCGCCGGAAACACCTCGACGGTGTCATTCTGGAAGATGAAATTGCCGAGGCTGTAAAAGATAGCTCGGCCGCGATAGATCTCGATGCCCAGCGTAAGATGCGGGCCATGGCCTGCCACCACGTCGGCACCGGCGTCGATCGCGGCGCGCGCGAACGAGACATAGAAGTCCGCCATCTCCTCCATGCCGACATCCGTCGCCGCGGTCAGCCGGCCGCCGGCGCCGAACTCGTGCGAGTGGAACGAGAAGATCACCCAGTCGGCCTGCCGGCGCGCTTCCTTGATCTGGCGCAAGATCGCGTCGGCGTCCTCGCGATTCACTTTGGTTGAAACGTGAAAGCCGTCGCCGCTACGGAACTGGCTCCCCAGAAAGGTGAGCGTGTCGTCCTGGTCGCTCGGCGCCTCCTTGGCGCTGAAGAATGCGGCGCGGTGGCGTGCGCGCTCGGCGCTGAGACCAAGCCGCTCGCTGCCGCGCTTGAGCTCGGCGAACATCGCGGCATCGACGGTGTAGCTGGTCGAGAAACCGAGCGGATTGATGCCAGGCCGCCCAGGCGAATCCGGCCGCTGGTCGGCGGCGCGATTCCAGGGCCGAAAGAACGAGGTCGCCGCCACCAGCCCGACGCGGCCGGCGCGCGTATCCGCATAGGCCGGCATTCGCGCCTCGGCAAGGTTCGCGCCCGCGCCGGCGCACGGCAGGCCCACCGCCTGGACGTGTTTGAGCGTGGCGATGAGGCCGCCAGTGCCGTAGTCGGTGGCGTGGTTGTTGGCGTTGGACAGAAGTCCGAAGCCCAGCCACTTGAGATCCTCGAGCAGGACCGGCGGCGTGGTCATCGGCGTGCCCTGCGTCCAGCCGGGCGCGCCCTCGTCGCGGTGGCGCACCGTGGTCTCGAGATTGACAAACGCAATGTCAGCGGAGCGGAGAAGCTCGACGAGCGCGAGATAATCAGGCTCGTCGAACGGCGTCAGCCGCCGCGACGGCATCGCGTCGCCGGCCAGCAGCATGCGGATCGCGCCGTTTTCCGCGTGGTAGATCAATCGACCATCTCGCCGGTCGACTCGTAGATGTGACGGCCGGTGCGCGACGGGAACCCGCCGCGCACGACGCCTCCCCGCTGGTCCTGATAGATCGTGCCCATCTCCTGGCTGAGCGGCCGGCTGTTCGGCACGGCGAGCCACATGCGCAAGAGATGCCGCCGCCGCTCGCGCTCCGGATAGTCTTCGAACGCGGTGCGGGCGTGGAAGCAGACGTGATTGTTGAGGAGCTGGATGTCGCCCGGCTTGAACTCGTAGGTGATGTGGAAGTGCTCGTCGCTGGTGACGGCGTCAAGCAGGTCCATTGCCTCGATCTGCGCGGGCGTGAAGCGCGGCACCTCGGGGAAGCGCTGCGCGTTGACGATCTGGCCGCGGATGTAGCGGCAGGAGAACTTGCCGTCCTGCATGCTGAAGATCGGCTGCGGGTAGTAGGGCTTCTCGCCCGGCGGCTCCTGCTGGTTCCAGCTCCAGTAGACCGGCTGGTAGAGCACCTCGAGCAGGTCGGGTCGCCGGCGCAGGATCTCGTTGTGGGCGGCGACCGAGCTTGCGACCTTGCTCAAGCCGCCGCGCATCGCCACGCACAGCACGAACAGGCCGACGACGTCGGCGGAATCGGTGTGGAAGTTGAGCCGCTGGTTCGACTTGTAGCCGCGCCCCTGCGGTGAGTGGATATCGACGCCGACGTTACGGACGTCACCCAGGATGTCGCCGTCCTTGCTCTGCGACACCGCAGTGCCGACGTGGCGGCCGAAGCCCCAGTAGAGGAGCCGCAGGTCGTCCTTGGAATAGCCGTCGATCTTGATGCCGCGGAACTGGTAGATGCCTCGGCCGTCCTCCAGGAAATCGCGCGCGACCGCGATCCGCTTGCTGACGGTGGGAAGCGGAAAGTCTTCCTTCGTCAGGGTATCAAGCGTTGCCCCGCGCGCTTTGGCGGCGCGCAGGGCATTTTCGATCTCCGCAATCTCATCGCTGGTGAACTCGTGGATCCAGTCGGGCGACGCCAGAAGGTCTGCTCCGCGCCAGTCGGCCGGTCCTTCGATGATCTTGCGCATACGTTCTTAGCGTCCGTCCTCTGCACCACTACGGCTGCAGCGACGCGAGATACGCGGACGCGTTCAGCACGTCGTCGGCATTCATGCCGGCGATCACCGGGGCCATGAGCACCGTCCAGGCGCCGTTGCGGTTGCCGTGCTGCATGTCATAGAGCTGCCGTGTGAGGTAGCTCGGCGAGCGGCCGGCCAGCGTCGGCAGCGGGCCGAGGCCGCGCAGGTCGGAGCCGTGGCAGATCGTGCAAGCGGTGACTTTCTTGCCGCTCGCCGTGGTGCCTTCCTTGACCAGAGCTTCGCCCTTCTTGAGGCTGCCCGGCGGCACGTAGGCGGTGAAGCCTGAACGCGGGTTGCGCAGGAACTCGGTGTCATGCGCCTTGTCAGGCGTCTCGATGATGCGACTGCCGATCGGCTCCTTGCCGGCCTCGGCGCCCTCGAGCACCAGGTACATGCCGCCTTGCGGCCTGGTCTTCGGCACGCTGTCGGTCTCGACGACCTTGATCCACGGCTGGGCGGGGATCGACGTGAAGTACTTGGCCGCGGCCTCGATCTCCGCGTCCGTCATCTGCTTCGCAAAATGCTCCATCAGGCCGGTATTGGCCTTGCGCGGATCAGAGGTCTTGCGCGCGCCGTTCCTGAAGTCCTTCAAGGTCTGCACGAAGTACTCGTAGGTCAGACCGGTCACGTTGGCGTTCTCGGGCCGGCCCTTGCCGTTCGGATAGTGGCACAGGCTGCAGGCATAGATGTTCGCCCCTTCGCGGCCGCGCTCGACGACGAGCGGCATGGTCGGATGATCGCCGGGAAACCAGTCGGCCGGGCCGAAGCGATTGGCGATCTTCGCCCGCGTGAACTTGCGCTGCGATCCTTCAATCGAGTGCTCGACAACGTTGTCCTGCGGCTGCGCCGGATTGGGCGTTGCGCGCGGCGCATTCGGCGGGGGCGGTGCCGTGAAGCCGTAGGCCCACGGCGGTGGCTCGTCAGCCGCCTGCGCGGTGGCGGCGGCTCCGACCCATGTGCAAATCGCGACCGCAGTTGCGGTAAGTAACAACCTCCTCATAGGCTCTCTCCCTATCCCTGGCCCGGCTGTTGGGAAACGCCGGTGCATGAACCAACAGGGGGAGGCTAGCGGTTTGTTCCCAGGTTTGGAAGGCGCATTGCGGGCCTGCCGGGACAACCGGACCGCGCGGGCCGTAGTGGTGCCAAAGTGAACGGGGCACCCTATTGGACGATCAGGTCTGGCACCTTGCTCGGGGTCAGCACGTTGTTGGCCCGGCTTCCCGGTCGAAGGATAGATCCATGACGTCACAGAGACGCGCACGCATCATCGGGCTTATAGGAGGATTCGTTGCCGGGCTTGCGCATGCATTGTTTTATTTGGCGCGCAACCTGGACGACACGCCGCTGTGGGATTGGATCGTGCGGGGCGGCATCCAGTACACGCTTTTCACCTTTCCAGTCGGTGCAGCCTTGGCTGGATTGCTGGGCGCATGGGGCGCAGTCCGCTGGCGCAGGATGCCCGCCAGCATCCTGGCAATCGTGCTGGCGAGCCTCCTTGGCGCGATCGTATCATCGCCAGGATCGCACTTTCTCCTCTGCCACTATTGGGACGGTTCGACTGTGAACAGCGAGACTATGAGCTGCTACGGCGACATGTGGCTGATGGTCGAAACGCCGTTCATGTGGTTCCTGCTCGCGATCATGACGGCGCTCCTCGCACTTGTGGCGCGCCGTATCGCTGATCAGCGTTCCCGTGAGCCCGTGGCCTAACTCGTCGCGCCACGGGCCGCCTTGATTGACTGCGCCGGTCGGCGGCTCTTACCAGCGTCCAGGCAGGGGATTCAAACCGAAACGATAGTTCAGGCCAAACTTGACGACATCGACGTCACGATCAACGTTCATCCTGTTGTATTCGACCTTGGCCGTCCAATTGTTCTGGAAGGCGTACTCAGCGCCGACGCCGAGCAACAATCCGCTCGAGGTGTCGTCAGATACACGCCCCATTCTCACGACATCGACGTTGGCCCAGGCGCCGCCGACTTTGCCGTAGAGCATCCAACGGTCGACGGCCCAGCCGAAGCGCCCAGCGAGCGTGGACGTCCAGTTGAGATCCCCGCTGGCCGCCGACACATCCGCCTCGACACCATACACCCATGGGCCCATCTGATAGTTGAACCCGACCTGCCCGCCGCCCAGAAAGCCACCGTCGCCGCCGTTGTCGACCCAACCGCCGCCGACATGACCGCCGGCGTAAAAGCCGGTCCAGTCATAGATGATGCCAATCGGCGATCGGACAGGAGGACGCGGAACATCGGCGGCATTGGCGACGACGGACGTCGATATGAGCGCCGTCGCAACAAGGCTCATCTTCAAACACGCATACATCTGGTGACTCCCCCCGAGATCAGAACTGTTCACTGAAGCCGGGCAAGAGGACCAATTGATCATGGCATTTCGGCGCAGATCGCGCCCTTTACCGGCACGAACATCGTCGACGCGTCGATACGCTACATGAGCACCACGTGTTGGTATCACCTTGGCGGAATTGTCGCGTGATGAATAACTGAGTATGCAAAGCGAGTGCAAGCTGTCGCGTGCGCAGCACACCTTGCGCAACCCCGAGCAGTGGTTTTGGGGCGGAACTGCGGCTTGCCCTATTTTTGTTGCAACGTCAGAGCGCGCCGCTTCACGCCGCCGCGCCGGCCTTCACCAGCTTGTAGACGATCGAGTCCATCAGCGCCTGGAACGAGGCATCGATGATGTTGGGCGACACGCCGACCGTCATCCAGCGCTCGCCTTGCTCGTCCCGGCTCTCGATCAGCACGCGGGTCACCGCCTCGGTGCCGCCATCGAGGATACGCACGCGATAGTCGGTGAGCTCGAGGCCATTGATGTAGCGCTGATACTTGCCGAGATCCTTGCGCAGCGCCACGTCGAGCGCATGCACGGGGCCGCTGCCCTCGCCGGCCGAGATCAGCGTCTCGTCGCCGACCTTGACCTTCACCACCGCCATCGACACGGTGACGCGCTCGCCGATCGCGTTGTAGCGCTGCTCGACATTGACGTCGAACTGCACCACGTCGAAATAGCTCGGCACCTTGCCGAGCGTGCGCCGCGCCAGCAGATCAAACGACGCGCCCGCCGATTCATAGGCGTAGCCGATCGCTTCGCGTTCCTTCACCACCTCGAGCAGCGTCGCGATGCGCGGATCGTTGCGGTCGACCTTGAGCCCGATGCGATCGAGCTCGGCGAGCACGTTCGAGCGCCCGGCCTGGTCGGAGACCAGGAGCCTGCGGCGATTGCCGACCGTTTCGGGCGCCACATGTTCGTAGGTCTTCGGCTCCTTCATGATCGCGGAGGCATGAATGCCGGCCTTGGTGGCGAAGGCGCTTTCGCCCACATAGGGCGCGTGCCGGTTGGGCGCGCGATTGAGCATCTCGTCGAGCGCGCGCGAGACATGGAGGAGGTCCTTGAGCTTGGCGTCGCTCACGCCGATCTCGAATGTGTTCGCGAACTCCGGCTTGAGCTTCAGGGTCGGGATGATGGAAACGAGATTGGCGTTGCCGCAGCGCTCGCCGAGGCCGTTAAGAGTGCCCTGGATCTGGCGCGCGCCGGCGCGCACGGCCGTGAGCGAGTTCGCCACCGCCTGCTCGGTGTCATTGTGCGCATGGATGCCGACATGGTCGCCGGGAATGACCTTACAAACCTCGGTGACGATCGCTTCGACCTCGTGCGGCAGCGCGCCGCCATTGGTGTCGCACAGCACCACCCAGCGCGCCCCCTCCTCATAGGCCGCCTCGGCGCAGGCGAGCGCGAACTCCGGATTGGCCTTGTAGCCATCGAAGAAGTGCTCGCAATCGAGCAGCACCTCCCGGCCTTTGTTCTTGGCGGCGCGCACGCTGTCGCGGATCGAAGCGAGGTTTTCCTCCAGCGTGGTCTCGAGCGCGACCCGCACGTGGTAGTCCCACGACTTGGCGACAAAGCAGATGGCGTCCGCCTTGGCCTCGAGCAGCGCCGCGAGCCCCGGATCATTCGAGGCCGAACGGCCGGGCCGTCGCGTCATGCCGAAGGCCGTGAAGGTGGTGTCGAGTTTGTGCGACGTCGCAAACAGCGCCGTGTCAGTCGGATTGGCGCCCGGATAGCCACCCTCGACATAGTCGATGCCCAGGCCGTCGAGCAGGCCCGCGATCGCAAGCTTGTCGTTGAGCGTGAAGTCGACGCCGTTCGTCTGCGCACCGTCGCGCAGCGTGGTGTCGAAGAGATAGAGGCGTTCGCGGGCCATTGTGCAAAACCAGTCGATAGCTAAACCAGCCGATAGATGGTGTAGAGCGTGATCACGAGCGCGGCGATCAGCACGCCGTACTTCAGCAGAATGTAATAGAGCCAGTGGCGGGGGAACGGGGTCTCCGGCTTCGTCATTGCGATCGCTCCTTCGCTGCGAGCTGCTTTTCCATGGTCGTGTTGGCCAGCCACTCGCCACCGAGCTGGACGGTGTTGCGCTGTCGCGGCACGAAGCCGCGCTTCTTGAAGAAATCCTGCGCACTGTCGCTCACATCGGCGGTCAGGCGGCGCGCGCCGCGCCCGGCCGCGAGCTTCTCCAGCGCCTCGATCAACAGCGAGCCGACGCCATGCCCGGCCGCGGCCGGATGAACATAGAGCATGTCGACCTCCTCGCCGCCCTTGAGCGAGGCAAAGCCGACCGGCGAGCCGTCCATCATGCCGAGCAGCGTGAGCTGGCCCACGAGCCGCACGGTGAGCTCCTCCTCGTCGTCGGCCACGGCGATCCAGGCCCCGCGCTGGCCATCGCTGTAGTCCTCGGCGGCGAGCTCATCGACGCTGGCGCGGAAGATCTCGGCGATGATCCCGATGTCGGCGGCGAGAAACGGCCGCAGCGAGAGTTTTGGGTTGGCGGCGGCGGTCATGGACGCATCCGCCTGTCAGGTTGCGTGGAAGTCGATGTGTGCGCTCCGCGTGCCGCGAACTCCATACCCTCTCCCCCTGCGGGAGAGGGTGGACGCGAGCGCAGCGAGCGGCCGGGTGAGGGGTACCTTACAAGCGCCCCCTCACCCGCCTCGCGCCTCCGGCGCCCGGCACCCTCTCCCACCCGAACTCGGGCTTGCCCGAGTTCGGCATTGTGAGAGGCCGAAGTCGGATAAATCCGACTTCGGCTGGGAGAGGGTAACGGAGTTTGCCTCACGTTCATCGCTTCGCTCCACAGGCGGAATTGCGCGAGCGTTCGCGCAGCAGCTCAAGCAGCACGATCAAAACTCCTTCGATGTTGCTCAGCACATCGTTGTTCCAGAACCGCTTGACGAGAAAATCGTTCGCCGCCAGCCAGCGATCGCGCTGCTCGTCGTACTGCGACTCCGCATGCTGGCTGCCGTCGACTTCGACAACGACACGAGCGTTAAAGCAAACGAAGTCCCCAATAAACGGGCCGAGCGGCACCTGGCGGCGAAACTTGAAATCCGCGAAGCGCCGGTCACGCAACGCGAACCACAGCTTGCGCTCGGCATCGGTCATCTGCGCGCGCAACCGCCGTGCACGCGTTGTTGCGACTAATGGGGTCCGCGAACGCGAGGCTTGCTCCATACCCTCTCCCCCTGCGGGAGAGGGTGCCGAGCGCCGAAGGCGCGAGGCGGGTGAGGGGTGCTTGTTGAAGGCCCCCTCACCCGGCCGCTCGCTACGCTCGCGTCCACCCTCTCCCGCAGGGGGAGAGGGTGACGGAGTGCGGGGCTCGCTCATCGCGCAATTTCCCACGTTGTTCCTTCTTTCGAATCCGTGAGCACAACTCCCATCGCCTTGAGCTCATCGCGAATGCGATCGGCCTCCTTAAAATTCTTCGCCTTGCGCGCGGCGTTGCGGGCCGCAATTAAGGAGTTGACCTGAGAGTCAAGAACTCGATCCCGAACATCCTGTTTCAAGAGTTCCACGGAAGGACCCGGCTCATATAAGCCGAGAACTTCCAATGCCAAACGCAAGTTTAGCGCGGCGCGCAAACGATCTGGACTGATTGGGGGCAGTTGCTCAACCGCGCGCGCCAATTTGTGAATTCCGGCAATCGCCGCCGGAGTGTTTAGGTCATCGCACAGGGGCTCTAGCACTTCGCTAGGGATTGCTGCGTCGCCGGGTACATCAAGACACAACATGTTCCAATCATAGATACTTGAACGCGCCGCAAATAAGCGATCCGCCGTCCAGTCGATGGGCTGCCGATAGTGAGTCATTAGCATTGCAAGGCGCAGTACGCGTCCGTGCCATTTTTGTCTGCCAAACGCCGTTGTCTCCAGCAGTTCTCGGATGGTGATGAAATTTCCCTCCGACTTCGCCATCTTGCGACCTTCGACCTGCAAGAACCCGTTATGCATCCAATAATTCGCCATCACCGGCGTATGAAACGCGCAACGCGACTGCGCGATCTCGTTCTCGTGGTGAGGGAAGACGAGATCGATGCCACCGCCGTGGATGTCGAAGGTTTCGCCGAGCAGCGCAGCAGACATCGCGGAGCATTCGACGTGCCAACCGGGGCGGCCCATTCCCCAGGGTGACGGCCATGCCGGCTCGCCCGGCTTTGACGGCTTCCAGAGTACGAAATCCATCGGGTTGCGCTTGTACGGCGCAACTTCAACACGTGCGCCTGCAATCATGTCATCGAGCGACCTGCGAGCCAGCTTGCCATAGTCCGGCATCGACGAAACGTCGAACAGGACATGCCCTTCCGCGACATACGCGTGTTGCGCGGCGATGAGACGTCCAATAAGCCGGACCATGTCCATCGGCGTGTCGTTGCGATTGACGAACTCAGTCGCACGCGGCTCGATGGTGGGGCGCAGGCAACCGAGCGCATCAACGTCCTCATGGTACTGCCGCTCGGTTTTTTCGGTGACGAGGCGGATCGCCTCGTTGAGCGGCAGACTCGGATGCTCCTGCGCGGCGCGTGCATTGATCTTGTCGTCGACGTCGGTAATGTTGCGCACGTACGTGACGTGCTCGGCGCCGTAGCGATGCCGCAGCAGCCGGAACAGCACGTCGAACACGATCGCCGGCCGCGCATTGCCGATATGGGCGAAGTCGTAGACCGTGGGCCCGCACACATACAGGCGCACGCGATTGGGATCGAGCGGCTGGAACGGCCGCTTCTCGCGCGTGAGCGTATCGTAAAGGCGAAGCTCCATCGGTCGCTGTTCCATGCGTCGAGCAGTGCGTTGGGCGGCTCATTTCGAGGCCTTGCCAGCGGTACGCCAGACGGCTTCCCCGCTGGCCGGGGCGTCACTCAATCTCGAACAGGAGAATTAAGACGGCCGCAGCCAGCGAGGGTGTCGCTAGCGAATAATCTCCCGGCAAATGCCGCAGATCTGGTTGAGGCCGTACATGCCCGGACAATGGGCAACCGAGGCTGCCCCGTCAAGGGGTTGGGGGGATTCCCGGCTACCCGGTACTCTGGCCGCGGCCACCAAACCCATCACAAATCCCACGACACCACCGGAGTGATTCGCAGCTTTTCGATTCCAACCGATGCAACAAAGTCTCCGCGAAACAGTTTGAACATCCGGGCCAGGTACGACGATACGTGACACTGCGGAAACCTCGACAAAAAAAGCACGGCAATACGGTGCGCACATGTCGCCGATTGTGGGCCGCGGCAATCAGTTCGTCGGTGTGTCTTTTCTGCGCTAGGCAGATTCCACTTCGCCCGCTAACTCATTGCAGATGACAAACCTGTGAACGCGTTCGGAGCTCTCCTACGGTTAACGCGCCGTTTACCTCTTTGCCGCAATCTCGAATCAGCGCCCGTGGGGGGCGCGCTATCCACCAGCGAGAGATCCATGCGCTTCATTGTCGCCGCTCTCACCTTTGCAGCCTTTCTCTGCAGCAATGTTTCGGCGCAGGCTGAGAAGCGGATCTTCATCATTGTCAACGATCCGGACGGGTATGGCGTCGACCGCTGCCTGGCGACGGGAGCACGCTGCGGAACCGCGGTCGCGACTGCCTATTGCCGCTCGCGCGAATACACGCAGGCTGCTTCCTTCCGCAGGGTCGAGCGCGAGGAGATCACCGGAACAATCCCGGTCGGCGTTGCCAAGACCGAAGAGTTCGTTGCCATCGAGTGTTCCCGCTAAAGCATAGGGCATCGGCGCTGAAGGCGCCTACGCTCTTGCACAGGCCGCCGTTGCGTGCGGGCTGTACTTCCGCCATGGTCGCAGACTGCGCGTAGCGGCCGCCATCGGCGGCACTAGCCGCAGGGGCGCGTCAAGCTATGAACTCTCGTACCGACGCCACGGCCGAGCTCAAAGGCGATCCAAAAGCCGTCCGCAAGACTGATGAGGCCGAGGAGAAGCTGCCGCCGCTGCAGCTCGGCCAGTTCCTGCCGCACCGGCTCAACGTGCTGTCCAGCCTGGTGTCCCAGGCGCTGACCCGGGTCTATGGCCAGCACGGCATTGGGATACCCGAATGGCGGGTCCTGGTCAGCCTGGGCCAGTTCGGCGTCATGACCGGCAAGGCCATCGGCGCCCGCACCCATATGCACAAGACCAAGGTCTCCCGCGCGGTGGCCGAGCTTGAGCGTCGCAAGTACCTGACCCGCCGGACCAACCGCGCCGACCTGCGCGAGGCCTTCCTGTCGCTCACGCCGGCTGGACGCGCGGTCTACGACGAGCTTGCCCCGCGCGCGCTCGAATTCACGCAAAAGCTCTCGGAGGTGGTGGCGCCGGCCGACCGCGCCGCGTTCGACCGTGCGATGGCTGCGCTGACGGAACGCTCGGCCCAGTTGGTCGAGGAAATGGGGTCTCAGTCAGCTCCCGACGAGGGCATGGAATCTTGAGGAAACGGAATCTTGAGGAAACAACGTGCAGCTCTACACCTTTTTCAACTCGTCCGCCGCCTACCGGACCCGTATCGCTTGCAACCTCAAGGGCCTCTCCTACGAGCCGATCGCGATCCATCTGCGGAAAGAAGGCGGCCTCAACCGCAAGCCCGAGTACCGCGCCATCAATCCGCTGATGCGGGTGCCAACGCTGCGGCTCGATTCAGGTGAGCTGCTCACCCAGTCGCTGGCCATCATCGAATATCTGGACGAGACTCACCCGGAGCCACCGCTGTTGCCGCGTGATGCAATCAAGCGCGCGCAGGTGCGCGCGATGGCGCAGCTCATCGCCTGCGACATCCATCCCCTCAACAATGTGGCCCCCCTCCGCTATCTCAAGAATGAGCTCGGCCAGGACCAGGACAAGATCGACGCCTGGTATCATCACTGGATTCTGGAGGGCTTCACTGCGCTCGAAACCATGGTGGCCGCAACACCATACGCCGCCGGCGTTGACGTGACGCTTGCCGACATCTGCGTCGTGCCGCAAGTCGCTAACGCGCGCCGGCTCAAAGTGCCGCTCGACCGGTTCCCCAAGATCGTCGCAATCGACGCCGCCTGCGGCAAGCTTGATGCGTTCATCAAGGCACGCCCGGACCAGCAGCCCGACGCGGAGTAACGGAATCTGATTCGGCTCTTGCTGGAAGGCAATAGGATATTTCTCCCAGACCCGGGACCGCCAGCGGAACCTGGGTATTCCAGCAATTGGCCCCCTCCCCCACGCCTGCCGGACTAGCCCCTGGCCATCAGGGCCGCTAAGGAGAGCCCGGCCCGCAACAGCTGCCCTCCGCTCACCCCAAAGCCTGTCACCCCAAAGCCCCCTGGACGACCTTTGGCTCCCATCCGGCAACTTGCTCGCGTCGTGCTGTGGATGGTCGGCGCGCTGCTGTCGTTCTGCGTGATGGCAGTCGCGATGCGAAAGCTGTCGGGACCGCTCACCGTGATGGAGATCCTGGCGCTGCGGGCGATGCTTGGCCTCGCAATCATCGGCGTGGTCGCGCTGTTCCGGCCGGCCGAGCGGCACAGCATCACGATGCGGCGGCTGCCACTGCACATTCTGCGCAACAGCGTGCACTTCGGCTCGCAATATCTGTGGGCGCTTGGCCTGGTGCTGCTGCCGCTCGCCACCGTGTTCGCGCTCGAGTTCACCATGCCGGCCTGGACGATCCTGCTGGCGCCGTTCTTTCTCGGCGAGCGCATGACCAGAAGCCGCATCGGGGCCGTGATTCTTGGCCTGATCGGCGTGCTGGTGATCCTGCGGCCCGGGGTCGAGAGCTTCAGGCCTGCCGCCCTGATCGTGCTGATCGCCGCGCTCGGCTATGGCGCGCAGATCATCGCCACCAAGAAGCTCACCGCAACCGAAAGCACTTTTGCGATCGTGTTCTGGATGAACGTGATCCAGCTCGCGCTCGGGCTGATGTTCGCGGGCGTGCTCTTCCTGCAAAAGCTCACGCTCGACCTTGTTCCCGCCATAGCCGGGCTCGGCGCCGCCGGCGTGTTCGCGCATTTCTGCCTCAGCAACGCCTTTCGCGCCGGCGACGCCAGCGTGGTGGTGCCGCTCGACTTCCTGCGCATCCCGCTGATCGCGGTGATCGGCTGGTGGCTCTATGACGAGTCGCTCGACGTGTTTGTGTTCGCCGGGGCGGGAATCATCATCAGCGGGATCCTATGGAACCTGCGCAGCGAGGTGCGCCGGCCCCTTCTTTCCCAGCCCCTTCCGCCCTCAGTGCCGGCGGAGAATGTCAAGACTGGATAAGGCGCACGCCTATCGCTAATGTCGCACTCCACATGCGTCCACACTTTGGTCACCATAAAGCGCTTGATTCTCTAGTTCTGATAATGGCTTCGGGTGCCGGCTGAAACCGTGAATACCAACACAATCATCCCTGCCTGGCGCGCTGTCGGCGCCGGCCTGCTGGCGCTCGCGCTCACAGGCGGCCTCGTCGGCAGTCTTATTCTTATGGACGGACCGGCGGCCGCGCAGGGACCCTACCCTGGCCCTGGTCCCTATAGTCCCGGCGGTGGTCCCTATAGTCCTGGCGCCCCCGGCGGCCGCAACCCGATCTGCCTGCGCCTGGAGGCGCAGCTTGTTGCGATCGATCGCGGCAATGGCGATCCGGCCCGGGCTGCCGAGATCAGGCGGCTTGAGGACCAGGTCAACCGCCAGCAGGTTGACCTTGACCGCGTCAGCGCGCAGGCGCGACGACAGGGCTGCGAGGGGCGCGGCCTCTTCGCACTGTTCGGCGGTCAGCCGCAGCAGTGCGTCGCCATCAACACGCAGATGCAGCAGCTGCGCACCAATCTCGACCGCAGCATCGCCGACCTGCAGCACCTGCAGGGCAATACGGCCGACCGCGAGGGCCAGCGGCGCGGTGTGCTGGTTGCGCTCGGACAGAACGACTGTGGTCCGCAGTATCGCCAATACGCCAGCCGTGGCGGCTTCTTCGAGAATCTTTTCGGGCCCGGCCCGGGCAGCATTCTCGGCGGCCAGCCCGACCCCGCCGTCGGCGACACCTACCGAACGCTGTGCGTGCGGACATGTGACGGCTACTACTTCCCGATCTCGTATTCGACCCAGCCGGCGCGATTCCCCGACGACGAGAGGACCTGCCAGGCGATGTGTCCGGCCGCGGAGGTCACGCTCTACACTCACCGCAATCCGGGCGAGGACGTGAACCAGGCGATCTCGACCGCGGGCCGCAACTACTCCGAGCTGCCGAACGCGTTTGCCTATCGCAAGACCTTCAATGCGAGCTGCAGCTGCAGAGCGCCCGGTCAGACCTGGGCCGATGCGCTCAAGCAACTGGATGACCAGACCATCGAGCGCGGCGATATCGTGGTGAACGAGGAGCGCGCCCGCGCGCTCTCGCAGCCGCAGACCGATGCACAAGGGCGCCCGATCCGCCCGCCCGCGAAGGCAAGCTCTGCCCCTGCGGCGAAGGGCAAAGCGGCGCCGGCGGTCGCAAGCCCCACGACGCCTCCTCCGACCGAGGTGGCGGCACCGGAGAGCGGCGCACAGCCCGATAGCGATGCCGCCAAGCGCCCGGTGCGCTCGGTCGGGCCGACGTTCCTGCCGGCGCGCTGAAGACGTCTTGTTTTCTTCCTTCGTGATTGCAAGCACGGCCTAGACTACGGCACGGCGTGACTCCCTCTCCCCGCAGGGGAGAGGGTTGGGGTGAGGGGGTTCGGGCTCTCGATAGTTTGTAACCCCTCACCCCACCCCTCTCCCTTCGGGAGAGGGAGCCGGCCCTCAATCGCGGCTCGCGTCGTGCCCTTCTTCTCTCTCGCTCAGGACCTCTTGTTTTTGTTTGGCGCTGCAATGTGCTGGCGCAGATCAAAGAATCCCTGCCACGGATCGCTCGCCAGAAAACGCAGCCGCTGGCGCAGATTGTCGACACGGAAGTGATCGGCGCGCATGCCCTGCGAGAGCTCGTCCCAGGTCAGCGGCGTCGAGACCGACGCCTCCTTGCGGGCGCGCGTCGAATAAGCCGCGACCGCGGTCGCGCCGCGGCCGTTGCGGAAATAGTCGATCAGGATACGCCCGCGTCGCGCGCGCTTCGACATGGTCGCGACATAGCGGCTGGGATCGTCCTTGCTCATCGCTTCCGCCAGCGATCCGGTGAACGCCTTGGCGGCATCCCAGTCGAGGCTCGGCACGATCGGAACCACGACATGCAGGCCCTTGCCACCTGATGTCTTCACAAAGCTCTCCAGCCCGATCGTCTGCAGACGCTCGCGCACCTCGCGCGCGCCAAGGACGATGGCATCCCAGGCAACGTCCTCGCCCGGGTCGAGATCGAAGATCAGCCGGTCGGGCTGCTCCAGCTGTTCGATGGTCGATCCCCAGGGATGGATCTCGACCACGCCCGACTGCACCAGGCTGATCAGCCCGGAGAGATCGTCGATCGCGAGCATCGGCTCGCCATCGCCGGTGTCGACACGCCTGATCCCTTCACCAAGACCATGCCAGGGATGCTTGGCAAAGAACCCCTTCTCGCCGACGCCGGACGGCGAGCGAAGCAGACTGAGCGGACGGCCGGTCACGTGCGGCAGAATCCAGTCGGCGATCTCTGAATAGAATTCCGCGAGCCCCTGTTTGGTGATCCCGGCCTCCTCCCACAGGATGCGCTCCGGATGGGTGAGCCGTACGCCGGCAAGACCGGCAGCCGCCTCCTCAGCCGCTGTTGCGGCGGCAGGCGCCATTTCCAAGGTGACGTCGGCGGCGGGCTCGTCCTCGCGCAGACCCTTGAACGAGGAGTTGAGAATGAGCCGGTCCCGGCTCCAGGCGCGGAACTCGACCTCGCAGACGAGCTGTGCCTTGGCCCAGCGCACGCCCTTCTCGGCGCCCGCGGGCAATGCGTTGACCAGTGCCGGCTTGGATGCGTTGATCTTTTCCAACGCGTCGCGCAGCGCACGCGACTCCGACGCCGAATAGCCGGTGCCGACGCGCCCGGCGTAGTGAAGCTTTCCGTCCTTGTAGTAACCGAGGAGCAGCGCGCCGACGGTTCCCGGCGCCGCGGTCGAGGGGATGTAGCCGATGATGACGAACTCCTGCCGCAGCATGCATTTCGATTTCAGCCAATGGTCGCCGCGGCCTCCCCGGTAAGGCAGATCGCCGCGCTTCGACACGATGCCTTCGAGCCCCAGTCGGCAGGTGTGCTCCAGGATGGTCGGTCCGTCATGCTCGGCAAGATGCTCGCTGAAGCGAATGCTCGCGGGCGCGCCAGCGAGAACCTGCTCGAGCAGCGCCTTGCGGTCGAGCAGCGTGGCTTCGCGCAGATCGAAGCCCTCGCAATAGAGCAGATCGAAGGCGTAATAGCGCATGCGATCCTGCCGGCCCTCGCTCAGGGCGGCCTGCAGATTGCCCAGGCTTGATTTGCCGCCCTCGTCCTCGACCACGATCTCGCCATCGATCAGGGCGGAGCTCAGGCGCAGCGCCAGCAGCGCATCCGCGATGCTCTTGAAGCGCTCGGTCCAATCGAGGCCGGTGCGGGTGAGGAGCTTGATCTTGCCGGCATCGATGCGGGCCTGGATGCGGTAGCCGTCGTGCTTGATCTCATGCACCCATTTCGGGCCGCTCGGCGGGCGCGCGCACACCGATGCAAGGCTCGGCTCCAGGAACACCGGCAACAGGCGCTTCTTGGCGCCGCGCACCTTGCCAACGTCGGGGATCGCGGCCTTGCGGTCCTTGACCACGCCGGCACGCGCGGCGTGATCCGCACGGACTTCTCCTTGTGCCGCCAGCTCCTCGGTGGTGCGGCCGCTCAGCTGCGAGGTCGTCTCCTCGTCGGTGATGTCGCGCTCGCCTTGCCGCCGCGCGAATGCGTCGTCGACCTTGATCAGCAGCCACTCGTTCTTCTTGTTGGCGGGCGGGCGCGGCTTCATGCGCACGAGGTGAAAGCGCCCTTTCAGCCGCGTGCCGTCGAGCGCAAACGCCAGGTGGCCCTTGTTGAGCCCGAAATGCGGATCGCCTTCCGGAGCCCAGCGCCCGCGATCCCACACGATCATGGCGCCGCCGCCATACTCGCCCTTCGGGATGTTGCCCTCGAACTCGAGGTATTGCATCGGATGGTCTTCGGTCTGTACCGCCAGCCGCTTCTTGTCGGCGATGAGGCTTGGCCCGTTCGGCACCGCCCAGCTCTTGAGCACGCCGTCGAGCTCGAGCCGCAGGTCATAGTGCAGGCGCCGCGCCGCGTGCATCTGCACCACGAATTGGCCGCCGAGATCTTGTGCCGGCGCCGGCGCGGGCTCGCTGGTCTTGCTGAAGTCGCGCTTGCGCTCGTAGTCGCGCAGCGCCTGTTTGGTCGCCTTGCGGGGCGCCGGCTCACGCGTCTTGCGGGCCGGAGCTTTTTTTGACCGCGCCGTCATGACGATTGCTTGATCTGCATTTCGCAGAGCTTCAACGAGCGCTTGGCGCGCGCCGCCCACTCCGAGGATGAATCGACCATGAGATAGCGCCGCCAGTAGTCGGCCGCCTCCCGATGGTCCTCGAGCCGCTGCATCAGCACCGCCATGTTGAACAGGCAATCCGCGTGCGCCGGATTGACATCGAGCGCCTTGCGCAGGAGGCCGATCGCTTCCTTGGTGCGCCCCTGATCGTCGAGCAAGTCGGCCAGATTGTAGAGCGCCTCGATGAAGCGCGGGTCGGTCTTGATCGCGGCACGATAGATCTTCTCGGCGTCGACCTTGCGGTCCGCCGCCCGCAACAGGTTACCGAGATTGAAGGCGGCGACGGGATCGTCCGGATCGAGCTTGATGACGCGGCGATAGAGCTTTTCCGCCGCTACGATCTCCTGGGCTTCCTCGGCCGCCTGCGCTTCCTCGAACAGCGCGTCGGGATTGTCGGCGACCTCCACGATCGGCAGCACGAACTGGCCGGTACGGTCGGTGCGGCCCTTGAGGTGCTCGACCAGCACGGCGTCGCCCGCGGCCGGGTAAAGCTTGAGCCGCGAGAGGCCGGCGTCCGGCAGCCATTGCTCGATCGCGTGCAGGCTCTTGGTGATCACCGAAAGCGTGACGCCGGCCGCCAGCAGCTCGGCCACCTGGCGCGCGGCCGCGAGATCACGGAAGCGATAGCGGCCATCGCGCGGATCGAGCATGCCGAAGGCGGCAAGCTCGCCGATCACATTGATCGGCAGGCTACTCACCGACGCGATCTGCTCGGCGCTATAGTTGCGCTGCTCCTCGTCGGCCGCGCCACGCCCGATCCATTCCAGAAACCGCCGCTCGCTGACGATCGTCACGCCATAAGTCTGCGCGCGCGTGAGGCTGTTGGATGGCCGCCCGTCGGTGAGTAGCGGCCAGCCCAGTTGACCCACCACCAGGTGATCAGTGCCCTTGGTGACGCCGCGCCGCGGCGTGCCGCCATGCTGTCGCACGAGCGCGAACGCCTCGGCGCGCTTCATCGAGCCGAGCCGTCCCGTAAAGGCGATGTTGCCTTGGATGGGCGAGCGCTGCTGCGCCTGCGACATTCCTCACCGCGTCGCCTTCTTCTTGCTGGTTCGGCGTGCGGGCGTCGACGCCGCGGCAGGTTTCTTGGCGTCGCCCTTGAGGCTCGCGCGCAGCGCATCCATCAGGTTGATGACGCGCGGCGATTCCGGCTCGGCATCGCGAATGGGCTCGACCACGCGGCCGGCCTGCTTCTTGCGCAGAAGCTCGACGATCGCCTTCTCGTAGTGATCCTCGAACGCCTTCGGGTCGAAGTGGTCGGCCTTGGTATCGATGATGTGCATGGCAAGCTCTTTCATCTCCGCCGCCAGTTTGATCTCGGGGATGTCCTCGAAATAGTCCTTCTGGTCGCGCACCTCGTAGTCATAGCGCAGCGTGGTGGCAAGCAGGCCCTTGTCGAACGCTTCCAGCATCACGACATGCTCGCGTCTGGTGAGCACGATGCGGCCGAGCGCAGCCATCTTCTTCTCGCGGATCGCGTCGCGGATCACCGCGAACGCCTCCTGCCCGACCTTGTCAGTCGGCGCGAGATAGTAGGGCGTCGCGAGATAACGGTCGTCGACCTCCTGGCGCGGAACGAAGCGCTCGATGTCGATCGTGTGCGTGCTCTCGATCTGGATCTTGGCGAGCTCGTCATCCTCGACCTGGATGTATTGCCCCTTGGCAAATTCGTAGCCGCGCCCGATGTCGTCCTTCTCGACCGGATCACCAGTGACGGAATCGACGTTCTGCTGCTTGAGCCGGTGCCCGGTCTTCTTGTTGATGCGGTTGAACGAGACACGCTCCGAGCTCGAGGAGGCCGGATAAAGCGCGATCGGGCACGAAACCAGCGACAGCTTCAGATAGCCCTTCCAATAGGCTCGCGGCGCCATTGAACCAACTCCTTACGCAACAACTCGGGCACTGGTGCGAACCCGGCTCCGCCCTGCCGGTTCCGCTCCCGTGACCTCATTGTAGCAAATGGCTCCCCGCCAGTGGGCATTAGGCCAGACACAAGTTGACGATTTGCTTAGCGGAGGTTCGCGTTACGTTCCGAGTGAGCCGGGACGGGCCTGGAGCGGGTCAGGCGGGGCCTGCGCGGCGAATTGATCGCGGGTGAAAGCCGGCGAGTCGGCCCTTCCAAAAATCACATTGGGACTTTCGGCACCCTTGTCCCCACTATCCACAAGCTGACCCCCTATTCTGCTGCCGGCGGGATCTTCCTTTCGTGGAATCCACGTTCAATCATTGCGTATGTTTCGCGAACCAGAATGTGGGTCGCGACCTCGTTCTCGGTGCGGCCGAGTTTGCCAAGACTTGCGAGAAGAACGAGGTAATTGAAAGTTTCTTCTGGCAGGGTCAAACTCAGTGACCGGGCCTCCGAGCGGTTTTCGGGTCGCGCCATTCCCCAACGCCTCACAAGTTATAATGCCGTTATAATGGCATTTTAATCCTTGATTAGCGAGTCGAATTGCGCGAGCCTTGGATTCGGCAGCACCACCCAAAGCGGCGGCGGACGGGTGGCGCAGCTGGCTACGGAGGCCTAAAGCCGAAGAACTCGATCTGGCATGCCTGATGGCGCTTCGGCTCGCGGCGAGCCTTGGCGCCAAACGGAGAGCCCTTGCCGTTCGATGTCTTCGATCGAAGGACTTCGTCCGTAGCCTCACGTTAGAAAGCGAGGCCACACACATGCACTTAAGTCCTTCGCCCTGGAGCAACGATCGGATCGCGCAGCTCAAGCGCTGCTTCGATGCCGGACTCACCTGCAGTCAGATCGCGCGCGAGATTGGGGTCACTCGCAATGCCGTGATCGGCAAGATGAATCGCATGGGGCTATCGCGCCCGCGCGACGTGCTGTCGGCGCAGATGCGCCGCGCGGCCAAGCTCGCGCGCCCGAAGCCACAACGGAACTGGAGACGGCTGACCGTCGTCGCGCAACGCAAGATGCTGCGCGACGCCTATCCGGCAACGGAGCCCGAGGAGATTCCGATCCACAACGGGCGCGGCTGCACGCTGCTTGAGCTTGCCCACGGGCAATGCCGCTGGCCGATCAACGAGCCCGGCGCTGACAACTTCTGCTTCTGCGGTAACGAGCAGTTCCAGAGCCTGCCCTATTGCGTCGGGCACGCCCGCCTCGCCTACCGCAGCTCCCGCAGCGCATAAGCGCTGCGGGACACCAGCGACCGCCTCTTGCTCTCGTCGTCTCGGCGCGAGCGGGGGCCCAGATTCAAAACTGTTCGTGCGATGCTCGGCACCAACAGGCCCTTCTAGCCCTGGGTTCCCCGCTTCCGCAGAGATGACAATCAAAAACCCGATGACAGCGCGAAAGCGCCGCAGGTGACACGCCGCGGCGCTTCTTCCACCACACCGCGAGATCGCCTATCGTCGCGCGCGTCGGCGACATCAGAGCGAGCCGCCGAGAAGGACTTTTGAGACAGAGGGAGTGAAAGATGTCACGAGTATCAGTATTGAGATATGGCGTGCTGGCCGGAGCGGTCGCGCTCGCAGCCGTCGGCGCGAAGGCGCAAGGCCTGATCAACAATCCGAAGATTTCGGCTGCGCTCGCGAACCAGCTGGTCGGCGATTCCGTCGCGGCCTGCGCGACGAAGGGCTACAAGGTGGTGGCGGTCGTGGTCGATCTCGACGGCGTGCGCCAGGCGATGCTGCGCGGCGATGGCGCACCGGTGCATTCGATCGACAACGCCTACTACAAGGCCTATTCGGCCGCATCCATCACGCTCGGACGCAATGAGGGCTCGACCAAGGAGGTCGCCGCCCGCATGGCGAAGGCCGCACCCTCGACGGTGCCGCAGACGCCGCTGCCGAACGTCACCTACGCGGTCGGCGGCGTGACCATCAAGGCGAATGGCGCCGCGATCGGGGCCATCGGCGTGAGCGGCGCACCGGGCGGCAATTTCGACGAGGAATGCGCGATGTCCGCGCTCGCCAAGGTCCAGGATAAGTTGAAGTAAGCTGAAATCAGAGACCGCACATCGCAAAGATGCGCTCTATGAAAAGACCCCTCTGCCGGCGCGACCGGCGGAGGGGTTTTGCTTCGAGCCTGTAGGGTGGGCAAAGGCGCGGGCACGGTCTCTCAACACGTTAAAACCTGGCGTGCGCCGTGCCCACCAGCGGCATCGATACAAGTCGCGCCATCGCTGGTGGGCACGGCGCACGAGAGTCGTTCATTCCTGTTGAAGGCCGTGCCACCGCCTTTGCCCACCCTACGCGCCTGCGCTCGTGAAAGGCGCCCGACGGATCGCAAGCACGACTACGCCGCTCAGAAATCGACCGCCTCGCCGCTCTGCATCGCCTCTCCTCCGCGTAACAGCGTGCGGTCGGGCTCCGGCAACGATGTGCCGGGATCGCGGAAGCGATTGACGATCGGATAGCGACGGTCGCGGCCGAAGTTCTTGAGCGTGACCTTGACGCCAGGCGCCGCCTGCCGGCGCTTGTATTCCGCAAGATCAAGCATGCGCGCGACTTTGAGCACCACTGCCAGGTCGAAGCCGTCCTCGACGATCTTGGCGATCGGCTCCTCGCGCTCGATCAGCCGCTCCAGGATCGCGTCAAGCACATCATAGGGCGGCAGCGTGTCCTGGTCGGTCTGGTTCTCGCGCAATTCCGCCGTCGGCGCGCGCGTGATGATGCGATCGGCGATCACCGCGCCGTCAGGCCCGAGCGCGCCGCGCGGCTTCCAATGATTGCGCAGCCGCGCCAGCCGATAGACCTCGGTCTTGTAGAGATCCTTGATCGGGTTGTAGCCGCCGTTCATATCGCCGTAGAGCGTGGCGTAGCCGACCGACATCTCCGACTTGTTGCCGGTCGTGACCACCATCACGTGGAACTTGTTGGAGATCGCCATCAGGATCGTGCCGCGGGCGCGCGCCTGCAGGTTCTCCTCGGTGACGTCGCGCGACTTGCCGGCAAAGAGCGGCGCGAGCGTCGCCTCGAATCCCTGCACCGCCTTCTCGATCGGCACCACGTTGTACTGCACGCCGAGCGCTTGGGCGACGCGGGCGGCGTCATCGAGCGAAGCCTGCGCGGTGAAGCGATAGGGCAGCATCACGCAATGCACGCGCTCAGGCCCGAGCGCATCGACCGCAAGCGCTGCCACCAGCGCGGAGTCGATGCCGCCGGAGAGGCCGAGCACCACGCCGGCAAAGCCGCTCTTGCCGACATAGTCGCGCAGGCCTTGCATACAGGCGGTGTAGTCCTCCTGGTCAGGGTCGTCGGCCGCCACCACCAGCGGGCCATCGGTGCAGCGCCAGCCGTCGCGGGTGCGCTCGAAGTGCACCGTCGTGACGAGCTCACGGAAAGCAGCGAGCTGGAACCCGAGCGTGCAGTCGGCATTGAGCCCGAAGGAAGCACCGTCGAAGACGAGCTCGTCCTGGCCACCGACCTGGTTGATGTAGACGTGCGGCAGGCCGCTCTCGGTGACGCGCGCGACCGCGATATTGAGGCGCACCTCGTCTTTCTTGCGCCAGTATGGCGAGCCGTTCGGCACGATCATCAGCTCCGCGCCGGTCTCGGCCAGGCACTCGACCACGTCCGTGCCCCAGATATCCTCGCAGATCGGAATGCCGATGCACACGCCGCGGAACCTGATCGGGCCCGGCAGCGGTCCAGGCACGAACACGCGCTTCTCGTCGAACACGCCATAGTTCGGCAAATCGACCTTGAAGCGAACGGCTGCGATCGCGCCCTGATCGAGCAGGCAATAGGCGTTGTAGAGCTTGCCGTCGTCGGCGAGCCAGGGCGTGCCGATGAGCATGGCCGGACCGCCGTCAGCGGTCGCGCGCGCAAGCTCCTCGACCCTCGCCCGGCAGGCAGCCTGAAACGCCGGCTTGAGCACGAGATCCTCGGGCGGATAGCCGGCGATGAAGAGCTCCGGAAAGGCCACGAGGTCGGCGCCATCGCGCTGCGCATCGGCCCGCGCGGCGCGCGCCTTCTCAGCGTTGCCGGCGAGATCGCCGACGGTCGGGTTGAGCTGCGCAACCGCAATCGCAAGTCGGTCGGCCGGTCGGGAATTCATGATGCACCTGTCAGATGAGACCGAGGCGCTCGGCGAGCGCGAGAAGCCAGGCGACGCCCGCGACGATCAGCGCGAGCCCGACGGCGGCCGAGCCGATGTCCTTGACCCGGCCGATCTGCGGATCGATCTCGCGGTTGACCCGGTCGGCGAGCTTTTCGATCGAGGTGTTGAGGAGCTCGACCACCATCACGAACACCAGGACGCCAATGAGCAGGAACCGCTTCCAGGCGTCGGTGGCCACCAGAAAGGCCAGCGGCACCGCGATCGCAAGCACCACCAGCTCCTGGCGGAAGGCCGCCTCGCTTTGCACGGCGTAGCGCAGGCCGTGCCAGGTGTTGATGGTCGCGCGCAGCAATCGGTCCATGGTGGCGGGAACGCTCTGTCAGGCCGTCGAATCCACCCGACTTGTGTCACCCTCAGCCGGGCTGGGGCAAGCCCTGGGGCGTCCACGCTTGTAGCACGAAGGCTGCGGGCAGCGCTCGGCAGGACGCTCCAGAGCGGGATGAATTTAGGTTTGCACCGTCATTGAACCAATCTCCGTTCGTCCCCGCGGAAGCGGGGACCCAGGAGCCGAGAACTCGTGGCCAAAGAACTGGGTCCCCGCTTCCGCGGGGACGAACGGAATTAACAGGCGATTCAAACTCAGCTCATCTCGCTTTAGTTGCCACCGAACAGCCCGTGCGGGCCGAGCTTGACGCTCGACTGCAGGAAAACGCCGTAGTTGTCGGTCTTCCAGTTCACGACCTGCGGCACCGCCGTGACACCCACGACATGGTTCTCGAAATGGGTGTGGCCGCTCGCCTGCATGTGCCAGTAGCGGCCGCCAAGCCCGACGCTCATGAAATCATTCACGCGATAGGACAGAAAGCTGTCGATCTGGTAGCCCCAGCCGTGGCCGTCCTCCGGCACCGGACCGCTGAAATCGCCGGGCGAGGTGCCGATGCGCAGCCAATGGGCGTCGGCACCGGCGAGCCACACGTAGGGAAGCCAGGCCGCGTCGACGCTGAGCTTCCAGCGCCGGTCGAGCTCGACCGCCGCATCGATGCCGACGCGCAGCGAGTGCCAGTTGTTGTTCTGGCTGATGACCTTGATGCTGTCCGGGATCGTCGGCACGCAGACGTCCGGATTGGTTGCGACCTGGGTACAGCCATAGGCGCTGACCGACTGGCGCATGAAGTGATAGCCGGCGAAAGCACCAATATAGAAGTCACCGCCGCGCACGAGCTTGAAGCCGAGGTCGGCGCTGCCATAGCTCATCGAGCTGTTCTTGATCGGGCTCAGCGTCGCCGAATAGGGAGTAATGACTGGCGGGAAATCCTCGTCCTTGAGCTGCCCACCGAGCAGCGCACCGCCGCCGGCATAGCCCTTCAGGAACCAGCCGGAGCTGAGATCGAAGCGCGTGAAGCCTTCGGCGGTGAAGATCGAGAAGCTGTCATAGCTGAGCCGCGACACGGTGAGCGCACCGGTGTCATCGAACAGCGTCTTGCCGGTCTTGCCGCTGCCGTACCAGAAGCGCATGCCAAAGTCGCTGGTGTAGGTCGAGGGCGCCACCGGTGCCTTGTAGCTCCAGTCGGCGGCAGCAGCGGGTGCGACGGCCAGGAGGCCGACCATGAGGCCGACCACGAGGCCGCCCACAAGCCGCGTCGAATGCACCAATGTCGCGTGAAACGAAGGTGCCGCGAATCCGTTGCGCGTCGTCATGGCGTCCCCCAACCCATCCGGGCGCCATCATTCCGCGCAGGCTTTGCTCAATCCTTACAAGTTGAACGATTGCGGTAACGAAACACTTGTAGTGTTAACGGAGGTATAAATCGCGGCACAATTCCGCTGAGCGGCCGTGAATTTTGCGCCGAGACGAGGAGCAAACGGATGATCCTGTTTGGTGGAAAGCACGGGCTATAGCCCCGCCACCGCCTGCAACGGCTGCGGCTTGCCCAAGCGCTCCTTCTTGATCAGATCGGCAAGCAGGAAAGCGAGGTCGATCGCCTGCTCGGCGTTGAGCCGCGGATCGCACACCGTGTGATAGCGGTCGTTGAGATCCTCGTCGGTGATCTGCCGCACGCCGCCGGTGCATTCCGTGACGTTCTGGCCGGTCATCTCGAGATGTACGCCGCCGGCATAGACGCCTTCGGCCGCGCACACCTCGAAGAAGGTGCGCACCTCTTTCAAGATGAGATCGAACGGCCGCGTCTTGTAGCCCGAGGTCGACGTGATGGTGTTGCCATGCATCGGATCGCTCGACCACACGACCACGCGCCCTTCCCGCTTCACCGCGCGCACCAGCGGCGGGAGGAGGTCGGCGGCCTTGTCGGCGCCGACGCGGCAGATCAGCGTGAGGCGCCCGGGCTCGTTGTCCGGATTGAGAATGTCGATCAGCCGCAAGAGCTCGTCGGGCTTCTGCGACGGCCCGGTCTTGAGCCCGAGCGGATTTTTGATGCCGCGGCAGTATTCGACATGCGCATGATCGAGCTGGCGGGTGCGATCGCCAATCCAGACCATATGGCCGGAGGTGGCGTACCAGTTGCCCGGTCGGGTCGAGTCCTCGCGCGTCATCGCCTGCTCGAAGCCGAGCAGCAGCGCTTCGTGGCTGGTGTAGAAATCAGTCGTGCGCAGCTCGGGATGGCTCTCGAGATCGAGCCCGCAGGCCTGCATGAAGCCGAGCGTCTCCGAGATGCGATCGGAGAGCTCCGCGTAGCGGCGCGATTGCGGGCTGTCCTTCACGAAGCCGAGCATCCACTGCCGTACATTGCCGAGATTGGCGTAGCCGCCGGTGGCAAACGCGCGCAGGAGATTGAGCGTCGCGGCCGACTGGCGATAGGCCTCCAGCAGCCGGCGCGGATCGGGGATACGCGACCCGGCGGTGAAGTCGGTGCCGTTGATGATGTCGCCGCGATAGACCGGCAGCTCCACATCGCCGCGCTTCTCAACCGGCGAGGAACGCGGCTTGGCGAACTGGCCGGCGATGCGGCCGACCTTCACCACCGGCGAGGCCCCCGCGTAGGTCAGCACGATCGCCATCTGCAGGAACACGCGGAAGAAGTCGCGGATGTTGTTGGCGCCGTGCTCGGCGAAACTTTCGGCGCAGTCGCCGCCCTGCAGCAGGAACGCCTCGCCCTTGGCGACGCGCCCGAGCGCCTTCATCAGGTTGCGCGCCTCACCTGCAAAAACCAGCGGCGGAAAGGTTGCCAATTGCTTCTCGACGTCGGCGAGCGCCTGCTTGTCCGGGTAATCCGGCATCTGCAGTGCCGGCCTCTGGCGCCAGCTCTCGGGCGTCCAACGTTCGGCCATGACGCGGCCCCTCCAAACCTATCTCACCTGCGTACAGTCAACCCTCTTGGCGTACTGTCGGTGCGAGCTTCATACTGTCAACAATTAGAGCGGCTTATACACGACCGCAGGTGCCCGAGGCCAGGATTAATCCGGCAGCCGGTCCGGCGCTACTCCGCCGCCTGTCGTACGTGGCTCACCGCCTTCTCGCGCATGGTGACGAGCTCCTCGGCGGCGGTCGGATGCACGGCCATCACGGCGTCGAAATCGGCCTTGGTCGCCTTCATCTTCACCGCGATGCCGATGAGCTGGATCATCTCGCCGGCGTCGGGGCCGACGATGTGGCAACCGACCACACGGTCGGTCGAGCCATCGACCACGAGCTTCATGAAGGTGCGGGCGTCGCGCCCGGCAAGCGTCGCCTTCATGGGACGGAACGAGCTCTTGTAGATGTCGACCCTCGCAAGCTCGCGACAGGCCTGCGCTTCGGTGAGGCCGATGACGCCGCATTCCGGCTCCGAGAACACCGCAGTCGGCACGTTGGTGTGATCGACCTTGGTCGGCCTGTTGCCGAACACGGTGTCAGCGAAGGCATGGCCTTCACGGATCGCAACCGGTGTGAGCGCGATACGATCGGTGACGTCGCCGATGGCGTAGATGTTCGGCACCGACGTCTGCGAATAGGCATCGACCTCGATGCCGCCGGTCATGCCGAGCTTGACGCCGGCGGTTTCGAGTCCGAGACCCTTGACGTTCGGCCGCCGGCCGGTCGCGAACATGACCTGATCGACAACGACCTCGTCGTGGCCGGAGAGCTCCACGCACAGCCCGTGATCGACCTGCTCGATGGCTTCGACGATCTGCTTGGTGATGATCCTGATGCCGCGCCGCTCCATCTCGGCGCGCAGATGCGCCCGCAGGTCGTCATCGAAGCCGCGCAGGATATTGTCGCCGCGATAGACCAGCGTCACCTGCGAGCCAAGGCCATTGAAGATGCCGGCGAACTCGACCGCGATGTAGCCGCCGCCCTGAATGAGGATGCGGTTCGGCAGCTCCGTGAGATGGAACGCCTCGTTCGAGGAGATCACGTGCTCACAGCCTTCGATCTCCTTGCCGAGCGAAGGCGCAGCGCCGGTCGCGATCAGGATATGTTTTGCCCGCACCGTCGTGCCGTCGCTCACGAGCCGCACCGTGTCAGCGTCGATGATCTCGGCACGGCTTTTCACGATCGCGACCTTGGCCCGCTCCAGATTGGTGGTGTAGGCCATTTCGAGCCGCGCGATCTCGCGGTCCTTGTTGGCAATCAACCTGGGCCAGTCGAAGCTCGGCTTGCCGACGCTCCAGCCATAGCCCAATGCATCCTCGAACTCGTCCGCGAAGCGCGATGCATAGACCAGGAGCTTCTTCGGCACGCAGCCGCGAATGACGCAAGTGCCGCCGACGCGATATTCCTCCGCGATCATCACGCTCGCGCCATAGCCCGCGGCAATGCGGGCAGCGCGCACGCCGCCCGAGCCAGCACCGATCACGAACAAGTCGACGTCAGGCATTCCGTCGCAAATCTACTTTGTTTGAGCATGATCTTTTCCGAAAATCGGCCTCCACCCCGCATCAAGCCCGGGGCAGCCTTTTTCGGGATCATGCTCTAGATTTCTTTTCCTCGCCGCCGCATCTCGTTGCGGAACTTGGAGATGACCTCGTCCGCGAGCTTGTTCGCCCACTCGTCCACATTGCTGGCGCTCTGATCCAGGATCGCCGGCTCCTGCGTGATGACCTTGCGGCCGACCGGCGACTTGTAGAACGCCAGCACGTCCTTGAGTTCCTGCTCGGTGAACCGCGAGGCGTAGAGGCGCGCGCCGTCGTTGAGCAGCTCGGCGGTTCGCGGAGTGAGCTCGGCCTGCAGCTTGGCTGCCACTTCGTTGAGATCTTTGCCCAGGAGCGGGTTGGCCTGCAGGAAGAGCATGCGCGCCCGGTCGACGATCTGGGGAACGACCGGCTCGTAAAGGGTGTTTCCGCCCTTCACGATGATGATTTCCTTCGCCAGCGCGAGCGCATTGGCGGTTGGCTGCTGCGCCTGCGCAGGCGATAGCGCCGCAAGGACGAGAGCCAGAAGCCCGGCGCACGCTGATCGGCCGACAACATTGGCAACCATGGCAACACCCCTCCTCGGTCTGTTGATTTTCTCGGTCAGTCTACTTTCACGACCGCTCGACCACGCGGACGCCCGAAGGACCCGCGATGATAGCCGTGTGTGCAAGGCCAACAAATAGCCCGTGCTCGACCACCCCGGCAATGGCGGCGAGCCGGTCCCCCAAGCCCTTGGGGTCGACAATCCGCCCGAGTGACGCATCGAGAATCCAGTGCCCGCTATCCGTGACAAAAGCGTGGCCGTCCTGGTCGCGCCGCAGCCGCACCGGCCCGGCCGCACCGACCGCGTTGGCGGCCTGCTCGACCGCGTGCCGGGTTGCCTTAAGCCCGAACGGCACCACCTCGATCGGCAGCGGAAACCTGCCCAGCACCGGCACGCACTTGGATTCGTCAGCAATAACAACCATGCGCGCCGACGCCGAGGCCACGATCTTCTCGCGCAGCAGGGCGCCACCGCCGCCCTTGATCAGCGTGAGATCGGGCGCGATCTCGTCGGCGCCATCGACCGTCAGATCAAGCGCCGGAGTTTCGTCGAGCGTCGTCAGCGGCACGCCGAAGCGCTCGGCGTCCCGCCGCGTCGCCTCCGAGGTCGGCACGCCCACAACGCGGAGCCCGCCACGCACCCGCTCGCCGAGAAGCTCGACAAAAGGCCGGGCGGTCGAGCCGGTTCCGAGGCCAAGCCGCATCCCGGAGCGAACAAACTCCACCGCGCGGGTGGCGGCGGCGCGCTTTTGTGCCTCGATGTCCATTGGCCGGCAGGCTCAACCGTGGGGAGCGCATATGTAGCCTCCCCGCACCGCCTCGGCTACAGGCCTTCGTGATGAGCACGGACTCTATTTGCGAGGGGCCAATTGCGGCGGGCGGGCTGGCTCAGCGGAAAACCCGTCGGCCAGCCTTTCCCCCATCACCTTCCAGTGGGGCTCCAGGGGACGCTCTGGAGCCCCAAGCCATTCGGCCTCCTCGGAAGTCCGGCAAAAAATCTCCAGACGCAAAAGCCCCGGGCTCGCGCCCAGGGCTGTGCTTGACCTGAGTGATCCACTCAGTAGTACCGCGCGGGGACGGCACCAAAGCGCCAATTGACGCCAAATAGGACCTTGTCGAAGTCGCGGCTGATGTTGTCGAAGCGCGTCGGGACTGTGGCGCGCGTGAATTCGATCGAGCTGTGATCAAGGAAGATGTGATCCCACTCGACCGAGATCGTCCAATTGGGAGTGAACATCCACTCGAACCCGACACCCACATCGCCACCACTGGCGTTCCTGTCCACTGTGGCGACCGTGATATTGGTTACGGTCGTGTTCACCGAGAATTTGTCATTGACGGAGCCCCATCCGCCCTTGACGTAAAACAGGAATGTCGGTGTGAACAGGTAGCCGAGCCGAGCCGTGGCCGTTGCAAACCAGTTACCTTCCCTGTGGAACGTAAGAAGAGGATCAATGATGCTGACACGGTTGCGCTTGATGTCCGTCCAATCGATCAGGCCCTGAATGCCGAATACCCAGTTCGAGGCGAACTGATAATCGCAGCCGATCTGGCCGCCTCCGGCGAAGGCACTACTCGAAAGATTGCCGTCGTCTCCGGCAATGCGGTCGTTGAAGTGGGCCGACACTTGAGCCCAGCCGACGTTGCCGCCGACATAGCAGCCAGTCCAAGAGATGAGCGGAGCTGGCGGCCCCGGCTTTACGTAGTATATGTCCGCTGCTGTCGCTGAAGTTGCCAGTGTGGTAAACGCAAACGCAATGATGCTGCGCATCATGGAGCCCTCCACCACCTTGTGAATCCTAGGTGAGTCCCAGCGCAAAACCAGTTGGACGCGAGGGTACGGTATTGCGGTTGCTTCACCGCGGTATGCAAATGCGGACGGCCGGGATGGCACGCTGATATCCTGTGGATATTTCAGACTGTTGCTTATGGGTGACTCGCGCAAGATTCCACTCTCGGCCCGCCCTGATTGATCTCCTTTGCTGTGCTGCCGCGCGCACTCGACGATCGAGCAGGCCGTGCCGCCTTGTGTACGCGACGCGCTTGCGCCCTTGCGGGCCGCTTCGGAAAAAAAGCACCAGCGAGGCTCCCAGCAGTTTGTAATTTGTGATCGTCGCTCGCGCGCTGCGCAGCGTCGATGACGTATTTGCTTTCATATGTCGCAAAATGAAAGCGCTGCTTGCAAACTTCAAAAAACCGTTCGCGCCCGATTTGCCGGCCCTGCGGTCAGAACCGCCGGGCGATCGACGCCACCTTCACACGACGCCCTGCCGCTCCGGCACCTGCGATTGCGCCGGCAGCCGCGCGGTGGCCTCGTCAACCTCCTCGGGACGTAGTAGCGCCTTGTCGACAATCACCCGCTCGAGCGCGGTGAGCCAGCACTCGTAATAGTTCCAGGAGGAATCGCCGAGGTCGTGGGTGCGCTCCCACTCGCCGATAACGGCGATCAATTGCTGGCGAAAATCCTCCCAATCGAAATATCCGGATTTCGACAGCGCGAGCGCAATTCCGAACGCGGTGCGCTGCCACTCCTCGCCAAAACAAAGCTTCCCAGCCAGGCGTGGCGGCGAATCCTCGTGGCCAAGCATGCTGGTCAAAGCGAATTGCTCAAAGTTGGTCTGCATGATCGATCCGCAGCACCCAAGCGCTAAACCATGGCGACACCCATCATGCCCTCTGGCGTCACCAGCTTGGCAAGCTCGCTCTCACTCATGCCGTCCGTGCCGGGGGGCCGCTCGGGCACCACGAACCAGCGGATCTGCGCGCTGCTGTCCCAGGTCTTGATCTCGACCGAGGGCGGGATGTCGAGCCCGAATTCCTTGAGCACGACGCGCGGCTCGCGCGCGGCGCGCGAGCGGAACGTCGGGTCCTTGTACCAATACGGCGGCAGACCGAGAACCGGCCACGGATAGCACGAGCACAATGTGCAAATGACGAGATTGTGCAAGGTCGGCGAATTGACGGCCGCGCGCATGTGCTCGCCTTCAGCACCGGCCATGCCCTTGGGCAGATCGAGCGTGGCGATCGCGGCTGGCGTGTCCTCGCCAAGACGCTGCTTGAAGGCAGGGTCGAGCCATGCGCGCGCGACCACCTTGGCACCGTTGAACGGACCCATCTGCGTCTCGAAAAAGGACAGCACACTGTCCACCGATTGTCCGGTGATGACGCCCTTCTCGATCAGGAGTGACTCCAAGGCCTTCGCGCGCGCGGCGCTCAAGGCCTCGCGATTGGGCGGATATTGAAACCGTTGCGGCGGCGTCGCCGGTGCCTGCGCCTGTGCGGGGGTGACCGAGCCGGGAGCAAAGGCCGGGCTGGCCGCCGCCGTCGCGCCCGCGATCAGAAGGTTGCGACGGCTGAAGCGCAACGCATTCTCCTGGGCGCTCGCCAACTCCTGCGGACTCGCCGCCGATCGATCTGTTGTTTCACTGCTCATGACAGTCGTCCTCTCGTCTCGAAATGTTGACGCTGGGCTTTAAGTTTGGCGAAGGCGGATCAATTGACCTTCTCGAGATAGGCCTCGTAGAGATCGGCGTAGATCTCCGCCTTTGCGTCGGTGTTGCCCTTCCAGATCGTCTGCGGATCGAACTTCACGCAATAGACCGGCATCGCGTCGCCGACGCCGTCCGGCCCGGTATTGGTGAGATAGGTGTAGAGACCGGGATAGACCGTATCGACGATCCCGACATGATCGCGCAGATATCCCGGCAGCCGCGTATGCTCGACGCTCGGGACGTTCTTGACATAGACCTTTTCGCCCTTGGCAAACTTTGGCGTCATGGCGCCGCTGCGCTTGGGCGAGTCACCTTCGACGAGATAGGTGTTGATACGTTGATCAATCGCCGGATCGCCGCCCGCCGCCGGCGCAGGAGGCGTCGCGCTCAGAAACTGCTGCGTGCGCGCGTCGAGCTCCTCCTGCGTGATGTAGCCATTGGAGACGAAATAGCCGGAGATGCCGCCGAGCCATTTCTCGTAGTAGCGGAATTTGAAATAGTCGAACGGATTGAGCGATTCTGCACCCTTGCGCAGGTCGGCCCAGGTCCAGACCGTCTTGAATTTGCTCGGCGTCGCCGGAAGCGACAGCTGTGTGCTCAGCGCCATCATCGCCACATGGACGCCGAAGATGCGCTTCTCCCAGTCCTGGACGAAGACCCGCTTCTCGAAATCGATCGGACCGAGCCCCTCAAGCCCACCAAGGTAATGCTGCAGTTTCATCGAAGCTTCTCCAGATCCTCGTTATCGATACGACCTCTCGCATTCTCACGCCGCGGCAGCGCCAAGCTCGGCACGACATGCCGCGAAGGCGGCGCGCAGCGCCGCCTCATCAAGATGGCGGCCGATGAACACGAGCTCGTTGAGGCGCTCGCCCGTTCCCCAAGGCTTCCCTGGACGGCCATCGAGCGTCATGTGCACGCCGTGGAACACGAACCGCCGCGGCTCGCCGTGAAGATCGATGATCCCTTTGGTCCGCAGCAGGTTCTTGCCCTGCGTTTGAACGAGCGCATTGAGCCAGCGGGTGAAAAGCGTTGCATTCACGGCGCCACGCTCGCGGATCGACACCGAGCTGATGTCCGCGTCATGCTCGTGCGTGCTGTCGGCGAGCAGCTCCGGATCAAGCTTCAAGGCATTCCTGAGATCGAAGGCGCGCACGCCAAGCACTTCCTTCAAATCGATGCCGCAATCTCTGGTCGCGTGAATACGCGCCAGCGGATTGAGTGAGCGGACGAGACGACGAAGCTGCGCAAGCTCGCTTTGCTCCACCAGATCGATCTTGTTGACGAGTACGACATCGGCGAAGGCAACCTGCTCACGGGCCTGCTCGTTGTCCAGCTGATCGCGCACGTGCCGGGCATCGACGACCGTTACGATCGCGTCGAGCGCAGTATGCCCGCGCAGCGTCTCATCAAGGATGAACGACTGGATCACCGGCGCCGGGTCCGCGAGCCCGGTCGTCTCGATCACGATATGGTCGATCTTGCGCCCGCGCTGCAGAATGCTCGCTACCGCGCGTGAGAGATCGCCGCGAACCGTGCAGCAGATGCAACCGTTATTAAGCTCGAGAATCTCTTCGTCGGCGGAGATGACGAGCTGCCCGTCGATACCGGCTTCGCCGAACTCGTTGACAATCACCGCGATCTGGCGACCCTCGTTGGCGGACAAGATCTGGTTGAGCAAGGTCGTCTTGCCCGCACCAAGAAATCCAGTGAGAACAGTTGTCGGTATCGCTTGCATGCCGACATTCCGCTTGTTGTTGTACATCCTGCCCTTGTGCCCGCGATGGAGCACGCGTTGACAGGGAGCACGGGTAAGTCGTTATCGCTGAGCGTGGTCAGCCGTCGTTCGTCATGCAATCGAGTTATGCAATCGATATGCCAGCCGGATCTTCATTTGAACCCGGCACCAGGGCGCGCCCGTGCTCATCGATGCGGCAAACGTAGCGCAGATCATGCGCGATCCGCGCAAACCGGATGCAACCACGCGGCCACCGCCCCCACTTCCATTTTCGCGGTGACTCTGCAATTTGATCATCACATGCCTCCCCTCACCATTGTCTTCGACCTCGACGGCACGCTGGTTGATACCGCGCCCGACCTGGTGGCCACGCTTAACGTCGTGCTGGGGCGCGCAGGGCTGCGGCCGGTCGCCTATGCGGACGCTCGCCCGATGGTCGGGGGTGGCGCGCGCGTGATGGTCGAGCGCGGCATCAATGCCAATGGACGGCTGCTGCCCGCCGCCGAGATCGATCGGCTGGAGCGAGATTTCATCACCCACTACGCCGACCACATTGCGGTGCATTCGCAGCCCTTCGATGGCGTCGAGGCCACGCTCGACCAGCTTGCCGAGAACGGCTGCCGCCTCGCTGTCTGCACCAACAAGCTGGAATGGCTGTCGCTGCGGCTGCTCGATGCGCTCGGGCTGCGTCCGAAGTTTCGCGCGATCTGCGGTGCCGACACGTTCGGGGTGTCGAAGCCCGACCCGACGATCCTGAACCGCACCATCGAACGCGCGGGCGGCGATAGGACACACGCCATCATGATCGGCGACTCCTCGACCGATATCGCAACCGCGCGGGCAGCCGGCATCCCGGTGATCGCGGTCGACTTCGGCTACAGCGATATTCCGGTCGCCGAGCTCAAGCCCGACCGGGTCGTGAGCGCCTTTTCGGAGCTGCCGGAAACCATTTTTCGGGTGTTATCTACAGGCTAATACCGGGCCCAAAAGTTGTTGAAATCGGCAAATTTACCTTTCAGCTGCCATACTTAGGTCGGCTGGGCAGCGTTATCCTCCAGTTGGACGAGAGCACTCTGGTTGCGCCGAGTGGTATCGGGCCCTATGGTCGGTGCGGGGATTTCAGGCGGCTTTATGGCCGTCCCAGTTGGGTGGGATCATGACCCGAGTAGTAGCCGTTACGGCTTGTAGCTTTGCCCTTGCTGCATGCTCCATGTCCATGCCCAGCCTGGATATCTTCAAATCCACCCCTGCCACCGAGGTCTTGCGGGTCGAGTCCGAGCCGCCGGGCGCCGATGCCCGCACCTCGCAGGGGCAGAGCTGCCGGACGCCTTGCGAGCTGACCGTCCAGGCGGGAGGCGAGATGACGGTGTCGTTCGCGCTCACTGGTTACCAGCCCCAAACGGTGCAGGTGCGCCCGGACGTCGCGCCGACGAGCTATAGCGACAGCGGGTCGGGCGGCAAGCTGCAACCGAACCCGGTTTATGCCGAGCTTGCGTCGGTCAAGCCGCCAGCGAAGAAGAAGTCCGCCCCACGCAAGCAGACGGCCCAGAAGTCGGCCCCAGCCACGGCCGCAACCAGCGCCCCTCCGCCGGCAGCCTCGGGCGGCCTCCAGAGCAACTATCCCTGGCCGCAACCACGCTGAGACCCCGCTTTACGGTCTGGCGGTTCTCCGGCACAATTCCCAAATAACGTGAAAGGCTTTGGCCGCGGGAAAGGGCCTGGGCCAAGGGAAAAGCTTGGGGCTGCGGGAAAGGCCGGGAGCGGTATGACCGATACTGCCTACATGGAAGCGCGCGACGCGGAAGCCCGCGCGGGAGAGCCGAGCCGGCCTAGCCGGCAGCGGCCGCCGCTTGTCGATCCGTTTCAGCGCGCGATCACCTATCTGCGGGTCTCGGTGACCGACCGCTGCGATTTTCGCTGCGTCTACTGCATGTCCGAGCACATGACCTTCCTGCCGAAGGCCGACCTGCTGACGCTGGAAGAGCTTGACCGGCTGTGCAGCGCCTTCATCGGCAAGGGGGTGCGCAAGCTGCGGCTGACCGGCGGCGAGCCACTGGTCCGGCGCGGGATCATGACGCTGTTTGGCTCGCTCTCGCGCCATCTCGACAGTGGCGATCTCGACGAGCTGACGCTGACGACCAACGGCTCGCAGCTGCCGAAATACGCCGCGGAGCTCGCCGCGCTCGGCGTGCGGCGGATCAATATCTCGCTCGACACGCTCGATCCGGACAAATTCCGCGCCATCACGCGCTGGGGCGAGCTTGACAAGGTGATCGCCGGCATCGACGCCGCGCAGGCGGCCGGCATGCGCGTCAAGATCAACGCAGTTGCGCTCAAGGGCGTCAACGAGAACGAGCTCGCCGATCTGGTGCGCTGGACGCATGGGCGCGACATGGACCTCACCATCATCGAGGTGATGCCGCTCGGCGACGTCGGCGAAGGCCGCCTCGACCAATACCTGCCGCTCTCGATCGTGCGGGCACGCTTGGCAGAGCGCTTCACTCTCGACGATATCGATTATCGCAGCGGCGGCCCTACGCGTTACGTCAACGTGGCCGAGACCGGTGGCCGGCTCGGCTTCATCACGCCGTTGACCCACAATTTCTGCGAATCCTGCAATCGGGTGCGGGTGACCTGCACGGGAACCCTTTATATGTGCCTCGGTCAGGAGGATGCCGCCGATCTGCGCACGCCGTTGCGGGCGTCCGAAGCCGACGACCTGCTCGATGGGGCGATGGCGGAGGCGATCTCACGCAAGCCCAAGGGGCACGATTTCATCATCGACAGGCGCCACCAGCGCCCTGCCCTCGCGCGCCATATGAGCGTCACGGGCGGCTGACCCGCATGCTCTCCCGCCGCGCGCTCCTGTTGTGTCTTGCCGGCGCCGGATCGTTCATGGCCGTGCCGGCGACGGCGCAGGCGTGGAAAACCTATCGCAACGCCCGTTTCGGCACGACGGTCGACTACCCGGATCGCTTCCGCGGCGGCCGCCCGCCCGAGAACG
>Ga0137409_10000710_pt1 | contig 36581 bp, 38 predicted proteins | sample CZODoug1_16funga_FD_122059 | JGI IMG/M metagenome (GOLD analysis project Ga0137409, IMG submission 122059) | Vadose zone soil fungal communities from Angelo Coast Range Reserve, California, USA - CZODoug1_16fungal (Hybrid Assembly) | ecosystem: Environmental > Terrestrial > Soil > Vadose zone... | reverse complement strand
CGCAGCCTCGACTACGCGATCATCATGTCGGGCGAGATCGACATGCTGCTCGACGAGGGCGAGGTGCATCTGAAGGCGGGCGACGTGATCGTGCAGCAGGCGACCAACCATGCCTGGGTGAACCGCAGCGGCAAGCCCTGCCGCGTCGCGTTCATCCTGATGGACTCGCAGGAGCCGTAAGCTGAGCGAAGGCGTCGCGGTCCCCGCCTGGCTGCTGGTGCTCGGGGCGGCGCTCGCCACCTGGGCGCTGTACGAGCACGTCGTTTCGCCGGTGCTGCGCTTCCTGGTGACGCATCCCTCCAATCAGGTCATCGACGAGCTCGGCGAGCGCCTGCGCATCGGCATCCGTCCCTTCCAGCGCACCCGGCGCCAGGCGCTCATTCACCGGCTGCTGACCGATCCGAAAGTACAGGCCGCCGCCGAGCATTTCGCGAAGGAGAATCGCAGCTCGGTCCCCGCGGAGCTGCGCCGGGTCGAGCGCTACGCCCGCGAGATCATCCCGAGGTTCAACGCCTATTTCTATTTCCGCGTCGGCTACCTGTTGGGTCGCTGGATCGCCCGGTCGCTGTACCGCGTGCGCCTCGGGTACCTCGATGCCGCGGGCCTCGCCAAGATCGAGCCGAGCGCCACGGTGGTGTTCGTGATGAACCACCGCTCGAACATGGACTACATCCTCGCCGCTTATCTCGCGGCCGACCAGGCCGCGCTCTCCTACGCGGTGGGCGAGTGGGCGCGCATCTGGCCGCTCTCGGCGCTGGTGCGCGCCATGGGAGCGTACTTCGTGCGCCGCAACTCCAAGGACGAACTCTATCGGCGAGTGCTCGAGCGCTACATCGCGATGGCCACCGAGGCCGGGGTGCCGCAGGCGCTCTTTCCCGAAGGGGGTCTCACGCGCGACGGCCGCATGCGCGAGCCGCGGCTGGGCGTGATCGACTACATGATGCGTGGCTTCAGACTGGAGGGCGAGCACGACCTGGTGTTCGTGCCGCTCGGCATCAACTACGACCGGGTGCTCGAGGACCGCAGCCTGCTGCTTGCGCTCGACCCCGGCGCGACGCGCGTCGGCCGCGCGAAGGCGCTGTGGAACGCGCTCGCCTTCGCTTTCCGCAACCTGAGGCTGATGTGGCGCAGCGAATGGCGCCGCTTCGGCTACGCCTGCGTCAACTTCGGCTCTCCAGTCTCCATGCGCGCCTACTGCCGCTCGCGCGGCGTGGATTTCCAGAGGCTCGCGGGCGAGGAGCGCAGGCGCGAGACCGCGGCGCTGGGCGAGCATCTCATGCGCGCGGTGTCCAGGATCGTGCCGGTTGTGCCGGTGCCGCTCATGGCTACGGTGTTCGTGCGCAACCCCGGGCGGGGGCTCACGTCGATCGAGCTCAAGACCGAGGTCGAGCGCATCGTCGAGCGCCTCGACCGCGCCGCCGCCCGGGTCTACGTGCCCCGGCGCGACCTGGACTACGCCCTCGACGTGGGCCTGCGCATGCTGATAGTGCGGCACCTGGTCGACGAGAAAGATGGGGTCTACACCGCCCGTGAAAGCGAGCTGCCGCTGCTGCGCTACTATGCCAATTCGATCGCCCACCTGGTTGGGGACGAGGCTGTCCCATGAGATTCCTGCCGCTGCTGAAGAGGGAATGGCCGCTCGCGGTGATCCTCGTCACCGCGGGGCTGTTCCTCGCGTTCGGCGCGCGTTGGCTCGCCGACCTGTCGGGCGCAGGCTGGTTCGCCTTCGTCTCGCTGTGGCTGCTCGCGACGATGTTCCTGGCAGCCTTCGCCGTGGTTCGTCACGCGGAGGCGCTCGCCGAGAGACTCGGCGAGCCCTACGGAACGCTGGTCCTGACCCTCGCCATCACGGGTATCGAGGTGATCATGATCGCGGCCATCATGTACGCCGGGAAGGGCAACGCGACGCTCGCCCGGGACGCGATGATGGCGGTGGTGATGATCGTTCTGAACGGCATGCTGGGCCTGACGCTCGTCGTCGGCGGCCTGCGTTACCGCGAGCAGGCCTACAACCTCCAGGGGGCAAACTCCTTTCTCGCCGTGATCCTGCCGCTCGCGGTGCTCGGCCTGGTGCAGCCGAACTTCACCGTGACCACGCCGGGGCCGGTGTACTCGCCGGTGCAGGCCGCGTTCCTGAGCGTCATGTCGCTAGTGCTCTACGCCGTGTTCCTAGGCATGCAGACGTCGCGCCACCGCGAGTACTTCCTCTCGCCCAATGCAGCCGATGAGGCGGAAGACCATCATTCTCCCGGCCACGCGACCGGGTCGACCCCGCACCACGCGGTCATGCTCTTTCTCTACATCCTGCCGTTCGTGGCCCTGTCGAAGCAGATCGGTGTGCCGATCAACCACGCGATATTGGTGCTGCACGCCCCGCCCGAGCTCGCCGGCCTGCTCATATCGGTGCTGATCCTGTCTCCGGAATCGCTGACCGCGGTGCGCGCGGCGCTCGCCAACCAACTGCAGCGCTCGGTGAACGTCCTCCTTGGCTCGGTGCTCGCGAGCATCGGCCTCACGATACCTCTGGTGCTCGCGGTCGGATACGCGACCGGGCAGCAGATCATCCTCGGCCTCGGAACGACCGATATCTCGCTCCTCGTCCTCACCCTGGCGCTCAGCATGGTGACGTTCGCTTCGCAGCGGACGAACGTGCTGCTCGGCGCGGTGCACCTGCTCGTGTTCTTCGCCTACCTGATGTTCATCTTCGAGCGGTGAAGCCCAAGCTCATCGGCATCATCGGCGGCATCGGTCCCGAGGCGACGATCGACTACTACCGGCTGTTCATTTCGATCTACCGCGAACACCGGCAGGAAGGTTACCCGCCCGTGCTCATCAACAGCATCGACCTGGCGAAAGCCCTCAAGCTCGTCAGCTCGAACGATCTTTCGGGGCTCGCGGCGTATTTACTCGGGGAGATCCACCGCCTCGCGCGGGCTGGCGCGACCCACGCACTGCTCGCGTCCAACACCCCTCACATCGTCTTCGACGAGATCGAGGCCGCTTCGCCGATCCCGCTCATCAGCATCGTCGAGACCGCGTGCCGCGCCGCGGTGGAGCGCAAGCTGAAGCGCGTCGGGCTCTTCGGTACCCGCTTCACGATGCAGGGCGGTTTCTACCAGAAAGTGTTCGCGCGGGAGAGCATCGCGATCGCGATCCCGGAGGCGGCCGACCAGAAGTTCATCCACGACACTTACCTCAACGAGCTCGTCAACGGGATCGTGAAGCCCGAGACGCGCGAGCGCTACATCGCCATCGCCCGGAAGATGAAATCCGAGCAGGGGATCGAGGCGCTGATCCTCGGCGGGACCGAGCTGCCGCTGCTCCTGCGCGGCGCGATCGACATCGGCGTGATGCTGCTCGATACGGCGCACCTGCACGTAGAGCGCGCAGTGGCCGAGCTGCTTTCCTGAAGGAGGAATGGTGCAGCAGATCCTGGTCTATTCGGACTCGCTCTCCTGGGGCAGGGCATCGCGGCGCTGGTCGCCGCGATCCGCGGCGCCCCGATCGAGCCCGGCATGCCCCAGCCGCCCGTTCTGGTGATGGCGCCGCCGCCGATCGGCGACCCCAAGGGCCCCATCGCGCCGAAATTCGCGGGCGGGGAGGCCAAGTCCCGGGGCCTCGCCGAGGAGTACCGCAAGGCGAGCGCCGAGCTGGGCTGCCATTTCTTCGATGCGAGGACGGTCACGCCCTCGAGCCGGGTCGACGGCGTGCATCTCGACGCCGATCAGCACCTGAAGCTCGGCGAGGGGATGGCGGGCGAGGTGCGTGCGCTGCTACGTTGATATGTTCGCCGGGCGCGGCTAGGATTGGTGCGTTCCATCCCGATCGGAGGAGCCATGGCTGCAGCGAAGAAGAAAGGCAAGGCCAAAGTCAAAGCGAAGAAAGCCCCGGCGAAGAAATCCCCCGCCAAGAAGAAGAGCCCGGCGAAGAAGGCAGCAGCGCCGAAGAAGAAGGCAGCGGCGCCCAAGAAGGCAGCGGCGCCCAAGAAGAAGCCGGCGCCCCGTCCGGCGGCCAAGCCGAAACCGAAGCCCGTCGAAGCTCCAGCGCGCGGTCCGCGGCCCGGCGAGGTCCGGGTCGGGGTGGTGACGCACTACTACGGTCACCTGTCCGTGGCGGCGGTGAAGCTGGAAGTGGCCCTTGCCGTCGGGCAGACGATCCGCATCTTCGGCCACACCAGCGATTTCCGCCAGCGCGTCGACTCCATGCAGATCGAGCACGAAGCGGTCCAGGAAGCCATCGGCGGCGACGAGATCGGGCTGAAAGTCACCCAGCACGCGCGCGAGCACGACGTCGTCTACCGGGTGCCCGGCTAGACGATCCTGGAGCGGTATCATCCCGGGCATGGCCGAACGACCGGCTCAGGCACGTCCCGAAAGCGCGCGCAGCCTGCCGCTCGTCGTCGATCTCGACGGCACGCTCACGCCGACCGACACGCTGGTCGAGTCGCTCATCGGGCTGGTCAAGCAGTCGCCCCTGAACCTGCTGCGCCTCCCTCTGCGGTTGCTGAACGGCCGCGCGGATTTCAAGGAATGGGTGGCCGCCCGCGCCGGCGTTTCGGCGGAACACCTGCCTTACCGGGAGCCGTTGCTCGCGTATCTGCGCGACGAGAAAGAGAGAGGGCGGCGCATCGTCCTTGCGACCGCCGCTCACCGCTCGATCGCGGAGAGCGTGGCGGCGCACCTGGGCCTGTTCGACGAGGTGCTCGCCACGCAAGCTGGCCGCAATCTCAAGGGTGAAGCGAAGCTCGATGCCATCCGGCAGAAGCTGGGCAGCGATTTCGTATACGCCGGGGACGATGCAGCCGATACGCCCATCTTCAAGGCCGCAAAGGCGGCAGTGCTGGTGGGCGTCCCGCCCCGCGTCGCCGAAGCGATCCGCAGGGACGTTCCGGTCGAGCGCGAATTCGCTGCGGAGGCGGGCGGGCTCGCGGTATGGCTGCGCGCGCTGCGCGTTCACCAGTGGCTGAAGAACCTGCTGCTCTTCGTGCCGCTGCTCACGGCGTTCTCCTTCTTCGACGCCTGGAAGCTGGTGACGACGGTGATCGCCTTCTTCGCGTTCTCTTTCGCGGCCTCCGCGTCCTACGTGTTCAACGACCTGTGGGACCTCGAGAACGACCGGGCGCACCCGCGCAAGCGCTTGCGCCCCTTCGCGAGTGGCCGCATACGGATCCCGAAAGGCCTCGCCGTGGCCACGGTCCTGCTCGCCGTGGCGCTCGCGCTGGCCTACGCCGTCTCGAGGAGCTTTCTCACCATGCTGCTCCTCTACCTCGCGCTCACCAGCGCCTACAGCTGGCTGCTGAAGGAGCGCGCGCTCATCGACGTGCTGACGCTGTCGCTTCTCTACACGCTTCGCATACTGGCGGGCTCGGTGGCGATCGGAATTCCGAGCAGCTCGTGGCAGCTCGCATTCTCGGCTTTCATCTTCCTGAGCCTGGCGCTGGTGAAGCGCTGCGCGGAGCTGGTGTCGCTCGAGCAGAGCGGCCAGGGATCGGCGCCGGGGCGCGACTACCGCGTCACCGACCTCGCGGTCCTGTGGCCGCTGGGCGTGGGGGCGGCCCTCTCGGCCGTCGTCGTGTTCGGCCTCTTCATCAGCACGGACGAGACGCGAGCGCGCTACGCCACGCCCGAGCTCCTGTGGCTGGTGGCGCTGGGGCTGGTTTACTGGCTTGCGCGCCTGTGGATCAAGACCTCGCGCGGCAGGATGGACGACGACCCGCTGGTCTACGCGGTGAAGGATTCCGGCAGCCTCATAGCCGTGTCGTTCATGGTGGCGGTCACGCTGATCGCGCATTTCTATTGAGATACCCGGAGAATCCAATAGGCGTGACCGGCGAATCCGACGAAGTCCAGGCGAGCCGCTGGCTCGCCGCACTCGAGAAAGCGCTCTCTTCGCCAGACCGAGCGCTCCTCGCGCCGCTGTTCGCGCGCGACGCACACTGGCGCGATCTGCTCGCCCTCACCTGGCAGGTCACGACTGTGAGCGGCGGGAAGAGCGTGACGGAGGGCCTCGCTCGGCACGGCGCGGGCGCGCGCGGATTCGGGATCGACCACCAGCGTACGCCGCCGCGCCGCGTCACGAGGGCCGGAGCGAGCGTCATTGAAGCGATCTTCTGCTTCGAGACCGCGCGCGGCCGCTGCGTCGGCGTTCTGCGCCTGATCGACGGCGAGTGCTGGACGCTGCTGACCGCCCTCGACGAGATCAAGGGCTTCGAGGAGAGCATCGGCGATCGCAGGCCGCACGGCGAATCGTATTCGCGGGATTTCCATGGCCCGAACTGGCTCGACAAGAGAAAAACCGCGGCCGAGTACGCGGACCGCGATCCGGCGGTGCTGATCGTCGGCGGCGGCCACGCCGGGCTCTCGATCGCCGCGCGCCTGAAAGCATTGAACGTCGACGCGCTCATCGTCGATCGCCACGCGCGCGTCGGCGACAACTGGCGCAAGCGCTACCACGCGCTGACGCTGCACAACCAGGTGCACGTCAACCATCTGCCCTACCTCCCCTTCCCCGCGAGCTGGCCGACCTACATCCCCAAGGACAAGCTCGCAGGCTGGTTCGAGGCCTACGCCGAGGGCATGGAGCTCGATTTCTGGACGGGGACCGAGTTCCCGGGCGCTACCTGCGGCGCGGAGCGCTGGGCGGTCACTCTGCGGCGCGAAGGCAAGGCGCGCACCCTGCGCCCCCGGCACATCGTCATGGCCACTGGCGTGAGCGGGATTCCGAGCGTGCCGGGTATTCCCGGCCTGAAGCATTTCGCGGGCCACGTCCTCCATTCGCACGAGTACGACGAGGCCTCGGAATGGAGGGGACGCAATGCGCTGGTGATCGGCACCGGCAACAGCGGCCACGACATCGCGCAAGACCTGTACTCGAACGGCGCGCGCGTGACGCTGGTCCAGCGCAGCCCGACCCTGATTGTCAACATCGAGCCGAGCGCGCAGCTGCCCTACGCCCTCTACAGCGAGGGGCCCTCGCTCGAGGACTGCGACCTCCTCGCGACCTCGATGCCGCTCGCGCTCATGAGGAGAGCCCACCGCGCCTGGGCCGAGCAGTCGCGAAGCCTCGACAAGCCGCTGCTCGACGCTCTGGTGCGCGCCGGCTTCAGGATCGACACCGAGGACGAGACCGGGTGGCAGTTCAAGTACCTCCAGCGCGGCGGCGGATACTACTTCAACGTCGGTTGCTCCGACCTGATCGCCGAGCGCAAGATACCGCTCGTGCAGCTCGGCGACATCGAGGGCTTCGTCGCCGAGGGTGCGAAGCTGAGGACGGGTGAGCTAATCCCGGCCGACCTGGTCGTTCTTGCGACCGGGTACCTGGGACTCGACGCTCTCGTGCGGAAGCTCCTCGGCGACGCCGTCGCCGATCGCGTCGGCCCCATCTGGGGCCTCGACGAGGAGACGCAGGAGCTGCGCAACATGTGGACGCGCACCGGGCAGCCCGGCCTGTGGTTCATCGCCGGCAGCTTTGCCCAGTGCCGCATATACTCGAAATATCTGGCGCTGCAGATCAAGGCGGTGGAAGAGGGCCTGATCCCGGCGCGGATCCCGAGCTCGAGTCCTGTCGCGGCTTGAGCGACGCCGGGCGGAGTCGCAGAATAGCCCCACCATTTCTCGAGGACACGTCATGATTGCCATGGAAGTGATCAAGAACGGTAAGAGGTTGTGCCTTGCCGGCGCCGAGGACCTGGGCGTCCTCGCCGCGACTTTCTCGGCGGGCGGGCCGCTGGGGCCGAAGTCCTGGGAGTTCGCCGGGGAAGTGACCAAGCCGCAGATGCGCTTGCGCGTCGGCGGCATCACCTCGAGGAAGGGAGAGGCCGACAACTACGTGGACTGGATCGGCCAAATGGAGATCAAGGTCGGCGACGTGGTGACGCTGAAATTCGTCGAGGTGGACAAGGCGGATTCGCCCGACGAGGCGCGCGACCCGCGCTCGCCGGCGGGCGGGCGCGAGCATTTCGACGCGCTCAAGCAGCAATACCTGAGCTCGCTGAAGAAGTTCCGCAAGTAGACGCCGTCGTCAAGTGATCGCACGCGCGCTCGCGGCGGGGCTGGTCGCCGTCCTCGGGGTGGCCCAGGCGCAGGGCTTCCCCTCCAAGCCGCTGCACATCATCGTGCCTTTTCCGCCGGGCGGCGCGGCCGACCTCACCAGCCGCGTGCTCGCCGAGCATCTGGCGAAGGGTCTGGGCCAGCCGGTGATCGCCGAGAACCGGCCGGGCGCCGGGGCGGTGATCGGCTACGAGCTCGGCGCGCGCGCCGCGGGAGACGGACACACGCTGCTCGTGACCTTCCCGAGCTTCGTGATCAATCCGTCCGTCAAGCCCGGCCTGAGGTACGACCCCCTCAAGGACTTCAGGGCCGTCGGCCAGACGATCTCGGTGCCGATGGTGTTCGCGGTCAATCCCTCCGTTCCGGCGACGACGCTCGCCGAGCTGGTCGCGCTCGCCCGCGCGAAGCCGGGCGAGATCGCGTACGGGACGCCCGGCGCCGGCACGACGCACCACGTGATCGGCGAGATGTTCAGGCTCGCCGCGGGCATCAACATCGTGCACGCGCCCTTCCAGGGCGGTGGCCCGGCGATCACCGCCGCGGCCGGCGGCCATATTCCCATGGTGCTGGCCAACGTGTCCGAGGTCGTGCCCTTCGCGAAAAACGGCAAGATGCGGCCGCTCGCGGTCACCACGGCGGAGCGCGCCGACGTCTTTCCCGACGTGCCGACGCTGCGCGAAGCGGGCTACCCCGAGGTCGAATCGACGAACTGGAGCGGCCTCGTCGTCCCGGCCGCGACTCCGGCCTCCGCGGTGGCGCGCCTGAACGAGGAGCTGGTGCGGGCGCTGCGCAGCGCGGACGTGGTCGAGAAGTTCAGGACGTTCGGAATGACCGCGGCGCCGGGAAAGCCCGAGCAGTTCGACGCCCTGCTGCGCTCCGAGGCGGCGCGCTACGCCAAGGTGGTGCGCGAGGCGGGGATCAAGGCGGATTGAAGTTCAACGCAAATCCAGGAGAGATTTCATGAAATCCAAGGCAGGTGCGGTGATCATGATCGTCGTCGGTGTGCTGTTCCTCTTGGCGAATCTAGGGTGGATACCGCAGCTCGGACCACTCCTTCGTCAGTGGTGGCCGGTGATACTCATCGCCGTCGGCGTCTGGATGCTGGTCAAGTAGGGTCCAAACTTCGGTATCATCGCGGGAATACCTTCAGGAAATCCGCATGGACAAGGCCCCCCAAGTCAAGCTCAATTCGACCGCCCACTATTTTCTCGAAGGCCTGAACGACATCGGCGTCGAGTACCTGTTCTCCAACTTCGGCACCGACCACGCGCCGTTGATCGAGGAAATGGCGCGCTGGAAGAAAGCGGGCAGGGCCTATCCCAAGGTGCTCAACTGCCCTCACGAGAACACCGCGATGCACATGGCGGCCGGCTTCGCCATGGCGACCGGCCGCGGCCAGGCGGTGATGGTGCACGTCGATGCGGGGACGGCGAACGCGGCGATGGCGATGCACAACGCGCGCCGCGGCCGCCTGCCGCTCGTTCTCATGGCGGGCAAGGCCCCGTACACGGTGCGCGGCGAGCTGCCGGGGTCGCGCGACAACTACGTGCACTTCATCCAGGAGCCCTTCGACCAGTCCGGCATCGTGCGCCCCTACGCGAAATGGGAATGGACGCTACCCTCGGGCGTCATGACGAAGGAGACGCTGCGGCGCGCGCACACGGTGGCGCACAGCGATCCCATGGGGCCGGTGTACCTGATGCTGCCGCGCGAGACGCTCACCCAGACCTGGGACGAGGCGGCGATGCGCCCCTTCCCCGCGGAACGCTACGGCGCGGTGCGCTCGGGCGCGGCCGCCGCGGCTGCGGTCGCGCAGCTCGCCGACAAGCTCCTCGCCGCGAAGCACCCGGTGATGGTCACCTCCTACGCCGGGCGCAATCTCGAGGCGCCGGCGCTGATCGAGGAGCTCGCGCGCCTCGCCGGAATCCGCGTGTTCGAGGCGGGCCCGCTCTATCTCAACATCGCGCGCGCGTCACCCTGCTTCGCCGGGATGATGCCGAACATCGCCGACGCTGACGTCGGGCTGCTGGTCGACGTCGACGTGCCCTGGATACCAAAGCACACCAAGGAGAATCCGGGCACCTGGTGGGCTCACATCGACGTCGACGTGGTCAAGGAATGCTTTCCGATCTGGGGCTTCGCGTCGAATGCGAGGCTGCAGGGCGACAGCGTGCTCATTCTCAAGCAACTGCTCTTCGCGCTGAAGGCCAAGGCGACGCCCGCGTTCCGGGAAGGGGCGGCGGCGCGCGTCGAGGCGATGCGCGTCGAGGGCAACGAGCGGCGCGCAGCGCTCGCGAAGCAGGCCGTGGACAAGGGCCAGACCGGGGCGATCAACCCCCACTATCTCTGCGCGGAAGTCTCGAAAACCCTGGGCGACGACTCGATCGTCATCAACGAAGGGATACGCAACGGCCCCGTCGTCAACAACCAGATCATACGCACCAAGCCCGGCTCGGCTATCGGTTTCGCCGGTGGCGGCCTGGGCAGCTCCTCGGGCACGGCGCTCGGCATCAAGCTCGCGAAGCCCGACGCGACGGTGGTGCAGATGGTCGGCGACGGCGGCTTCTACTTCGGCAACCCGTCCTCGGTCTACGCCGTGTCCAAGCAGTACAAGCTGCCGATCTTTACCGTGCTCTTCGATAACTCCGGCTGGTCGGCGGTGAAGGAAGCGACGCTGCGCGTCTACCCCGAGGGCGAGGCCAAGGCGGCCAACGAGTTCAACGCGCTGCTCGCGCCCGAGATCGAGTTCACCAAGATCTGCGAGGCCGCCGGCGGTTACGGCGAGAAAGTGACCGATCCCGATGCGGTGCCCGCGGCGATCCAGCGCTGCCTGAAGGAAGTGCGGAGCGGCCGCTCCGCACTGATGCACGTGCGCATCCCGGTACTCTGAGCACCCACGCACTCGAATTCTTTCGCGATCCGCTCGCCGCAGGCGCCCGCCTGTCCCTGTCGGACTCCTGTCCGCGCGTCCTGTACGTCCGCTCGGGCTCGCTCACGGTGAGATCGGGCGGGGCCGTTGCGGCCCTGGCGCCGAACAGCGGATGGCACGGCAGGCATTCCTGCGAGATCGTCGCGGGAAAGGACGGCGCGGAAATCTGTCGATGGGAGCTGCGACACGAAGCCGGCGCGGGGAGCGTGCTGCACTCGGAGCTGACGCTGGATCCCAGGGCCGCCTACCTCATGCGCTGCGACCGCGTGGACTTCCCGCCCGGCGGCATCGCCTACACCCACACGCACCGCGGGCCCGGGATCCGCTGCTTGCTCAGCGGAGAGATCCGCATCAAGGTGTCCGGGAAAGAGCAGCTCGTGCGCCCGGGAGAGGCGTGGTTCGAGGCCGGCCCGGATCCGGTCCTAGCGCTTGCGTCCGAGCGCGAGCCGACCGCTTTTGCGCGCGTGATGATCCTGCCGGTCGAGCTGCGCGGAAAATCCTCGATCAAGTACATGCTCCCCGAGGACGCGGACAAGCCGAAGCTCCAGACGTACCAGCTGTTCGTCGACGACCCGATCGACTTGCCGTAGGGTTGCTTACCCGCTGGCCCTGACCTCGCTGCCGTTGAGCGCCTGCGTGGGACGCGCATTCATCGGGTAAGCCTTGGCAAAGCGAGCGACTTCGTGGGTCGAAACGAGTCAACGGCTCCGCCGCGCGCGTCGTTGCTTCAGGCATGGCCCGCCTTGCCTGCCCCGAGGAAGCCCGCGCCACGCTGCATGTCGTGCAGCGGGGGCGCGAGCGCTGCCCCTGCTTCTCCTGCGCGAAGGACCGCTCCGCCTACCTTGAGGCGCTGCGCCGAGGGTCCGGGCGACAGGCCTGCGCAATCCACGCGTACGCGCTCATGGGCAACCACGTTCACCTGCTGTTCACCTCGGAGCGCGCGCGGGGGGCCTCGCGGCTCATGCCCGATATCGCTGCGAGCTACGCCCGCTATCTGTCGGACCAATACGGACACGAGGGCGAGGTCTGGGAGCAACCCTACGACGCCTCGCCGGTGCATGCGCGCGCCCATCTGCTCGCGTGCATGCGTTACATCGAGGAGAACCCGGTGCGCGCCGGCCTCGCGCGGTTGCCCGCGGACTGGCCGTGGTCGAGCTACCGCGCCAACGCTCTCGGGGAGCACGATGCGCGGGTGACGCCGCATCCGCACTACTACGCGCTCGGGCGATCGTCCCGGGAGCGGCGCACCGCGTACGCCATGCTGGCGGTGGGCGCGCCGAATAGCAGTTATCATCCGCGCATGGCAGCGGACCGCACGCTCGAGCGCTGACAGGACCATGGAGAAAACGAGGATTTGGCTTTTTGCGCTCGCGCTTGCCTGCGCCCCTGCAGCGGCGCTCGGGCAGTCCTACCCCTCGAAGCCCATCCGCATCGTCGTCGGCTTCCCTCCCGGAGGCGGCAACGACATCATCGCGCGCATGGTCGGCGCGAAGATGCAGGAGGCCTGGGGCCAGCCGGTGGTGATCGACAACAAGCCCGGCGCGAACTCGATCATCGCCGCCGAGTTCGTCGCGAAGAGCGCGGCGGACGGCTACACGCTGCTCGTCAACGCGACCGGCGGCATGTCGGTGAACCCGGTGCTCTACGCGAAGCTGCCGTACGACTCGCTCAAGGACTTCGTTCCCATCAGCATGGTCGGATCGTTTCCCCTGGTGCTCGTCGTCAACCCCGCGGTGCCGGCGGCGTCGGTCTCCGAGCTGATCGCCTACGCAAAAGCGAACCCGGGCAAGCTCAACTACAGCGCCGGATCGACCGCGTTCCAGGTCGCGACCGAGATGTTCAAGCAGATGACGGGCACCGACATCAAGCACATTCCCTACAAGGGCAGCGCGGCTTCGATCACCGCCGTCATGGCTGGCGACGTGCAGCTGACGATCGTCGACTCGCCGCCGCTCATGCCGCAACTCAAGTCGGGCCGGGTGAGGGCGCTTGCCGTGACGACGGCGAAGCGCGCCTCGGCGATGCCGGATGTTCCGGCGATCGCGGAAACGCTTTCCGGCTACGAAATGGCGTTGTGGATCGGCGTGTTCTCGCCGGCCGGCACGCCGCGCGACGTCGCTGTGAAGCTGACCGCCGAGGTCGTGCGCATCGTCGGCCTGCCCGACATCCGCGAGAAGCTCGCGGGCATGGGCGTGGAGCCGCTCGGCAATTCCTCCGAGGAAGCGGCCGAGTGGATCCGGCGCGAGATCGCGCGCTACGGCCCGGTGGTGAGGGCCGCCAATATCAAGGCCGAATGACGCTCAGTACTAGTCGAAGCTCGCCACGCAGTCGATCTCGACGTTCACGCCCTTCCTGTGCGGCGTGGCGCCGACGCAGGTGCGCGTCACTTTCTCGCCCTGCATGCACTCACGGAAGGCTTCGTTGAACGCCGCGAAGTCATCGGTGTTTCTCAGCACCACGCGCATGTTGACGACGTGCGAGAAATCCAGGCTTGCGGCAGCGAGCACGCTTCTCAGGTTGGAGAGCGTCTGCCGCGTCTGCTCGCGGATGTCGGCGCTCACCACTTCGCGCGTCTTGGGGTCTAGCGGTCCCTGGCCCGAGACGAAGAGCAGATTCCCCGCGCGGATCGCCTGCGCGAGGGGCGAAGGCGTGCTCTTGTCGGTGAAGCCGGTGGTGGGCGCCGCCTGCGAGCTGACGATCTGCTTGGGCATGGCTAGTCGAACGCCGCCTTGACCTCGGAGGGGATCGGGATCGCCTTCAGGCGGCCCGGATCGTCCGGGCGCGGCGCCGCCCACACGCGGACCTCGTAGCCCTCGACCGCGCGCTGGCCGCCGTTCAGCACGGCGTGACTCACCCTGAAAGTCTTGTCGTTCCACTCGGTGATCTGGCTCTCGACGATGATCTCGTCGCGGAACCTGGACGGCGACAGGAACTTCGCCTTCGCCTCGACGATCGGCAGGCCCAGGACGCCGTAGCGCTTGCCGAGCGAATCCCAGTCCAGTCCCACCGAATCCCAGAAGAGCCGCGTGCTCTCGTCGAACCAGATGAAGTAATTCGGGTAGAAGACGATCTTCGCGGGGTCGGTGTCGCCCCAGTGGACGACGACGTTGTAGCGGAAGGTCTTCACGAAAAAGATCTTGTTTCCGACTGCCTTGGGGGGATATACAAGGGGGCACGCCCCCTTGTTCGATTGACCTCCAGCATACATTAGAATAGCCGCGAGGAAGGCCGAGACTCCCGATGACAATCAAGACGGTCGCGCTGCTTCACCCGGGCGAGATGGGCTCGGCGATCGGCGCCTGCCTGGCGCGGCGAGGACTGCGGGTGGTATGGGCCTCTTCGGGACGCAGCGCGGCGACGCGCTCGCGCGCGCTCGCCGCCGGGCTGCAGGATCTGGGCTCGATGGAGCGCGCGCTGGACGCGGCCGATCTTGCGCTCTCCGTGTGCCCGCCTCACGGCGCGCTCGAGCTCGCGCGCGAGGTCGCCGGCCACGGATTCGAGGGCATTTTCGTCGACGCCAACGCGATCTCGCCGGAGACCGCGCGCAGCGTGGGCCGCGCCGTCGAGAAGGCGGGCGCGAGCTTCGTCGACGGTGGCATCATCGGCCCGCCGCCGGTCGAGGGGGGACGCTCGCGACTGTATCTGTCTGGCGTCCGCGAGGCGGAAGTCGCCGCGCTCTTCGCCGGGAGCAATCTCGAGGCGATCGCGATGCGCGCTCCGGCCGGCGCAGCCTCCGCACTCAAGGCCTGCTACGCGGCGTGGACCAAGGGCGCGACCGCGCTCCTCGCGGGCGTGCGTGCGCTGGCCGAGAGCGAGGGCGTCGAAGCGGCGCTGCTCGCCGAGTGGAAGCTCTCGCAGCCGGGCGCGGACAAGCGCTCGGAGGCGGTCACGCTTCAGGCGCGCAAGGCCTGGCGATGGGTCGGGGAGATGGAGGAGATCGCGGCGAGCTTCGAGGCCGTCGGCCTGCCGGGCGGCTTCCACGTCGCGGCGGCGGAGCTGTATCGAAGGCTCGAGGGATTCAAAGGCGGTGAGGCACCGCCAGCGCTTTCGCAGGTGACGGCGATGATACGCCGCGCCCCGCGGCGAAAGAGCGCCAAGCCCAAGGCGACGCGCGAGGCGCCCGCCAAGTTCAAGTTCGGCACCGCCGCGCTCAAGCGCGACGCGGCGAAGCGCCAGCGCACGCCGAGACGGGCGTAGCTCCGGTCGGGCGATCCTGCAGCCGGCGCTCAGCCGGTGAAGCTGACCTTGAGCCCGGGGAGCTCGATCCCGCGCAGCTCCGTCTCCCATGTCTCGCCCGCGGTGACCGGGTAGGCCGCGGTGAGCGTCCCGGTGGTGACGATCTCGCCCGCGTTGAGCGGCTCGCTGCCGGGCTGGCTCGCGAGAACCGATACTAGATGAGCCAGAGCGGCGAGCGGGCTGCCGAGGACGTTCGACCCGCGCCCGGTTTCCTTCGCGACGGCGCCGCACGACAGCTCGACTGAGAACGACCGCAGCGATTCGACGACGCCGGCTCCGAGCTTGGAGACGTCCTGCGGCGGGCCGACGAGCAACGCGCCGTGCAGGCCGTTGTCGGCGACAGTATCGGCCGCCTTGAACTTCCAGCCGGGGAAGTGCGACTGGACGATCTCGAAGCCGTGCGCGATCCACTCGATCGCTTCGAGCACCGCGGCCGGACCCGCGCCGGGCTCAGGCGCGGAGCGGAGGCCGAACACGATCTCCGGCTCGATCATCGGCTCGGCGAACGCGCCAAGGCTGCAGCGCCCCTCGCCGTTTTCGAGCCGGACCACGGTGCGATCGTACATGGTGCCCCAGATGGGAGCATGCACGCCGTAGACCGGCCACAGACTCGAGTTGGTGAAGCCGATTTTTCTCCCGACCGGGACGAAGCCCTCCGCGCGCCGCGCCTCGCCGACCCGCCGCGACACAGCGTGCGCGGTCTGCAGATCGAACTCGGGAAATCGCCGCGTGAAGGGCTCGATCTGCTCGACGCGGTCCTGCGCCCGCTTCAGCTCGCGCGTGATCGCGTCGAGATCGGGCGAAGCCCGTGCTTGCGCGGCCTTCAAACGGCGATCCCGAAGAGCGCGCCGACTCCGGCGGTGGCCGCCATCGCGAGAGCGCCCCAGAGGGTGACGCGCACCGAAGCCGTGGCCGCGGACGCGCCGCCCGCGCGCGCCGACAGCGATCCCAGGACCGCGAGAAAGAGGAGCGAGCCCACGGACACGGCCCAGACGAGCGCGGTGACCGGAAAGAGGAGGACGATAACCAGGGGCAGCAGGGCGCCGACCGCGAAGGTGGCCGCGGAGGCGAGAGCCGCTTGGGCCGGCCGCGCGGTCAGCACCTCCGAGATCCCCAGCTCGTCGCGCGCGTGCGCGCCGATCGCGTCGTGACTCATCAACTGCGTCGCGACTTCGGCGGCCAGCGCAGGCTCGAGGCCGCGCTGCACGTAGATCGCAGCGAGCTCGGCGTGCTCGTGTTCGGGATCGGCGGCCAGCTCCTTTCGCTCGCGGGCGAGATCGGCGTTCTGGGTGTCCGCCTGCGAGTTGACCGAGACGTATTCGCCGGCGGCCATCGACATCGCGCCGGCGACGAGGCCGGCGACGCCCGCGACGAGAATGTTGCGCGAGCTCGCGCCGGCGGCGGCCACGCCGACGACGAGGCTCGCGGTGGACACGATGCCGTCGTTCGCGCCGAGCACGGCGGCGCGCAGCCAGCCGATGCGCTGCGTGCGGTGCCTTTCGATGTGTCTAATCAAGTCTCTTCTCCTTGCGTTCGTTGTTTTCGTTCGGGCTCCGGACCTTCATGCACGGACGCTCGAGCGCGTCGATCGCTGGTATCACGCGCAAAACGCGCCGCTCCCTGTCGGGTCTTCAGCGCGTCCAGGTCGCGCGCACCAGGTTCTGTTCCTTGCTGTACTGGAGGGCGAGACTGCCCTTGCAGGCGTCATGGACGCCCTCGGCGATGCGCCGCGCGACATGGGCGTCGGTGGTCGTGACCAAGATCCCGCCCTCCACGTCCCTGATCGCGATGATCCGCTGCAGCGGGTGTCCGGCCTTCTCCACCGCCTCGCAGTTGCGCACGATGTTGAGAATCTCCTCGCGGTGCCCGGCGAGGTAGTCGCCGGCCAGGCTCACGTAGCCCGCGGGGTAGCCGTCGCGGATCCGCTGGCAGGCCGGGCAGGGCTGCTCGTGCACGGAGCCGCGTGGCGCGCCGTTCCAGGTCCAGCGTCCCTTCTGGAACACGGCGCCGCACTCCGGGCAGCGCGTCGGGTCGGGCAGCTTGCCTTTGGCCTTGTAGCTGTCGTGCCTCGGGTCGTGGAGCAGCTGCTCGCGGCGTTGCGAGCGGGATCCCGCGCGAGCGCTCTTCATGGCCGCGCTCTCCGAGCAGCGCGCTCGGGGCGCGTGCGACGCTTGACCTTACCGCGCGCGACGCGCGCGACGTCCTCGAGCTGGCGGCGCAGCGACAGGAATGCGTCACGCAGCGCGAGGTAGGGGTCCTTGTTGTGGCGGTGGTTGGAGACGAGCTCCTTCCCGGGAATGCGCAGGTCGACGCGGACGTGGAACAGGCGCCCGCGCGAGCGGTGCCTCCGCAGCTCCTCGATCCCTACGCGGCAGCTCACGATGCGCGCGTGGAACTTCTCGAGCTTCTCGGCCATTTTCAGCACGCGTGACTCGAGCGTGGCCGAGTGCGGCACGTTGAGGACCGTGATCTGAAGCGGGACTTTCATGGCGCGTCCTTCTAGCCGCGCCGCGCCGAGCGCACCAGCAGCACGGGCACCGGGGCGTTGCGCACCACCAGCTCGGCGTCGCTCCCGAGCACGAGGCGGTTGACGCCGCGCCTCCCGTGCGTCCCTTTGAGCCCGGCCATCGAAGTCGAGCTTCCGTCCACCGGGACCAGGATTCTCTTGTAAACCATCTTGCCTCCCGATGCGCCTTCAACCGAGATGCTTCAAACGTACCGCCGCCCCGTCCCTGGCCGTTGATCTGCATCAACCCGGTCTACAATACTCCGACAAGAGCACAAGCGGGCGGTTCAGAGCAGAAGGTCCTCACGATGGATGTCTCGGGCCGTCACTATCTTACCCCGCTGTTCGAGCCGGGTTCGGTCGCCGTTGCCGATGCTTGGCAGCAGAGGGGGCTGGGCCGGCGCCTGATCGAGACCCTGATCCGGTTGATCCACAAAGGAGGACTCTATGGCTAAGAGGAAGATTCCGGAGCCTTCAGGCGAAATCAATTTCGACGAAGTGAGCAAGTTAGTCCACGCGCTCGAGCGCGACCTCGCCAGCGTGCGCACGGGCTCGCGCGACGTGCAGTTGCTGCGGGACGAGGTCGAAACGCTGAAGAACGTGCTGAACTCGCCGGTGCGCAGGCATCACTGGGTCAGGGAGGGGCTGCACGCCGTGCGCGAGGCTTTCGAGGAGGGGGTGGAGACGGTCGCCGCCGACGGGGTCAAGGCGGGCCAATACATCGCGGAAATCGGAAGAATCCTCGGGATGTAGGCCGCACTCAGCGCGAGCCTGCTCAGGCGTTCGCGAGCAGCGCGCGCGCGGTCGCGCGCACGATCTGTGCGTTGGTCCAGCGCGGCTTCCAGCCGAGCGCCAGGCTGTCCTTCGCGTCGAGCACCTGGCCGTGGCGAAGGAGGAGCAGCTGCTCGGCGGCGAGCAGGCGGTAGCCGCTCGCGGCGGCAAGCCACTCGACCGGAGCGAGCGGCAGGCGAATGCGACGCACGCGCCTCACTCCCAGCTCTTCGGCGATCGCCTCCGCCCATTGCCCGATCGAGATCGGCTCCGGGCTTGCCGCGTTGAAGATTCCCGCCGCCTTGCGGGCCACGATGCGCACGAGCAGCGCGGCGGCGTCCTCGACGTGCACCAGGTGCGTGGGCCGCGACCCTTCGCCGGGGAAGACCACAGTGCCGAAGCGCGCGATCGACCTTGCGAACGGGCCGAACAATCCCCCGCGCCCCGGCCCGGCGATGATGCAGGGCACCATGAGCGCGGTCGGGTTGGGAATGGCGCGCGCCTGTTCCCACGCGGCGATCTTGGATGCCGAGTAGGCGCCCTGTCCGAACATCGGGGTTCTCGGCGTGCTGATCGCTTCGCCTACGCGATACATCATGCTGGTGCCGACGTAGACGAAGTGGGCCGGCGTGCCCGAATAGCGCCGCGCGAGGTTCGCGGTCGCCTGCACGTTGTTGCGTTCGAAGTAGGCGCTCCGGGAGAAAAGCGGGAGATCGGGCGACAGGTACTGCACGCCCGCGTTGTGCACCACGGCGTCGGCGTCGGGCAGACTCGCGCAGAAACCCGGATCGGCGAGATCGCCGCGGAAGTCGGCTTCGCCGGAGCGATCGGTCGAGACTGTCTGGAGACCTTCGGCGCGCAGCTGGCGGAGGCACTCGCGGCCGAGGAAGCCCGCCGCGCCGGTGACGAGCGCCCTCACTCCGGCCGGAACTTCGTTTCCGGCTTCACGCCTTTCTTCTTCTGCTTCTCGCTGATCTCGCCGTTCGCAAGGTAGTTGCCCTCCACCGCGCGCTGCGCCGCCTCGTCCCAGGCGGGCAGCCAGTCCCCCAGCGAGTACCCGAACCAGGGCGACTGCGGGCGCAGCTTCGGCAGCCCGAGCTCCTCCCAGATCTTCTTCGCGCGCTCCATGTATTCCTTCTTCGGTAGCGCGAGCGGCGGCATGTCGCCTTTCATGGTCGCGTCGACGAGCAGCGTCGAGTCCTCCTCGTTGCCGTGCTCGCGCTTGGGCCCGTGGCCCTGGCCGCGGTGCGGCAGCGTCTGCACGTCCTCGACCGGGTTCATGCGGTAGGCCATGGACCACAGCAGCGCGTCGCCTGAGTCCGGGTCGATATCGTCGCTCACGGCGATGGTGATTTTGCCCATGTCGCCCTTGAAGAAGGCGGCGCCGCGCAGCGCGCGCCACACCTCGGTGCGCTGCATGCCCTTCTCGCAGCACAGCACCGTGACGCGAAGAAGCCCTGTGAGCGGCTCGTGCAGGGAAACTTTTTTTACGCCCCTGATGCCGAGCGCGTCGCGCAGGTGCGAGAGGAACAGCGGCTCGTAGGCGACGCGCTTGATCACGCTCGACTCCGAGGGCGCGACCTGGCTGATGTACGAGGGAATGACAGGGTTCCTGCGGTGCGTGATCGCGGTGACGCGCATCGGCATGTTGTATTCCTCGAGCGCGACGTGGCCGTGCGACTCGCCGAAGGGTGCCTCGGGCTCGCAGTGCTCGGTGTCGATCAGGCCCTCGATGACGACCTCCGCCTCCGCGGGCACGAGCAGGTCGACGGTCTTCGCCTTCACCACGTTGATGGGTGCGCCCGCGAGGCCGCCGGCGACGTCGAATTCGTCCACCCCGATCGGCAGCTTCTGCGGCCCCATGAAGGCGACGTAGGGCGGGCAGCCGAGCACGATCGCGCACGGCATGGTCTTCTTGCCGAGCTTTTGATACTTGACGTAGTGCAGGTAGCCGCCGGCGCCGCCGACTCGCGTCGCCATGCGCACCACCAGGCGGTCGGGTGCCTTCAGCGCGGCGCGGTAGGTGCCCATGTTTTGCACGCCGGTCTCCGGGTCGACGGTGATGACGTTGGTCGCGGTGAGCGTGGGCGCCGAGTCGAAGCCCGGTGTCGAGATCGGGATCGGCAGGCGGTCGAGCCCCTTGCCCTCGCCCTGCAGGTCCTTGCCCTGGTGCACGACCTCGTGGCACGCCGCCTTCTGCACCTCGCGCGGCGGGACGGGATGCGCGATCGCGCGGTCCCATTTGCCCTGGATCTCGGAGAGCGGCGCGCCCATGCCCACCGAGTAGATGGCGCGGTTCGCGGCGATCGCACCGACGACCACCGGGATGTCGTACTTGCGCCCGCGGCCGTCGACGATGTTCGTAAACAGGAAGGCCTTGCGCTCCGCCTCGTCCATCCCGCCGACGAACTGCCAGCGCACGAGCGGGTGCAGCTCGGCGTCCTTGTCGATCGCACGGTCGATCTCGAGCAGGAGGCCGCGCTTCTTCAGCTCGGCGAGGTGCTCGTGCAAATCGGGGTAGCCGCGCGCGGCGGCGACTTCCTTTTCGGCGGGACGGTTCATTGCTTCGGGATTTTCGCGGCTTCGACGACTTTTTTCCACTTCGCCGTTTCGGAGACCAGCAGGTGGTGGAGCGCCTCGGGGGTGCTGCCACGCGGATCTACGCCCAGGCCGAGCAGCCGTTGCCTGACCTCCGGAACGACCACCGCGGCGTTGATTTCGCGGTTGAGCCTGTCGATGACGGTCTTCGGCGTCTTGAGCGGCGCGGCGACGCCGTTCCACGCGGAAGCCTCGTAGCCGGGAACCCCGGATTCGGCGAGCGTCGGGATGTCGGGCAGCTCCGCGAAGCGATGATCGAAGGTCACGGCGAGCGCGCGCATGTTGCCGCTCTTGATGTGCGGCATCATCGGGGCGAGGATCTCGACCATGGCCTGCAGATCACCCGTCTTGACGCTGGTGATGATGAGCGGAGTCGTCTTGAACGGCACCGTCTGGAAGTCCACCCCGGCCATCGACTTGAACAGCTCGGCGGCGATGTACTGGGTGCCGCCCGGGTTGGTCGTGCCGACGTTGAGCTTTCCCGGATTCGCTTTCGCCGCGGCGATGAGGTCCTTCACCGACTTGAACGGAGATTTCGAATCGACGAGGAGCGCCATGCCGAAGAAGCCCACGGTCGAGATCGGCAGGAAATCCTTCACCGGATCGTAGGGCAGGGAGTTGAACAGGGATACGCTCACCGCGTGTCCCTGGTTGAGCCACAGCAGCGTGTAGCCGTCGGGAGCGGCGCTCTTCACCGCTTCGGAGGCGACGATCTGGCCCGCGCTCGGCCGGTTATCGATGATCACCTGCTGGCGCAGCGATTCGCTCAGCTTCTGGGCGATGACGCGCGCGGTGATGTCGGCGACGCCGCCCGCGCCGTAGGGCAGCAGGATCTTGACCGGCTGGTTCGGATAGGTTTGCGCGAACGCCACGCCGCTCAAGCAGGAAGCAAATGTGGTGGAGACTAGCCATCGGGCGTATTTCTGAATGATCTTAGGCCTAGACATAAGGGTGCTCGACTCGCCGATCATGAGTTGTTGATTATCGCATCAAGCTGGCCGCTCACGTCTCGTCCCTGCCCATCCTTTGCGAACGCCGTGAGGAACAAGCATTTTCCGCCGCTCTTCTCTGCCCATAAACGCCCAACCTGATCCTTCTCGATCTCAGCCGGAACGTTACGCAGATGCTCGCCTTTGTATTCCACCACGAAGACGCGCCCGTCTTTGAGCTCGCAGACGAAGTCCGGGAAAAATCTCCCGCGAGAGGTTGGCAGCCAGAACGCGCCTTCAACGTCGCGCTCCAGATTTCGAACCCAATGCTGGACCTTCGGGTGCCTGTCGATCGTTTGTGCGCATTTGAATTCCTCACCGCCGTCGCGAAGCTTCGCGACCACAGGATAGAAATGCTTGTCGAAGCGCCATTTTCCCTTGTATCGTTCCGTCGCCGGGACGGCGTAGGTTCTCAACTTGAAATCGAAGCTGCGCGAAGGTGCCGTGGAAATCTCCCAGCCTCCGTGGAACACGAGCTGTCTGAATTGCTTGCCTGCGGCTGCAACGCGCAACTCCTCGATCCGTGACGCGACGCGCTGCGCGAGTACATGGCGCACGCGTGCGAGCGATGCGACAGGAATGTGTTGTTCATTGACGAGCTGTACGACAACGGCCTTCAGGAACGCGCGCAGATGGGCTTGCCCAATGTCGGGCTGGCGCACCTCACGGTCGAGCCAGCGCACAAGGTCGTCCTCGTTCACACTTGTCCGGAACGCACCCAAGTCCAGTTGTCCGGCGTCGGTTTGTCCAAATTTGACTTTCTCGCCGTCGAGATAAACCTCGAAAGCGCGCGCCTGCTCGACGACCTGGAACCCCGGCAGAGAGGCCTTCTCTGCAAGCAGGTCGATCTCTACCCGCTCGAACACGGCGTCGCGCTCGACCAGATGCAATTCGCCTTGAGTCCGATAACATAAGTACGGCACCGGTGTGAACTTCTCCCCCCGCGACACAGGTGCCTTCAGCGCCGCGACTACTGCATTCTGCTGCTCGATCCGGCGATCGAGTTCTTCCTTCTTCGCTTCGCCACGCTGCGTCGCCTTGAGTTGTTCTGCAAGGGACTCGTCTACGTGGCCGGACACCGTGATTCGCGTGCCCTTGTCGATCGTCTCGATGCGCAGATTGTCGAGCGGAGGGAACTGCACCGCTCCCGTCGCCTCGACTATCAGTTCCGGTAGTTCAGGAAGGCGAAACAGCGGACCGGCGTCGGTCCCGGGCAAGGGTAATTGCGGGGCAATCATCGAAGCCACGTCGAGCGCCTCGAATCCCATGCCCTGGATGAGACGATCGGCGAGCGCCGCCGCGGCCATACCGAAGTGCGGCTCGGAGACATGCGCGTAGGCTTTGTTGAGCGCCTCGTGTGCACGCCGCGTGGCGTACGGCATGCGCAGCACCCGGCCGAGTAGTTGCTCCACGGCGGTCGCAGAACGCACCGGCTGCACCGAACAGAGGACATAGGCGAAGGGGCAGTCCCAGCCTTCGCGCAGTGCCTGCACGGTGATGATGAATCGGATCGGGCAGTCGGCAGCTTCGAGGCGTATACCCTCCAACTCGCGCTTCTCCCCAGTGGCGACGGCGATCTGCGCTTCGGGAATGTGAAGTTCATCGATCAAGTGTTTCCGCAACGCTTGCACGTTCACGCGCTCGGTCGCGTTCTGCGCCTGAAACAGCACGATCGGCCGGATGTACTTGTCTTCCTTCTGCGCCTCGGCTTCGAGTTTCCTCTGCGTTTGCACTGCGTCGTACACCGCCGCATCCCACCCCTGCGGATGTTCCATCAGAACGATCGGCAGTTTGATCATGTCCTCGGCCTGCAGCTCCTGCGCCGAAACGTGATAGAGGATGTTGGTCCTCTTCGGGATCGGCGTCGCGGTCAGCTCAAGGATCATCGACGGATTGAGGCGCTTCAGCGCTTCGAAGCTGCGCTCTGTCTGCGCGTTGTGTGCTTCATCAACGATGACCACTGGACTCTGCAAGGCGAGCCAGTTCGCGAGCGAAAATTTCGGTTGTCCGACACGGCTTTTCAGCGGAGAGTCGGAATCCGCTGCATCCTGCTCTGTGACAAGCGCATCGGGAAGGTCATTAAGCACCGCGAGCCGCTGCGGCGGGAGACCGCGGAAGTGCGGCTCGAACGATTCGGAGAACGCGTATGCGTTGCGCTGATCCGGATTCTCGATGCGGAAACTCTGGGTCGTTGCGAGCACGACTACTGCATGCCGCCCGAAATCCTGCGGCGGCACCGTGGCGACGCTCTCCAGATCGCATATTTGGAAGCGTTGTCCATAGGCGGCTTCGAGCGCCGCGCGGTACGGATGCCCGGGCGTTTGCAGTGCGGAGATCGTCTGCGATCGGATCGTCTCGGAGGGCGTCAGCCACAGCGCCGTCGGTGCGTCGCTGTCCATCCATTCCTTTGCGACGCGTACGATCGCGTGCGAGGCGAGCAGCGTCTTGCCGCCGCCCGTCGGGATGCGCAGGCACACGCACGGCACCTCGCCGAATGGCTCGCTACGATAGCCGTAGCCGCTCTCCTCGAACGCCGCTTTCGCCCCACGCATCCGCGCGGCGCGAAGGAACGCACCCAGCACATCGAGCGCGGTGCGTTGATAGCTCTTGAGGACGAATTCGGCCATCGACTATCGCGCTCGAACGTCGTAGGGAATGTGCTTGAAGGTCACGCCGGCTTCGCGTAGCCGCTCGTCGCCGAGCCTGCGGCTCTCGCCGTATACCACCTTCGGTCCGTCGTGCGCTTTGAGTTTTTCGATCGCGCGTAGCACTGTACCGGTTAGCACGTTGCCGCCTTCAGGCCGCTTATCGCCGAGGATGCCGTTGTAGAGCAGGTAATAGGCAGTGCCGTTGTCTATGCCAAGCAACGGACCTTTAATCGGTTGGCCAGCCGGAACACCGGTTTCCTGTAACCAGATAAAGGAGGCGAGCGTTTCGAAACGTACCCTCGGACTAATTGCGCCGCGCTCGTCGAACACCGGCTCGCCGAGGCGCAGGAAATGGAAGCCGCCGCCGCCCTCCCAGTCAACAGCTTCTGAAATTCCACCTTGTTCCCCTGAGACAACCTGCTGCAAGCGAGGTAGGCAATGGGTAACAGCGTGCTGTCCCATCTCGATCCCGACATAACGGCGCCCCATCTTATGGGCAACCGCTGCTGTAGTACCGGAACCCAAGAATGAATCAAGTACAAGATCGTCGACCGAGGACGATATTTCAAGAATTCGCTGAATCAATTGTTCGGGTTTGACCGTATCGAACAGCTCTGCTTCTGGTAGGAGTTCCCGTTGATGAGCCTTTGCTTGGCGGCTAGTCTTTACGTCCAACAGAATTGTCGGATGTGGTCGCTCAGGAGTAGAGGGCGCATATTCGCGAATATAAGGCACCCAAAGCTGATTGCCCGCGCGCTCACGCTGCTTCCAGATTAGGCGATGTTCAGTCTTCGCCCTCTCGATCCCTGCTTGCGCGTGTGACCATCGTGCTTCACGACCATCGTCGTGAATGGGATATACCTCCGTCCCGTCCGGAGCCACCAAGGGAAAGAACATTGATGGTCTATCCGCGCGCAGACTGTTCTTGCCGTTCTTCTTAAGCAATCGATCCCGATAGAGCCGCCCGTCCTCATCACGACCACCGTAAGCCTTTAGTAGCGAACTATCTCCCATCTTGCGAAAACCGGCTGCATCCTTGGTGCGCTCATAGCACAACAGGAACTCGTGATCTGGAGTGATTGCCGGTTTATTGTCATTCGGGCTATCCACCTTTTGCCAGATAAAAGTTGCGGCAAAATTATTGCGACTAAAAACCTCATCCATCAGAGCCTTGAGGTAATGTCCTTCATTGTCGTCAATGGACACCCAGATCGAGCCATCTTGAGCCAACAGCTCTCGCAGCAGCACCAAGCGCGGATACATCATCGACAGCCACTGACTGTGCTCCAGGTTGTCGTCGTAGTGCTCGAACGCGCTCTTTGTGTTGTAAGGCGGGTCGATGTAGATGCACTTCACTCGCCCGCGGTAAATCGGAAGCAGCGCCTTCAGTGCGTCGAGATTGTCGCCCTGAATAAGGAGATTGCCGGTGTTCGGATCGCCGTGGCTGCTCACAGATTCTAGAAGCCGATAGGGCACTTCGTCCGCGCGCCTGAGTGCGCGATCGCGATCGAGCCAGTCGAGCGTCGGCATCCTAGTACTTGGTTGTCACGTAATAACCGGTACGGCTCGGACAAGGATAGCCGTCCTTGGTCTTGTGCGGGTTGAGAGCAGGGTCGTTTTGCGAGTGCTCGAATTTCTTGTTGCAGTAGGAGCACTGAAACACGTATCGGGCTTGCCCGAACGGTCGCGTACGTCGGGCGGCGGGTCTCGGTCGAGCCGCACGCGCGTGTGCGAACGGGGACGAACTGCGCGCGGGAGTTGCACGGGTCACTGCGGGCGCATGAATCGGCCCGGTCGCGCTAAGTTCCACAGCGTACCGCGGCGCGAATATCTGTTGGGTTGCGCGTGCCCCGAGGATGCGGTCCACGCGATATGAGCGATCCTGCGCGTCCCGACTGCGGACAGCATACAGAAGCAGGTCGCCCGCTTGTGTCCTGCGCAGAGAATAGGGTTCGATGGTGCGCGTGCCGCGCCGACCATCTTCGTCCTGATAGTCGAGTTCGACGCAGAGCCGGTTTGCCGCTGCGAATCGGATAATTTCCAGAGGCGCGCCGATTCCTTGTGCTCGCCAGGAACTGGCCATCGCAGGTGCGTGCCATGTCTGGTCGATCTCGTGGCGCAAGGCACCCATCACGGGTCGTCGCGCCGCTTCAGGTTCCTTCTCGAGCCACGCGAATACCACCGGCAACTCCTCCCAGAAGGAGTCGAACGGCGGAAGCTGCGGAAGCTGGTGCGCAAGCATCTGCTCCCAGTCGGCACGTAGCTCGGCATGTTGCGGACTCGTACGAAGCGAGTCGAATGTCGGCACAGGGATGCCCTTGAATTCGCACTTCGCCCTCAGGACTTCGCGCACCGCGGCGCGGTCCACGCCCGCGTCCCTGCGGTGAAGGTGGATGACGTCGTAGAGATCGCGTGGCCGCTGGCGCTCGGCGAGCGCGCGGAATTTTTCCGCGAACACCTCTTCGAAGCAGTAGGCGAGTACTTGAATGCCGCCTTCCGGTTTGTCTGAATAGGGATGGTGCACCTGCCTTTGCTCGCCATTCCGCACCAGGCGTTCGTCGTCTGTAAGATCGAGTCGTACGCGAGGAACATCGGCCTGGCGCTGCATGGGTCCTCGGTATCCGATGCGCCCTTGCGCGGAGTTTCTGCCGCGCGGGTTGGCGTAGATCTCGAAAGTTCGTGCGGCATCCGGGAATTCGATCCCGGACTCGCCGTAAATCCATTGCGTGATTTCGGAAAATGTTTCGAGCAGGAATGGTTCATTCACTTGCGAGCCGTCGAGCAGCGTAAAATCCAGGTCTTCGGAGAAGCGATACGTCTCGAAGTAGCATTTCTTTAGACAGGTTCCGCCTTTGAAAACCCAAGTATCGCGTGTACGGGGGTGCTGTCCTATACCTTTGAGCATCCAGCCAAGCACGTAGTCTTTCTCGACGACGTTGGGATCGAGTCCGACCTCGCGCGCGAACTCCAGGATCTCTTGTCGTCCGATCACTTGCTCGATCCTTTGGAGAAATTGGCCGGCACCCAAATTCGCCACGCGGTAACCAATCTTTTGGCGGGCAGCTTGGGATCGAGCCTGGCGTTTCCTGTCGAAAGGCGGGCGCGACACTGCTGCACGAGTTCTTTCTCATTGAGGAAAGTCGCGGCAAGATAGCCCAGGCGCTTGAAGACCGCCTTGTTCCCGAGTTGATCTGCAAAACGAACCAGCAACTGTGGATCGCGGTATTGGGAGCCGAGATACGATTTCAGCATGTCGAATACGGAGCGGATTCCGCCGCCGAGCGCGGGCGTGTCGAGCATGTCGAGGATCGTGCGCGTCGGATCGGAGATGTTGATCTTTACGCGACCACGCCAAACGGGCTTCAGCCCGAACATGGCATCTTTTTCCACGGTGCGTACGATGAAGACTGAACCGCGCGCCTCGACCTTGCGAGCTCGCGGACGGCGCGCAGTAACGACGAGCGTAGTACGGAACAGTTGCTCGGTGAATCCCCAATGCTGGGCCGCGCTCCATCCGCCGATATAACAAGGTGCGAACAGCCGGTCCGCGACTGCCCATGCATCTTCCAGTGCAATGTCGGAAGTGGAAGATTCGAGCGGGACTGGCACATACAATCCGCGACGCACGCGGGAAAGCCAACCCAATGCCGACCATCGCGCCAGCAACCGAGCTGCTTCGGCACGATCGACGTGAAGGGCGTGCGCGGCATCGCCCGGAGCGATGGTGCCTTTGGTATGACGAAGTAATCGCGCGAGCTGCTCGCGAGAGCTTCTACTCAATCCGCCGACAGTTTGCATATATCGTCTGCAACGTATTTACCGTAAAGCGGTGGTTTCGTTGCGAACGATATACTATTTCCCGTCGTGAAGGGTAGTCTGGAAAGTCTTTCATCTCGGGCGCCAGCAGTCCGCGCGAACGCGGAAGATGCTCTGCGCCGTCTCCCCGAGGATGCCTTTCCTCACTGCGTCGGTGAAGTAGGTTCCTTCCATCGCTTTTTTCGGCTCGGGATCGCCGATGGGAAAGGGCTGGTCCGAGCCGAGCATGACGCGACCCGGGCCGGCCTTCTTCGCCAGGTACTCGAGCGTGTCGGCGTCGAACACGCAGGAGTCGAAGTACATCGCCTCGAAGCCCTTGCGCGGGTCGGCGTACTTGCCCTGCCCGATCTTGTGGTTGCGCGCGAGGCGTCCGAGCGCGTAGGGCAGGGCGCCGCCCCCGTGCGAGATCACGAGCTTCATTCCGGGAAATTTGAGCAGGTGCCCCGAGAACAGCAGCCGCGACACCGCGATCGAGGTGTCGGCGAGCCGCCCGATGGCGTTCACCAGGTCGTAATCTGCGACGCGCGGCTCGCCGCACAGGAACATGGGGTGCAGGAACACCGCCATCTCGAGGTCGGAGGCCGCCTGCCAGAAGGAGTCGAGCGAGGGATCGTCGAGGTTGCCCGCGTTGCCCTTCGGCAGCGTTCCGATCATCACGCCGCCGAAGCCGCGCTCGCGCACCTCGGCCAGCACCTCGGCGGCGAGGCCGCCATGCTGCAGCGGCACGGTCGCGAGCGGCGTGAACCGCGTCTCCTCGGCAAGCCCCTCCTCGAGGCAGTCGTTGTAGAAGCGGCTCCACGCGAGGCCCTCGCCGGCCGGAAGCTCGTAGCCGAAGCTGTCCAGCCAGCCGCCGACGAGCTGGTGGTCGATACCGTTCCTGTCCATCCAGGCCCGCCGGTCCGCGAGGTCGGAGAGCTTGGGCGAGATCGGGCGCGTCGGCTGTGCACCCGGGAACTGCATGCGGATTCCCTTTTCGTCGCGGAGGAGCTTCACTCCGGGAAACTTCGCCGCGTTGGCGTCGAAGCGCTCGTAGAGGAGCTTGGGGATGAAGTGGGCGTGGATGTCGATGACGAGGTCTTTCATGTCCGTTTCCCGGAGTGGATTGCGTTCCAGATGGCGAGGTGCGACATGGGCAGGGTGTCGATCGCCGCGCCGGCGGGAGCGAGCGCGTCGTTGACCGCGTTGGCGATGGCCGCGGGCGCGCCCAGGTAGCCGGCCTCGCCCGAGCCCTTCTGGCCGAAGGTGGTGAGTGGCGAGGGCGTACAGTGGTCGACGATCGCGAGCGCCGGGACTTCCATCGCGGAGGGCAGCAGGTAATCCATGAACGTGCCCGCGGCGAGCTGGCCGTCCTCGGTATACGAAAACTTCTCGTACAACGCTGCGCCGATGCCGTGCGCGATGCCGCCGTAGGTCATGCCGTGGACGATGTCCGGGTTGATCATCACGCCGCAGTCGTGCCCGCAGACGTACTTGCCGAGCGCGGGCTTGCCCGTGTCGGGATCGATCTCTACGTAGACGAGGTGCGCCTCGAAGGAATAGCAGGGGTACATCTGCACGCGCCCTTCGGCGTCGGGCAGGCCGCCGCCGGTGGGCACCTCCCAGACGAATTTCGCCTGCAGCCCAGGCTCGATCCCCGGGGGCATCCTGTGGAATTTCCGGTGCGCGATCTCGACCAACTGGTCCCAGGCAAGCTTCTTCTCCGGCGCGCCCTTGAGGCTGACGTCGCCGTTCCTGTACTCGAGATCCTCGGGCGCGCACTCGAAGTTGTGGGCGGCGATGGCGACCAGCGTCTCCCGGATCTTCTTCGCCGCGCCGGCGGCGGCGCCGCCCAGCATGATCGCCATGCGGCTCCCGACCGGGCTGTTTGAGGGCAGGGCGCTCAGCGAATCGGCGCGCACCACGCGCACGCTCGCCGGGTCGCGTTCGAGGATCTCGCCGACCACCGTCGACACCAGCGACTCGTGCCCCTGCCCGGAGCTCGAGGTGTTCATCACGCCGGTGATGCTGCCGGCGAGATCGATGCGCACCAGGCAGGAGTCCATCCAGGTGGTCGTCTCGTTCTTCGGGTTGAGCAGCACCTCGAAGGCCGAGTTGCCGCCGGAGGGCTCGAGGCAGGTGGAGATGCCGATGCCGGCGAGCTTGCCGCCCTTGCGCGCCGCTTCGCGCTTGGCGATGAGCGCGGGGTAGCCGATCGCGGCGAGCGCCTTGTCGAGCACGGCGTGGTAATCGCCCGAGTCGTAGGTCGAGCCGGAGGGGATGGTGTAGGGGAACTGGTCCTTGCGGATGAGGTTCTTTTTCCGCAGCTCGACGCGGTCCATCTTGAGAAACGCGGCGACGCGGTCGACGCAGCGCTCCATGGCGAAGTTGGTCGGCGACTGGCCGAAACCGCGCACCGCTTCCTGCGGCGTCTTGTGGGTGAGCACCGAGGTCGCGTCGTACTCGACCGCGAGGATCCGGTAGGGCCCGCAGATCGCGGTGATGGGCTTGCCGAGCTGGAACGGCGCGCGGCCGGCGTAGGCGCCGACGTCGTCCACCGCGCGGATCTTCCATGCGCGCAGCGTGCCGTCGGAGTCGAAGGCGACCTGCATGTCGAAGAATCGGTCGGGCCCCTGCATGTCGCCGCCGCGCAGGTTCTCCAGGCGGTCCTCGATGAAGCGCAGCGGCACGCCGAGCTTTTTCGCGAGGTAGCCGACGAGCACGGTGTGCTTCAGGCCGCGCTTCACGCCGTAGCTGCCGCCGACGTCGACGTCGTAGTGCACGCGCACGCCGTTGCCCGGCAGCCGCAGCGCCTTGGCGACCTGGTCGGGGTACTTCGGCATCTGGATCGACGCCCACACGTCGAGGATCTCGGTGCCTGGGTCCCACTGGGCGGCGACGCCGAAAGTCTCGATCGGCACGGTGGCCGATCGCCCCCAGGTCGCGCGGAAGGCGAGCTGGTGCTGCGCCTTCGCGAAAATCTCCTCCACCGGTCCCCAGACGAACTTCTTGTGCAGGATCACGTTCGAGCCATGCGCGGGATGCACGAGCGGCGCGCCGGGTGCCATGGCTTGCTCCGGGTCGATCACGTGCGGCAGCGGCTCGTACTCGACCCCGACGAGCTCGGCCGCGTCCTCGGCCTGCGCGCGCGTGTCGGCGACCACCGCCGCGACCCATTCGCCGGCGTAGCGCACGACACCCTTAGCGAGCGCGAAGCGCGTGAGCTTCGGCGCATCCACTCCGGTAACGAGCGAATCGGTCCCGGCGCAGAACTCCTCGCCCGTGAGGACGTAGAGCACGCCCGGGAGCGCGAGCGCCGGCCTGGTGTTGATCGAGACGATCCTCGCGCTTGCGTGCGGCGAAGCGACCAGCGCCACGTGCTTCATGCCGGCGAGGGCGATATCGGCGACATAGCGCCCGCGCCCCGACACGAAGCGCGGGTCCTCCTTGGTGCGGCGCTTCTTTCCGATGTAGCGGAAGGGATTCATTTCGTCCGCTCTGCCGCGAGCTGCACCGCCTCGACGATCTGCTGGTAGCCGGTGCAGCGGCACAGATTGCCGCCGATCGCGTCGCGGATCTGCTCTTCGGTCGGGTTCGGATTGGAATTCAGCAGGCCCTGCGCCGCGATCAGCATCCCCGGGGTGCAGTAGCCGCACTGCAGGCCGTGCGTCTCGCAGAAGGCGTCCTGAAGGATACTCATCGAGCCGTCGGGCTTGGCGAGGCCCTCGACGGTGGTCACCCGGTGGCCGTTCGCCTGCACTGTATACATGAGGCAGGACCTCACGGGCTCGCCGTCGAGCATCACCGAGCAGGCGCCGCAGATGCCGTGCTCGCAGCCGACGTGGGTGCCGGTGAGGCACAGCTCGTCGCGCAGCCAATCGACGAGCGACAGGCGCGCAGGCACCGCGCCCGGGCGCGCTTTGCCGTTCACCTCGATCGAAACCTCGTGCAGCTTGTCGCTCATCGGGTCGCCGCCAGCGCCTTCGCGTGCGCTTCGCGCAGCACGCGCCCGGCGAGCACCCGCGCGAGGTGGCGCCGGTATTCCTTGGTCGCGTGGAGGTCGCTCCCCGGGTCGCATTCCTTCGCCGCTTCGCCCGCGGCGTCCTCGATCGCTTTGTCTTCGAGCTTCGCGCCGAGCAGGCGCGCCGCGATCTTCGGAAAGGCGAGCGGTGTTCCGCCCGCGCCGCCCAGGCCGAAAGCCGCGCGCGTGCAGCGGCCGCCGGCGTCGAGCGCGACCTGCGCCGCGGCGGCGACCATGGCGAAATCGCCGTGGCGGATGGCGATCTCGGTGAAGGCGGATCCGGTGCGCTTCTCGCTCCAGACAGGCCAGTGGATTTCCTCGAGGCACTCGTCGGGGCGCATCGAAGTGGACATCGGGCCGGAAAAGAACTCTTCCGCGTCCAGCGTGCGCGTACCCTTCGCCGAGCGCAGGATCATCTTCGCGCCGAGTACCTGCGCCGCGAGCGGCAGCTCGGCGGACGGATCGGCGTGCGCGAGGCTCCCGCCCACCGTGCCGCGGTTGCGCGTTTGCACGTGCCCGACCCAGGCAAGTGCCTGGCGCAGCAGCGGCACACGCGTGGCGAGCGCACCGTCGCGCTCGACCACGCTCTGGCGCAGGCAAGCGCCGATGCGCGCGGTGTCCCTTTCCGTCCTCGCGAATTTCAGCTCGGCGATCTCGTTGATGTCGACGAGAAACGCAGGGCGGACAAGCCGCATCGCCATCATCGGCACCAGGCTCTGGCCGCCGGCGATGAGCTTCGCCGAATCGCCGTGCGTCGAGAGCAATGCGCAAGCCTCGGCAAGCGAAGCGGCGCGGCAGTATTCGAAAGGAGCGGCCTTCAATTCTGGATCCCTGAGTCAGGTCGTATGATAAAGCAAGAACGCATCTTGTCCGACGGCTCGCCCTCTAAGACGAAGTAGAACCCGAATATACAGCGGCATATGGTGCTATATGCCGGTAGATGTTTGAATATACCGATATATGGTTTTACGATGGAACGGGTGACGTTTCGGGTCTCTTTTTTTTTCCTTGGCAATGGATCGACTGGTCGTTCAAGCAATGGTATTTCAGTCGCCCGCTATTTGAACAACCTTCAAAGGACGACAAATGGAATCAGCGATCTTCGGACTTGTAGGTGTTGCACTGGGTGCCCTCTTGACGGTTGCCAAGGAGTGGTGGTTTCAGCGCCGAAGAGACCGGAAGGACGCCGAGTACTTAGCCATTCAAGTGTCATGCATGCTCGAACGGTACGTCAGCCGTTGCGCCGAGGTCGTAGGAGATGACGGCTTGTGCGGGGGACAGCCGGACGAGAACGGATGCCGAAGAATCCAAGTGTCGGTCCCGAAGTTTGAGCCAGAATCGGCAAGAGTTGAGTAGAAGTCGCTCCCCATGTCCCTCATGTATGAAGTACTCGACTTTCCAACCCAAGCAGAGATTGCCGGCGGTAGCGTCAATGCCGCATTTGAGTACGGTGCCACGCCTCCAGATTTCGAAGAAGGATTCGAAGAACGACAGTATCAGTTCGCAACTCTCGGAATTGAGGCATCGCGACTAGCGACAAAAATGCGAAACCATGTCGACTTACCTACGAAGCCACGTGCAGACTGGGATCCTGTCGCATTCATGGAGAAGGAAAGATCGAAGATTTTGACGCGCCGGAAAGAACGAACTACCGTTCGGATCTAGCTTGTAGGTCATGCTGGGTTTAGGCTTGGAGAAATCCATGAGATGGTTCTGGCTGTCGCTTTTCCTTTGTTACAGTTCCCATTCCCTCGCGGAGGACGCGAAGCCTGGCATCCCCCGGTTCTATCTTGATTACGCGGTTGTACAGGATTCACTTAAAAATGGCCAAGGGGTTCTCGAACAGTTGATAGAGCTTTACAAAGCACATCCGCAGGCCGCTAACTTCATCACAGACTTCTGGTGGGAAAAAGCAAAACGAGAATGCAGCTCTACCTTTTCTAGCGTGGCTAGACGTTATGCGCAAAAGGTGACCGCTTCGACTTCGGAATCAGCAAAGAAAGAATATGAGAAAGAAGCAAAGGAAGAGGCTGCACAGTGCGTGTACGGTGTGTATTACGATCACTGGGATGAAATAAATACGATGATTGAGTTACGGATCAAGAAGCTAAAAACAGAGAATAAAAACCGGTGAATGCACACCTAACCCCCGCGTGCAGCCGGCGCCCGAAAATTGTGCTTGTTTACGCGACTGACGCCGGGCGTTAGACCACGTGAACCACAAAGAGTAAGATTGCCCCATGACGCAGCTCCTTGAAAAAGCGCTAAACGAGGTCGCCAAGCTCCCCGCATCCGAACAGGACGCGGTTGCTGCTATCCTGCTCGAGGAGCTCGCTTCCGAGCGGCGCTGGTCCGAATCGTTCGCGAAGTCTCAGGATTCGTTGGCCAAGCTTGCCGAACAGGCGCTGGCCGAATACGCCGCAGGTCGTACGAAGCCTCTCTAGAGGCCGTGCAATCCCGAACAACCGATCAGTTCCGGACCCTTCTGGCGGCAGCGCCCGCTGCGATTCAGGCAAAAGCGCAGAACGCCTATCGTCTCTGGTCGGATAACCCCGCACATCCTTCGCTCCGATTCAAGAAGGTCCACGCCAAGGTGCCCATCTATTCCGTGCGAATCGATCTTGGTTGGCGTGCGCTCGGCGTCATGAAGGAAAGCGTGATAATTTGGTTCTGGATTGGGCCGCACAGCGAATACGAAAAACTGCTCGCGCGGTTTTGAAATGCGGTCCAGCGCGTGATCGAGCGCGCCGCGCGGCAACCGCCTCAGGAGGAAAGAATGTCCGGAAAGCTAGGTAAATCGATCGCCGCGCTCCTGCTGTGCGCTGCGCAGGCGGCCTGGGCGCAGACCTGGCCGTCGAAGCCGGTCAGGATCATCGTTCCGTTCACGCCGGGGAGCGGCACCGACATCATCGCGCGCACTGTCACCGAAAGGCTCTCGCCCCAGGTCGGGCAGCCGATCGTCATCGAGAACCGCCCCGGCGCGGGCGGCACGATCGGCGCGGCGGTGGTCGTGAAATCCGAGCCCGACGGCTACACGCTGTTCGTGCATTCCTCGTCGTATACGGTGACACCGTCGACCTACAAGGATCTGCCCTACGACACGCTGCGCGACCTGACCGGCGTGATGCCGCTCGGCCTGCTGCCCAACGTGCTGGTGATGGCGCCTTCGAAGGGCATACGCTCGGTGAAGGAGCTGGTTGCCGCCGCGAAGGCGAAGCCCGGTGCGTTGAACTCGGCCTCGGTCGGCGTCGGCAGCGCCACGCACCTGAACGCCGAGCGCTTCCGCCTGGGCGCGGGCATCGACACCGTCAACATTCCGTTCAAGGGCTCGCCCGAGGCGCTCACCGAGATCGTCACCGGACGCGTCGACTTCTACTTCTGCCCGGTGAACGCGGTGCTGCCGCTCCTCAAGGACGGCAAGCTCGTCGCGCTCGCCGTGGGCAGCAGCAAGCGCTCGCAGGCGCTTCCCGACCTGCCGACCACGCTCGAAGCGGGCGTGCCCAACTCGGACTACAACTTCTGGGTCGGCATGTTCGCTCCCGCGAAGACGCCGAAGGAGACGATCAACCGCCTCTACCAGGAAACCACCAAGGCCCTGCATTCCGGCGAGGTGCGCGAGAAGATGGCGCGCCTGGGCGCGGAGCCCATGGAATACTCTCCCGAGGCCTTCAACGTCTACATCCGCGACGAGATCGCCTCCAACGCGGCGCTCGTGAAGGCCGCCGGCATCAAGAGCGAGTAGCTTGCACCGCGGAGGAACGGGCATGGAGGTACGCAGAATGACGATGGACCTCAGGATCGCCGCCCTCTTTGCATCGCTGATTCTCCCAGTGAACGTCGCCTTGGCGCAGAGTCCCAGGCCAATGCAGCGCGCAGCGGATGAGTACGAGGCGCTGCTGATGGGGCGGGGCTACAGTGATCTGGAAAAAGCCTCTCTTGAAGCGCATTCCAGCCTGTCCGTGATTAGGGACGGGCAGCCGAGGCTGGCGGCCATATACACCGGCACCGCGGGATGCGTTTGCGGAGGTCAGCAGACGGAGCAG
>Ga0137409_10000213_pt2 | contig 36587 bp, 37 predicted proteins | sample CZODoug1_16funga_FD_122059 | JGI IMG/M metagenome (GOLD analysis project Ga0137409, IMG submission 122059) | Vadose zone soil fungal communities from Angelo Coast Range Reserve, California, USA - CZODoug1_16fungal (Hybrid Assembly) | ecosystem: Environmental > Terrestrial > Soil > Vadose zone... | reverse complement strand
CGACTCCTCCTTTTGGTTTGACGACACAGATTGAATACTATCGGACCTCAGGCGCCGGCGGGCGGCGTTTCGTCGGGCGCGAAATCCAGCTCCACCTTCGCGCCGCAGGGGTCGTCGCAGAAGATCTGCCAGATGCGCGTGCCGACCTGCTGGCGCAGCGTGTACTCGATGCCGTGCGCCTTGAGCCGCGCGACCGTGCCCATGAGGTCGCTCGCGGTAAAAGCGAGGTGGTCGAGCACCCCGGCGGGGTCGGTGGGCAGCTTGGCCTCCGAGATGTGCAGGATCGGCTCGCCGCCCGCGTACATCCAGGCGCCGCCGAAGCTCAGGGGGGGCCTGGGGCCCTCGGTGAAGCCGAGCACGCTGGTGTAGAACGTACGCGACTCCTCGAGCCTGTCGGTCAGCACGTTGAAATGGTTCATCCCGTGGATTGCCATAGTCTCTCCCTCAAGCGAAGTCGCCGGAGCGGGCGCGCGTCACGCCCGCCTGCCCCATTTTCTCCCACGCCGCCGCGAGCGATCCCTGCATGTCGATCGCGCGGCACGCGTCCTCGACCACGACGCAGTCGAAGCCGAGCTTGCGCGCGTCGATCGCGGTCCACGCCACGCAGAAGTCGGTGGCGAGCCCGCAGACGAACACGCGCTTGATGTCGCGCTCGTCCAGGTAGCCCTCCAGGCCGGTGCGGCTCTTGCGGTCGGCCTCGAGGAATGCCGAGTAGCTGTCCACCTCCTTGCGCCAGCCCTTGCGCACCACCAACTGCGCGTGCGGGACGGCAAGGTCCTTATGCAGGGCGGCACCCTCGCTTCCCTGGACGCAGTGGTCCGGCCACAGCACCTGCTCGCCGTAGGGCAGCACGATCGAGTCGAAGGGCTTACTCCCGGGGTGCGAGTTCGCAAAGGACTGGTGGCCCGGCGGATGCCAGTCCTGGGTGAGGACCACGTTCTCGAAGCGCTTTGCCACCTCGTTCACCAGCGGCACCACCTCGTCTCCTTTCTGCACCGCGAGCCTGCCGCCCGGGCAGAAGTCGTTCTGCACATCGACGACGATGAGGACGTCCTTCGCACCGGTCCTGAGATCGGACTTGGGGACCATGCGTGTCAGACAGCCGCTTTCGCCGCCTGCGGCTTGTCCGCCAGCCACGTGCCAGCCAAGACCCGGTCCCGCAATTGCGCGTAGAGCCTCAGGTAGTTGGGGTCATCGGTGCCGGCGAACGCGAGCTTCAGCGCGTCCAACATGACGACGTCGGCCAGGCGCCCGTCGAGCTCGGGGCACAGCGGAAGCTGAAAGGGCGGGAAGTTCGTCACGGTGTACGCCGGTGAAGAGGCCAGCAGGAACGAGACGGCGCGCTCCATCACGAAGATCTTCATGTGCGTGTCCGTCTTGAAGCGGTAGTTCATCGCGGTATTCAGGCGCGCGTGCAGCGGAGAGCCCGGCGTCTCGGCGAGCGCGAAAAGCCGGTCGAAAACCTCGGTCCATGCCTTCCAGAATCCCGTCTTGGCGAGGAAGAAATTCGCGAATACCGTGTTCCGGGAATGGGTGATCAGCGTGTCCAGCTTGACCTTCGGATCCACTCCGGAGAAGAACTCGACCGAGACTTCGAACAAGCCCGGATGGAAAAGCTCCCCCTGCTCGAACACGTTGAGGAAGCAGGCGCCGTGGCAGGGAAACGGCGAAAACGTGACCACGTCAGCGTGCGGCGAGCCCCGCGCGAAGTCCTTAACCTGCGCGCCGCGAAGCCGCGTCTTCTGGAGGAACCGCGGCGAGAGGAATCCGTAATAAGTCGACTCCTTCAGCTCGTTGCGCCGCAGATAGTTCCGGATCGGCCAGTACTCGTACCAGTCGGCGCGCTCGCTGTCCGAGTTGTCGAGGGGCTCAAAGTCGGGGTCGAGCGAGGCCCGCGTCTCCTCGTTGTAGAAAATCTGAAACACGCGGATCTCGGTAGACATGCCGCTATGCGCGCCGCGGGTCGCACTCGACTTCCACCAGGCAATCGTAGAACGTCGCGCCCCGGCCGATGTCGGTCATCGCCTGCGAGGTCACCTCGTTCGCATTGCGCCCATCGCCCGCGAGCTTCCTCCACCACACCGAGAGCGCCACCACCACGCCTTCGCGGGCCTTGTCGCCCACGCGAGCGCGCACGGCGAACGAGCCGCGGTCGTTGAAAATACGCACCCTATCCCCGTCCGCGATGCCACGCGCCGCGGCGTCGGCGGTGTGCATGTCCACGCTCGGCTCCCCCGCTTCCGCGATCGCGAATGGCATGTTCGCGAAGGACGAGTTGAGGAAATGCCGGTTGGGAGGCGTGATCACGGCGAGCGGGTATTTCGCCGCGAGCTTCGGGTTCGAGCGCGCCGATTCGCGAGGCGGCACGAACGCGGGCAGCGGGTCAATCCCCATCGCCTTCGCGGTCTCGCTGTAGAACTCGCATTTGCCGGAGGGCGTGGCGAAGCCGCCTTGCGCGAAGGGCGCGAAGCGCTCGGGGACGTTCAGGCGCTGCCAGCCTTTCTTCTTCAGGGACTCCCACTCGATTCCCTGCATCGACCGCTTCGGCGACTCGATCGCCTGTCTGCAGATGTCCTCGTCGGAATCCCTGAAGCAGTCCTCGGTAAACCCCATGCGCGCCGCGAGCCGCCTGAACGCTTCGCTGTTCGGCAGGGCCTCGCCGAGCGGCGCGATCGCCGGGGTGTTGGCCATGAGGTACAGGTGCCCGTAGGCGGTGTGCACGTCGTAGTGCTCGAGTTGGGTCGTCGCCGGCAGCACGATGTCAGCGTAATCGCATGTGTCGGTGAAGAACTGCTCGTGCACCACGGTGAACAGGTCCTCGCGCGAGAAGCCTCTCACGACCTTGCCCGACTCGGGCGCCACTGCGACCGGGTTGGAGTTATACACATAGAGCGCCCGGATCGGAGGCGCCGCGCCGAGCAGAGCGTCGCCGATCGCGACCATGTTGATCGTGCGCGGGTTGGGATTCCTCGAGAGCTTCAGCAGATCGGGGCGCTCGAGCTTCGCGTGGTTCATGCCGAAGAATCCCGAGGTGCCGAGCACCGCACCCCCCGCCGGATGACGCCAGTCTCCGGTCAGGGCCGGCAGGCACATGATGGTCCTCACGGCCATGCCACCGCCCGCATGGCGCTGGAGCCCGTAGTTGAGCCGGATCGCGGCGGGACGCGTGCCCGCGTACTCGCGCGCGAGCGCGACGATTTTTTCGACAGGAAGCCCCGTGACCTGGGCCACCGCCTGCGGCGGATAGTCCTTGACTCGCTCGCGCAGCTGCTCGAACCCGAGGGTGTACTTCGCGACGTAGTCCGCGTCGTAGCGGTTCTCCCCGATGATGACGTTCATCATGGCGAGGGCGAGCGCGGCGTCGCTCCCGGGCAGGAGCGCGAGGTGCTCGTGGCATTTCTCCGCGCTGAGGCTGCGGTAGGGATCGATCGCGATCAGCTTCGCGCCGCGCCGCTTCGCTTCCTGCGCGCGCGACCACATGTGCAGGTTCGAGACGATCGGGTTCGAGCCCCAGATGAGGATGAGGCGCGCCTCGTCGAAGCGCTCCGGGTCCATGCCGAGCGACCCGCCGACGGTGATCTGCGCTCCGGCCTTGCCGGCCGAGGAGCAGATCGTGCGGTCCAGGCGCGACGCGCCGAGGCGGTTGAAGAAGCGCCGGCCCATCGAGTGGCACTGCACGTAGCCCATGGTGCCGGCGTAGTCGTAGGGGAGAATCCCCTGGGGATCTTCCGCGTCGATTGCGCGGAACCGCGCGGCGATGGTGTCGAGCGCTTCGTCCCAGGAAATGCGCTGGAACGCGCCCTTGCCCTTCGCGCCAATCCGCTTGTGCGGGAAGAGCACGCGGTCCTTGCTGTAGGTGCGCTCCAGGTAGCGGGCGACCTTGGTGCACAGCGTGCCCGCCGTGAAAGGATGGCCCTTCGCACCCTCGACCTTCACCGCGACGCCGTCTTCCACGGTGACCTCGAGCGCGCAGGTATCGGGGCAGTCGTGAGGGCAGGCGGCGCGCACGATCCTGCGCTCGACGGGGGCCTTTTTGACAGGCGCGAGCATGGACGATTCGATTCTACCGCTTTCAGGGACGTACGCTCGGAAAGGTCCCGAAGCGCGTGCGCAGCATCTGGCCGATTCGGTATTGCGCGTGACGCGCCGCGGCGAGCGCGCCGCCCATCGGAAGGAATCCGTGGATCATGCCCTCGAAACATTCGTAGGTCACTGACACGTCAGCCTGCCTGAGCCGGTCGGCGTAGGCCTTGCCCTCGTCGAGCAACGGGTCAAAGCCCGCCGTGACGACGTACGCCGGCGGCAGACGCGAATGATCGCCGGCGCGCAGCGGCGATGCACGCCAGTCGGCGTAGTCGCGCTCGTCGCGAAGATACTGGCTCTGGTACCAGCGCAGCAGATCTCGCGTCAGCGAATAGCCGCGCGCGAAGCGCTCGAGCGAGCCGGTGTCGGCGGCCTGGTCCACCACAGGGTAGACCAGCACCTGCATTGCGATCGCGGGCCCGGAGTCGCGCAGCGCGATCGCGGCCACCGCGGCGAGATTGCCACCTGCGCTCTCCCCCGCGACCGCGAGCCGCGAGGCGTCGATCGCCAGCGCGGGCGCGTTCGCGCCGACCCATTTCACCGCCGCGATCGCGTCGTCGACGGCGGCAGGGAATTTGTGCTCGGGGCCCAGCCGGTAGTCGACCGCGACGACCGTGCAGCGTCCGTGCATCGCGATGCCGCGACAGACGCTGTCGTGCGTGTCGAGGTCGCCGCAGGTCCAGCCGCCGCCGTGAAAGTACACGACTCCGGGGAGCGCTTCCCCAGCCTTGTCGCCGAGGGGGCGGTACCAGCGCGCCCTGATCTCGCCGGCCACTCTGGGGAAGGCGAGATCGCGCGTCTCCTCGATCGCGAGCGGCGGCGGTGCGAGCGCGAGGCGACCGTCCCGGTAAGCGCTCCTGGCTTCGGCGACGCTGAGGGACTCGAACGCCGGGCCCGAGGGCCGCTCGAGCAGGGCGCGCGCCTGGGGATCCAGCTGCTTCGTCACGGGCCTTTCAAGCGGCTGGCGCGACCCGGCGCCCGGCGAGGGCGAACGAACAGAGTGCTGCGCCGATCATCCCGATCAGCGCGCCCACGGTGAAGCCGGTGCGCCGCCCCAGTCGCTTCATCAGGAGCGACATGGGCAGGGTGGAAATCGCCCCGCCGACCACCCATCCGGTGACGGGCAGCGTCGCAAGGGCCTTGTTCGGGGCGAGCGCGTAGCCCACCAGGCCGTTCAGCGCTATCGCCGTCGAGTTGTTCGTGAACAGCAGCGCCTGGCATGCTGCAAGGACGGCGACGTTCTTCGTGGCGTTATCCAAGGCGGCTCGCGGGGAGACAGGCGCTTGTCAGGGAAGATGGACGTTCGGCGCTCGGGGCAACTGGCCCGCCGATTATAGCGAAGCAGCGCGGCGCCGGCGGGCGGCGCGCACCTTTTCTCATAGGAAAAAAACGTCTCCGGGTGGTTGACATTTCCCTCTGATTGACGCACTCTCGCGTTGCCCGTACCGATAGTGCGGCGTCACCAACCCCATCTCGTAATTTGAGGAGAGATATACGATGGCCAAGAAGAGAAAACCCAATGCGGCATTCATGAAACCCATGACCCCGAGCGCTGCGCTGTCGGAAGTGGTGGGATCCAAGGCGATGCCGCGCACCGAAGTGACCAAGAAACTCTGGGTCTACATCAAGAAGCACAAGCTGCAGGACAGCAAAAACCGCCGAATGATCAACGCCGACGACGCCCTCAAGGCCGTCTTCAGCGGCAAGAAGCAGGTCAGCATGTTCGAGATGACCAAGCTCGTGAGCAAGCACCTCAAATAACCTCTACGCCCGGGGAGCTCGCTCCGGGCGCGCAACGAAGAGAACGCCCGGCTCGCCGGGCGTTTGTTTTTCCGGGCGCGTGGCCTAGCGCTTGGACTTGTAGCTCTCCACCGCTTTCTTCAGCTCGCTGTATTCGGAGCAGGAGAAGAAGCAGAGTTTGTCCAGGCGGGCGAGGTGCTCCTCCGCCTTGGGCAGGTTGTTCACCATGAGATACGCCTCGCCGATGTACTCGTGCGCGCCCTTGTGGCTCGGGTCGAGGCGCAGCGCCTCGTTGTAGTACTTGAAGGCCATGTCGAGATTGCCCGACTTGCGGTACGAGTAGCCGAGCAGGTTCTGCGCGTCGGCGTTCTTCGGATCGCGCGCCGCGGCGCGGTTGAAGTCTTCGATAGCCACTTTCCAGTTCTGCGCCTCGATCGCCTGCCTGCCGCTCTCGAGATCGGGGTCCTTCGGCTTCGGCGACGGCTGCGGTGCGGAGGGCGTGTCCGCGGCGTAGGCGATCGGAGTGAGAGCCAGCCCCGCAAGCAGGGCGAGGGCGAAAATGGGCAGCTTGCGCATGACGGTTCCTTTCGTAAAACGACCTGGAGGATTATAGTCTTCGAAAGTTGTGTTGCTTTTGTATCAGCGTATACCCCCAGGCACGGGAGCTTATTCCCCATGAGACTCTCCAGGGCCTCGGTCAAGAAACTGATTCTCCTCGCGATTGCCCTCGCCTGCCTGTTCCCGGCGGTTCCCGCGGCGGCCGATTCACCCGCTCCCTCGCGCGCACAGGCCCTCGCAGCGCTGAAGAAGGCCGATCCGCAGGAACGCCGCCGCGGCGCGCTGGGCCTCGGATTGATGGGCCGCATGGGCGATGCGCCGGCGCTGGTCGCGGCGCTGCGCGATTCCGACGAGACGGTGCGCACGATCGCCGAAGAGGCCCTGTGGACAGTGTGGAGCCGCTCGGGCAACACGCGCGTCGACGACCTCTTCAAGCGGGGCGTCTCCGAGATGAACGCCGAGCGCTTTCGCGAGGCGATCGCGACTTTTACCGAGGTCATCGAGCTCAAGCCCGATTTCGCCGAGGGCTGGAACAAACGCGCGACGTCCTACTACATGGCGGGCGAATACCGGCGCTCGCTCGCGGATTGCGACGAGGTTATCAAGCGCAACCCGCAGCATTTCGGCGCGCTCTCGGGCTACGGCCAGATCTACCTGCAGCTCGACCGGCCGGACAAGGCGCTCGAGTATTTCCGCCGGGCGCTCGCCGTCAACCCGAACCTCGACGGGGTGCAGAGCATGGTGCAGCGGCTCGAGGAGCTCGAGGCGCGCCGGCGAGCGCGCTCGATCTAGCGCGCGCCGAGCGCCTCGGTCATCTCGCCGATCGCGTGCGCCGCGGCTTCGGGGCGCTCGAACGGAAACAGGTGCCCGCCCTCGACGCGCGCCACGCGGAAATACCTTCGCGTGGTCGCGAGCCCCATCCGCCGCGCGTCGGTCGATTCGCGCCCGAAGATGAATCCTGCCGGAACCCGCAGCGCCGGAATCTCTTTCGCCAGCGCGTGCGGGAACGCCCTGTAGATGCGGTACTCGATCGACGGATCGAACGCCAGGCGCACGCCCCCGGCGCAGGGCCGCATGCCCAGCGTCACGTAGTCGCGCAGGCACTCCGGGTCGAAGTCGCGGAACGCGCGCTTGTTGCGGAAGTGGGCATAGGCTTCGTCCGATGACGGCCAGGTCGCGCGCCGGTCGCGCGTGATCCCCGCCGGCGTCACCCGGTCAACCAGCCCGACGCGCTTCACCGCCCGGAGCGCAGCGCCCTTCCACGGTCCAAGGATGGGCGAATCGAGCAGGATGATCGCGCGGAACAGCGCGGGGCGCGCGAGCGCGGCGAGCGCGGTGAGGTAGCCACCGAGCGAATGACCGACGCCGAGCACCGGCTCGCCGTGACGCTCGACGTGATCGATCAACTCCTCGACCAAGTGCGGCCAACTGTCGGTGACCGGGTAGCGAGGGTCGTGCCCGACCGTGTTGACCGCCCGGATCTCGTACCGGCCCTCGAGACCCGAGAACATCTTGCGGTAGCACGCCGCGGGAAACCCGTTGGCGTGCGAGAACTGCAGGATCGTCAGGCGGTCACTTCCTTCGCCGTCATCGTGTACTTGAAATTGTCCGGGTCCAGGCTGTCCAGGCGCCCCTGCGCGGTTTCGGCCTGAGGGTACATGAAGAAGGTGAGCTTGCCGCTCTTCGCGTTGGGCAGGACGATGTCGTTCGCGGTATTGAAAGCGAGCCAGTTCATCTCCCAGGCGCCGAAGAGCTTGGGCCTAACCGCCTCGACCAACGGGTCGTTCACCGTCGTGGGCTGCGCCTTCTCCTCGAGCACGACCTTGCGCACGTCCGCCGGGTCGACCGGCACCCAGCCGAAGCCGGTGAGGAAGACCTCGGCGCGGCAATGCTGGGCGCGTGTGATGTTCGCCGTGCCCGCGCCCAGGCTGCGGTAGCCGAACTGCGACTTCGCCACGCGCACTCCGTAGACGTCGCGCGCCGGCAGGCCCGCCGCCCGCGCCAGGCCCACGTAGAGCGCGTTGATGTCGGCGCACTTGCCGCCGAGGTTGCCGGTCTCGAGCATGGTCTTGATGTCGCCGACCCCGCAGCCGCGAGTCTTGGGGTCGCGGAAGGTGTTGTCGACGATCCACTCGTAGATCGCCTTCGCCTTCTGGATGTCGGTCCTCGCCCCCTTGGTGATCTCTTCGGCGGTCTTCTTGACGATGCCGTCGGTCGGCATGTGCTCGGTCGGCTCGGTGTAGAACTGGCGCTCCTCTGCGCTCATGCGCAAGCCCGCGGAGGGAGCGCTCGACAGGTCCACGGCGTGGTCGCGCGTGGCGAAGCGGCTATATAGCTCGACCGCGGGAGTCTTCTCGCTGGACACCCATTCCGCGTAGAACAGGCCTGCGCCGTAGGTGCCGTCGTGCAGGATCTTCATGGTGCCCGCGTTGCCCGACCAGGCATTGTCGATGGTCTTTTGATACGCCGAATCGACCGAGGGCACGGGCAGCCACACACGCGTCGCGCCCTCGGGGAACAGGACCTCGACCCGCGTGGTGATCTCGAAGGTGCGCCAGGCCTCGGATTTCCTCGGCTCAAAGGGGAGCTGCTGCGCGAGCGCGAGCGCGGGGAACGCGGCCGCCGCCGGCGCGATGGCGCCGGCCTTGAGAAACGAGCGTCTGTCCATGAAATCTCCTCAGGGTTTAGGCAGGAGTTTAACGATTTCGCTCTCGACCGGCGAGGTGTCCCAGCCGACGTCGCCGACCGCCACGAAACGGACCTTCTGGTCCGGGTCGATCACCAGCGTCGTCGGAAGCACCTTCACTTTCCACGCGCTCGCGGCCTGAGTGTCGCGATCGAGCAGCACCGTGAAGCGCACCGGGACCTTGCTCAGGAAGTCCTTGATCCGCGGCAGTCCCTCGCCGTAGTCGACGGCGAGAACCACGAGCTTGCCGGCGAGCTTGTCCTGAAGGCGCTGCATCGCGGGCATCTCCTCGCGGCAGGGGTCGCACCACGTCGCCCAGAAATTGAGCACCACGATCTTGCCCTTGTAGTCGGCGAGCGTGTGCTCCTTGCCTTGCAGGTCGCGCAGCGCCAGGGGCGGGGTGGCGCCGCCGGTCCAGGGCTTCATGGTGCCGCCCGCCGCCCACGCGGTGCCCGCCGACGCGAGCGCCAGGGCAAAGCACAGCCCCCGCGACATCATGCCGCCTCCTTCTTTTCCCCGGCGAGCGCCGCGAAATCGTTGGCGTAGTCCGAAAGGCGCCCGACCACGTGGGCGCGCTGCTTGGGAGACAGCGACCGGTCGAGCTCGACGATGAGCTGCGCCAGCGCGTCGTCCCAGGCCCTGTCCTCGCGGACGAACGCCTCGGTGCGCCGCCGCTCCGGCCTGGCGAAGATCGCGGCGAGCGTCGCGCCCAGCTCCTGCGTCTGGTGGTGCGTCTTGATCGCGGCGACGAGATCGTGCTGCAAGTTGCGCCTGTCTTCGAAGCGCAGCGCGACGTGGCGCTCGTGAGCGAGCGCGAACAGTTCGATGCGCGCCTCCTGGTCCACGGTCAGCTCGCCCGCGAAGTCCCGGAAGCGCTCGAGCATGCGCTTCGCCTGCGCGCGCCGGCGCTTGCTCTCGTCGGCCGGCAGGAACTCCTTCTCGAATTTCTCGTTGTTGTCCGCGAACTTGCGCTCGAGCGCCGTGATCTGCGCGGGAGCGAGGGTCACGAGCACCGGTGCCGCGTCCTCGGCCGCCTTGGACGCGAACTTGCGGTAGCGGGAGCGCACGCTCTCGAGCCCCCAGGCCACGTCCTCGGTGGTGATGCCGCGCGCGGCGCGCTCGCTCGCGCTGCGCATCAGCCTAGCGTAGGCCGGAACCTCGCTCCTGCGGTGCCACTCGTGGAACTGCACGATGCGCTGCCGCATGTCCTCGGCCTGCGCGGCGTCGAGCTCGAGATAGCTCGACGCCATGAAGCGCAGCGCGGTATCGGCATTGTCGTACGCCATGCGCACCGCGCTGCACGAGGCAAGCAGCACGCAGGCCGCGAGCAGGGGAGCTCTGCGCAGGTTCACCAGTAGTTCTCCACCGTGATGTGGCCCGGATCGCGGCGGCGGTGCTTCTTCATGCCGCGCTTGGCGAGCGCCGCGCTCGTATCCTTCACCATTTCCGGGTTGCCGCAGATCATAACCTGAGATTTCTCCGCCGAGAGGACTACGCCGGCGGCATTCTCCAGCCGCCCATCTTCGATCGCCGCGGGAACGCGCCCCGGCATGGCGCCGACCGCGGCCTCCCGGCTGACGAAGGACACCGTCCGCAGCTGCTCCCCGCGCCTGCGCAGCAGCGCCGCGATAGTTTCGCGGTGGGTCAGCTCCTCGCCGCGGCGCACCGCGTGCACCAGAACGACCTGCCCGAAGCGCGTCCAGGGGGCCTCGGTCTTGAGGATGGACAGGAACGGTCCGATCCCGGTTCCCGTCGAGATCATCCACAGGTTCTTGCCCTGGGGAACCTCGGACAGCGCGAGGAAACCCGCCGGCCTGGGCGCAAGCCAGACCCGGTCGCCCGCTCCCAGCCTGCACAGCCTCGGTGTGAGGGGGCCCTCCGGGAGGGTCACATAGTAGAATTCGTTGGGACGCTCGTCCGGAGCGTTCACGAACGAATACGGCCGCGCGATCATCTCGCCGTCCACCTCGAGCGCAAGCTTGGCGAACTGCCCCGCTTCGAACGGTATGTCGGCGTCGACCTTCAGCGAGAACAGGCGCTCGGTCCAGCGATGCTGTGCCGCAACCGCGCCCTCCAGCCACTTCTGCGTGACCGCCGTGGGATTCACTGCAACAGGAAAGGCTCCATCGTCAGCGATTCTACCTCGCCCGAAAGCATGACGATCATCCCCGAGCGTCTGGAGTTGCCGTCGTCGGAAAACTCGAAGCGGTACATGCGGCGCAGCACCAGGTGTCCCGCCGCGTTGCGCGCCGGCCTCACCGAGATGCACTCGACGGTCTCGTCGAGGAACTGCAGCCGGTCGCGCTCGCAAGCCGCCTTCCCAGCCACGACCGCGCGCTCTCGCGCGCGCATGCTGTCGTACCACAGCCAGCCGAGCGCGGCGAGGCCCACGAGCGCCAGCCATTCCCATTGGAGCATGGCGCTAGCGCAGGCGGCGGGTGATCCACTCGGCGACGAGCGCGGGCCTGGGCTGGTCTTCGCATTCCACCGTGACGTTCCACACCGACTGAACCCCTCCCTCGATGGCCTCCGCGGCTTCCAGCCGGAAGCGCGCGCGCACGCGCGAGCCCGCGGGCGCCGGCCCGGTGAAGCGCACGCGGTTGAGGCCGTAGTTGATGCCCATGCGCGCGCCCTGGATCTCGATGTCGCGTATCAGGTAGGGCAGCAGCGACAGCGTGAGGAAGCCGTGGGCGACGGTCGTGCCATACGGAGATTCCCGCCCGGCGCGCTCGCGGTCGACGTGAATCCACTGGTCGTCGCCGGTCGCCCCGGCGAACGCGTCGATGCGCTCCTGGGTCACGGTGAGCCAGTCGGTGACGGCGACCTCCTTGCCGACCCAGTCCTTGAGCAGGTCGATGTCGGGGATTACGATCTTTGCCATCGGCGCGTATCTTATCGCGATCACTCATGACGACTGGAGCAAAGTTCTTTCTCGCCGCGGGCGGGGTCGCAGCGCTGCTCGCCGTCGCGCTCGGCGCTTTCGGCGCGCACGCGCTCAAGAGCCGCATCGCGCCGGAAATGCTCGCGGTCTGGCACACCGGGATTGAGTATCACATCTTCCACGCGCTGGGCCTGCTCGCAGTCGGGATCGTCACGACGCAGCTTCCGGAGTCCGCGCCGCTCAAGTGGGCGGGCTGGCTGATGCTCGCCGGCATCGTGCTCTTCTCGGGAAGCCTATACACGCTCGCGCTCTCCGGCGAGCGCTGGCTCGGCGCCCTGACCCCAGTCGGAGGGCTCGCCTTCCTCGCCGCCTGGGCTCTGTTCGTAGTTGCGGCCATCAAAGCCTGAAAGCGTGCTGCTCGCGGAGCTCATCGCCGCTTCCGAGCGCGTCGGCGCGACGCGCAGCCGCCTTGCCAAGATCGCCGCGCTCGCGGACTGCCTGCGCCGGCTCGAGCCTGCCGAGACGTCCCTCGGCGTAGCGTACCTGAGCGGCGAGACCCGCCAGGGCAAGATCGGCGTCGGCTACGCCGGGCTGAAGGAGGCGCTCGCCGCGACGCCGGCCGCTTCGCAGCAGCTCACGCTCGCCGCGCTCGACGAATCGCTGGAGCGTCTCGCCGGCGTGCAAGGCCAGGGTTCGGCCGCCGAGCGCGCGCGCCTCCTCGGCGGTCTGTTCTCAAAGGCGACCGCGGCCGAGCAGAATTTCCTCGCGCGCCTGCTGCTGGGCGAGCTGCGCCAGGGCGCGCTCGAGGGCATCATGCTCGACGCGATCGCCAAGGCGGCAGGCCTGCCGCCCGCCAAGGTGCGCCTGGCCGCGATGCGCGCCGGGGGCCTGCCCGCGGTCGCACACGCAGCGCTCACCGACGGCGAAGCGGGCCTCGCCCGGTTCGCGCTCAAGGTATTCCATCCGGTGCAGCCGATGCTCGCTCAGGGCGCAGAGGACGTCGCCGAAGCGCTCGCGCGCCTGGGCACAGCGGCACTCGAATGGAAGCTCGACGGGGCGCGGGTGCAGGTGCACAAGTCGGGCGCCGAGGTGCGCGTCTACACGCGCAGCCTGAACGATGTCACCGCGGCGGTTCCCGAGGTCGTCGCGGCCGTACGTCAGGCAAGAGCGCGCGAACTGATCGCCGACGGTGAGACGATCGCGTTGAAGGCCGACGGAACGCCCTACCCGTTCCAGGACACCATGCGCCGCTTCGGCCGCAGACTCGACATCGAAGCGTTGCGCTCAAGCCACCCCTTGAGCGTCTACTTTTTCGACTGCCTGTTTGCCGACGGAGAAGACCTTACCCCGAAGCCGGTGCCGGAGCGCTTCGAAGCACTCGCGCAGGCCTTGCCGCCGGACATCCTCGTTCCGCGACTGGTCACCGGCGACCGCGACGCGGCCCAGCGCTTCTACGAGTCGGCGCTCGCCCGGGGCCACGAGGGCATCATGGCGAAGGCCCTCGATGCGCCCTACGAAGCCGGTAGCCGCGGCGGCGGCTGGCTGAAGATCAAGAAAGCGCACACGCTCGACCTCGTGGTAATCGCCGTCGAGTGGGGAAGCGGGCGCCGCGAGGGCTGGCTCTCCAACCTGCACCTGGGCGCGCTCGACCTGGACACGGGCGGCTTCGTCATGCTCGGCAAGACCTTCAAGGGCATGAGCGACAAGATGCTCGCCTGGCAGACCGAGCGGCTGCTGGCGCTCGAAACCTCGCGCGAAGGCCACGTGTTGCGCGTGCGACCGGAACTCGTCGCCGAGATCGCGTTCAACGAGATCCAGGCAAGCCCGACCTATCCGGGCGGGTTCGCGCTGCGCTTCGCGCGCGTGAAACGCTACCGCGAGGACAAGAGCGCGTCGGAAGCCGACACGATCGCGACCGTGCGCAAACTCTACCAGGGGCAGTCGGGGAGGCGCTCGGAAGAGCGCGAAGGATAGCCGCTACCCGAACAGGCGATCGAGCCAGCTCTTCTTCGCGGGACGCAGCCTCTTGGTGTTCGTCCTGGCCAGGTCGGCGGGCGGCCGCGTGAATTCACCCTCGGGGCGCAGGGCGCGGCCGACGTCACGGTTCATCTGCGGGTCGTCCCAGGCTTCGTGCTGCATCCGGGCCGCCGCCGCTTCGGCGTTCGCGAGCATCTGGTTGAAAATATCCCAGAAGGGCTGGCCCGTGACTCCCGCGGCGATGATCGCGCGCTTCACTACCCGAAGCTCGGCGAGGAACAGGAGCTCCTCGGCGACGTCCCACGGTAGCCCCTGACGTTTGCCGTCGCGTGAATCCATCATCAGGTGCGAGGTGAAGGCGTCGAACTCCGGGTGCCCCCACAGCAGGCACACCCGCTTGGTGATGTGCGGCAACCGTTCGAGCGCGCTCATGCTGCTCGCCGGCTGGGCCACCGCTGCTGGCTGGCTCTCTTTGTTGATGTTCACTTGCCCTCCCGGCTGGAGAACTTCCACGTCTGGCGTAGTGTAGCTCATGCCCCAGCCCCCTCTGTTCGAGATGTCACTGCTGCGGTGTGAACTACTACCACGCGGGCGACGTGAGCCCGATCCTCTCGCCGAAACGGCGGCAGGGCGCGGGCGTTTCCCATTGCCTATGGCATCCTAGGGCCCTGGCATGCAAGAATCGGGCACGGACGAAAGACGATGAAGGCACGAACCCTCTGGATCTCGCTGTCCTTCGTCCTCGGCGCTGCCCTCCCGGGGACCGCCGCGGCGCAAGAGGTCCAGGTTGTCGACGCCTGGTCGCGGCCGACCCCGCCGGGGATCGACGTGGGCGTCGCCTACTTCACCATCCGCAACACGGGGAAGAACGACCGCCTGCTGCGCGTTTCCTCGCCCGTTGCAAAGAGCGCCGAGTTGCACGTCAGCGCGGTGAAGGACGGCGTGATGAGGATGGAAGGACTTGGCTCGGTCGAGGTCGCGACCGGGGCGCCGGTCGCTTTCGAGCCGAGCGGCAAGCACGTCATGCTGACGGGCCTGAAGAAGCCGCTCAAGGAAGGTGACGTCTTCCCGCTGACGCTGACCTTCGCCAACGCGGGGCAGGTCCAGACGAGCGTGCGCGTGCGCGGAGCCGACGGCAGAGAGAAGAGCCACCCGGCCTCCGAAATGCGGCACTAGGCCGGCTTGAGACTTCCGCAAAAACTGCTCGCGCTGATCGCCGCCGCCGCCGTGGTCGGAGGGGTCGTTTTCGTCCTCCAGCCGCGGTCGGACGATCCGCCCGAGATCGCCGGCTTCGTCTACCCGGAGCCGCGGACGATCGCGCCGTTCAGCCTGAGCGCCCACGACGGCAAGCCGTTCGACCTCGAATCGCTGAAGGGCAAGTGGTCGTTCGTCTACTTCGGCTACACCTACTGCCCCGACGTGTGCCCGACCACGCTCGCCGAGCTCGCCCGGGCGCGGAAGCTGCTCGACGAGGCCGGTCTGGATGGCGGCACCAGGTACGTCTTTGTGTCAGTCGACCCACAGCGCGATACTCCGCAGCGGCTTGCACAATACGTCGCGTTCTTCGACGGCAAATTCACAGGGGTGACGGGGAGCGACGACGCGCTGACCGGTCTCACCCGCCAGGTCGGCGTCGCGTACGCGTTTCCCGAAGGAAAGAAGGTCGACCGCTACGCGGTCGACCACTCCTCCGTCGTGGTGCTGTTCGATCCCGACGCGCGGCTGCACGCGGTGTTTACCCCGCCGCAGGATGCAGGGGATCGCCAACGGATTTCGGAAGATCCTAGAAAAGCGGCCCAGGGTCGGAAGGACTGGATGAGGGCGGCGTCACCATGCCGGTGCAACTCAGGACCTGCCGCACGCTGAGAACGTTCGGGGAATAGACGCCCCAGGCTCCGCGCTCCCTGAGCCGGCCCGCGAAGCCGAAGTCATACGACTGCACGATCCACGTGCGTGGGAGCCAGTCGACAGGTCTGAGCGGCAATCCCCTGGCTTCCTCGATGCTTCGGAACACGTCGCGGGTGCTCGACGTCGCGGGAAACACCACGAGCAGGATTCCGGCCCCGTAGTCCGCGACCCGCATGTTGCGCAGGTGATTGACGAGGACTGGCGTCCAGGTGAGCGCCACCAGGAGCACGCACGCCCAGATCCAGGCGCCGGGGGGGAAACCCTTGCGCGCCGGAGCTGCGGCGTTGTCGCCGGGTGCGCGGATCATCGCGCTATCATAGAACAGGAGAGCGACCATGCGAACCCAAGCCGAGCGCGCCCGTGCATTCCGCACGCTGCACGAGCGTCCCGGGATTTTCGTCATGCCCAACCCCTGGGATGCCGGTACCGCGAAGCTGTTCGCCTCCCTCGGCTTCGAGGCCATTGCGACGACCAGTCTCGGACTCGCCAACGCGCTCGGGCGCGTCGATGGCACCCTCTCGGTGAGCCGCGAGGAGCTGATCGGGAACTGCCGCGAGATCGCGCAGGCGACCGACCTGCCGGTCAACGCCGACCTGGAGAACGGCTATGCCGACGAGCCGAAGAAGGCGGCCGAGATCATCCGCATGGCGGCGGAGGCCGGCGTGGTCGGCGGCTCGATCGAGGACGCGACCGGCCGGGACGACAAGCCCATCTACGACTTCAGCCTGGCGGTCGAGCGCGTCGCTGCGGCGGCCGAGGTCGCGCATTCGCTCCCCTTCCCCTTCACCTTCACCGCGCGCGCCGAGAACCTCCTGCACGGGCGCCGCGACCTCGACGACACGGTCAAGCGCCTGCAGGCCTTCGCCAAGGCGGGCGCCGACGTGCTCTACGCGCCGGGACTGCGGGACCTCGCGACCATCAAGCAGGTGGTCGCGGCGGTGTCCAAGCCGCTGAATGTCGTGATGAGCGCAGCCGACCCCGACCTCACGGCGCGGCAGCTCGAGGACGCGGGAGTGAAGCGCATCAGCGTGGGCGGCACGCTGTCGCGGCTCGCCTTCGCCGCAGTGCGCGACGCCGCGCTCGCGATGCGTGACCAGGGCAGCTACCGGTGGGTGCGCGAAGCGATGCCGGGCAAGGACCTGAAGGCTATCCTGGAGAAGCGGTCCTAGCGCGCTCCTCCGGCGCCTTTATCTTCCTGAACGAGAAATACAGCAGGCCGTCATAGAGGATCTTCAGTCCCGCTGCGGCCATGATGGGCGCGCCGAGCGCGACCGTCTGCATCGCGGTGCCGGCGAACACGGGCGCGATCGCCCGCGCGCACATGCGCGCGAGGTTGGTCACGCCGCCCGCGAAGGTGCGCTCCTCCGGCCTCACCACCGCCATCAGGTAGGACTGGCGCGTCGGCACGTCCATCTCCGAGAGGCCCTCGCGCAGGAGGAAGAGGATCGCCGCGATCTCGAAGCTTCCCGTGAAAGGGATGGTGAAGGTGAGGATGCTCGAGGGCGTGTGGGTGAACACCATGGTGTTGACCAGCCCGATGCGCGAGGCAAGCCAGGCGGCGCCCAGGTGCGATCCCGCGTTCATGACGCGCGCGCCCACGAAAAGCAGGCCGATGGTCGCCTCCGACGCGCCGAACTGCTGGTGGAAGAAGAAGGCGAAGAGCGCGCTCCCCTGGAAGCCGCCCGCGAAGCTGTCGAGGGCGAACAGGAACGACATCTTGGTGAGGATGGAGCGCGACTCGGGCGTGACGCGCAACTCCAGGGCCGCCGCCGGCGCCTCGGCCTGCTTCGACAGGCTCAGGTACAGGATCGCGGTCGCGGCGTACAGAGCGGCGTACACGACCACCGCGACGCGCAGCGAGTGGAGGTGGTCGAGCCCTCCCGCGTCGCGCAGCAAAGTCGGAACGACCGCGAGCGCGGCGCCCAGCCCGTGCCCGATGTCCTGGATGACGTTGTACCAGGCGAAGGCACGCGTGCGCTCCGCGTCGCCTCCGGTCGAGGGCAGGATCGCCTGCTCCAGCGCGAGTGCCGCCGCGCGGTCCTTACCAAGGGAGTTGAGCATGCCCAGGAAGGCCGCGACCGCGAGCACCACCGCGTCGGCGGCGAACGCGAACACCGCGCCGCCCGCCGCGGCGATCACGCCGAGCATGATCAGCCAGTTGCGCCGCCCGATGCGGTCGCCCCAGAACATCACGCCGGCAGCGCCGACCGCGGTGCCGGCGACGCCCGCGCCGAGGATCGCGCCCCAGGTCGCGGGTGCGAACCCGAGCTCGGCGAGGTAAATCCCGGCGATGACGCCGATCAGCCCGTTGGCGACCGCGCGCAGGAACCCCGCCGCGAAGACGACCCTACGGTCTCTGCGCATCTTCGAACAGCTTCACCGAGCCGCGCCCGCGGGCCTGGGCGAGCTCGAGCGCGGTCAGGCCCTGATTGTTGCGGACGTCGGTGCGGACGTTCCGGGACAGGAGATAGTGGATGAGCACGATGTCGTCGTGCGAGACCGCCGCGTGCAGCGGAGTGTTGCCGAGGCGCGCGTCCTGAATGTTGAGGTCGGCCCCGGCGTCGGCGAGCGCCTTTACCGCCAGGAAGGTCCCGGTCAGCGCCGCCCATTGCAGCGGCGCTTCGCCGTCGTTGTTCGCGGCGTTGACCTCGGCGCCCGCCTGGATCAGGTCGGTCGTGAGCGCGGCGCTCTCGATCATGGACGCGGCGTGCAACACCGTTTCACCGTTGGGCGTGCGCGCTTTGGCGTCGGCGCCCTTGGCGATGAGCGCCCGCGCCATCTCGATCTGCCCCTTCTCGGCGGCGACGTACAGGGGCGTCTCGCCGCCCCTGTTCTTGGCCGACAAGTCCGCGCCGGCGGCGAGCAGCCGCGAGAATTCCGCGGTATCGCCGTTCTCGATCGAGCGGAACAGCGCCTCCGCGGGCGTCTGCGGCGGGGCACAGCAGGGCTGTGCGAACGCGGCGTCGGCGGCGAGCGACAGGGCGGCGACGAGGAAGCGCTGGGAGTTGCTCAATTTTCGAGACCGTGGGCGGGTGAGGGCCCGAGACTAGCAGAACCGGCGGCGCTTCAAAACTTCGCCGAAAAATGTCAATATCGCCTTCCCGCTTCCGCACCGCCGACCAGAGCCATGAACTCCCAGTTCAGAAAGACGATGGAAGAGATCGGCGCGAAAACCCAGGTCTGCTTTCGCGTCGTGTTCGCCGACGGCGCTTCGTGGCAGAACCACGAGCGCGCACCCGACGTCACCTTCCTAATCCGCGACCGCCGCGCCTATTGGCGGGTGCTGCTGTTCGGCCACGTCGGCTTCCTCGAGAGCTATTTCAACGGCGACATCGACATCGAGGGCAGCCTCGCGCACGCCTTCCGCGCCGGCATGGACGCCGGCTTCGACGGCGAGCCGAGCTTCCTCGTCAAGGTGCGCAACTGGTGGCACGAGCTCGTCGCAAGCAACGCCACCATCTCGCAGGCGAAGAAGAACGCGCGCTTCCACTACGGCCCGGGCCAGGACTTCTATCGCGAATGGCTCGACGAAGTCGGCATGGCCTACACCTGCTCGTGGTTCGCCGACGGCTCCAAGACCCTCGAGGAAGCCCAGATCGCGAAGATGGACCACGTCTGCCGCAAGGTGCTGCTCAAGGAGGGCGACACCTTCGCCGACATCGGCAGCGGCTGGGGCAATCTGCTGTTCTACGCCTGGGACAGATACCGCGCGCGCGGCACCGGAATCAACACCACCACCGAGCAGGTCGAGGAGACACGGGCCGAGATCAAGCGCCGCGGCCTCGAGGGCAAGGTCGAGGTCCTGGAGCGCGACTTCCGCGAAGTGCCGCGCCAGTTCGACAAGCTGCTCTCCATCGGCACACTCGAGCACGCGGGACGCGACCAGCTCGGCGAGGTGATCAAGGCCCACGCCGACTACCTCAAGCCAGGCGGCCTGGGCGTGATCCACTTCATCGGCCACGTCGGGGTCCGCGACACCGAGTTCTGGATACGCAGGTACATTTTCCCCGGCGGCTGGATCCCCAGCCTCGCCGAGGCGATCGACTGGTGCGAGCGCTGCGGGCTCGAGGTCGTGGACATCGAGAATCTGCGCCGCAACTACGCGCTCACGCTCGACGACTGGGCGCGGCGCTTCGACAAGAACTGGGAGCGGGTCCACCGGCTCAACCCCGGCAGGTTCGACGAGAAGTTCCGGCGCATCTGGCGCACGTACCTCTGGTCCTGCGCCGAGATGTTCCGCTCCGCCATGGGCAGGACGCACCTCTTCCAGATCGTGGTGAGCAAGGGCAACATCGGCGAGAACTATCCGATGAGCCGCGCGTTCCTCTACACCAGTGAACAGCCACGAGAGCAAGCTCGCGCGGCTGCGCGCTGAGCTCGCCGCCGGCGGGCCCGGCGGCGTCGGGCTCGCGAAAAGCACCTCCAACCTGTTCCGCGACCGTCAGGTCCAAGCGCGGCCTCGCGTCGACCTTTCGGGCTTCAACGAGGTGGTCGAGGTTGATCCCGCGCGCTCGCGCGTGTCGGCCGAGGGCATGACCACCTACGCCGGCCTCGTCGACGCCACGCTCGCGCACGGGGTCATGCCCTGCGTCGTGCCCCAGCTCAAGTCGATCACCCTGGGCGGCGCGGCCGCGGGCGTCGGGATCGAGGCCTCGTCGTTCCGCTACGGGCTGGTGCACGACACCCTGCTCGCGCTCGACGTCCTCCTCGCCGACGGGTCGATCGTCACCTGCACGCCGGACAACGAACACCGCGACCTGTTCCACGGATTCCCGAATTCCTACGGCACCCTGGGCTACGCCCTGAAGGTCACGGCGCGCACCATCCCGGTGAAGCCCTACGTGCGGATCGAGCACGTCCGCCACGCGGACCCGAAGGCCTATTTCGGGGATCTCGAAGCGCGCTGCCGCGCGAAGGACGCTGATTTCATCGACGGCACGGTGTTTTCCGCCGGGGAGATGGTCATCACCTCGGGCCGCTTCGCCGATTCAGCGCCCTACACGAGCGATTACACCTACGAACACATCTACTATCGCTCGATCCGCGAGCGCGCCGAGGACTACGTCACGGCCCATGACTTCATCTGGCGCTGGGACACCGACTGGTTCTGGTGCTCGAAGAACCTGTTCGTGCAGAATCCCGTGGTCCGCAGGCTCGTCGGGCGCGAGCGGCTGAATTCGACGACCTACGCGAAAGTGATGCGCTGGAACAGCAGATGGGGATTCACGCGCGCTTTTTCGCGCCTCCGCGGCAAGACCCCGGAATCCGTCATACAGGACGTGGACATCCCCATCGCCCGCGCACCCGAGTTCCTCGCATTCTTCCTCGAGGAAGTCGGAGTCCTGCCGGTCTGGATCTGCCCCATCGGCGGCTACCACGATCAGGCGAAATTCCCGCTCTATGCGGTCGATCCCAAGATCCTGTACGTGAATTTCGGCTTCTGGGACGTAGTGGAGGACACGGTGAAGCGCGAGCCGGGCCACTACAACCGCAAGATCGAGCGCAAGGTCGCCGAGCTCGGAGGCGTGAAATCGCTGTACTCCGACTCCTACTATCCCGAGGAGGAGTTCTGGCGGCTGTACGACAAGGGCGCGTACGACGCGCTGAAGGCACGCTACGACCCGAAGGCGCGGTTCAAGAACCTCTACGAGAAGTGCGTGCTGCGGCGGTGAGCTTCGCATCTGGAGCGAGCGAAGTAGCCTCGCTTGCCGCGCAGCTCGCAGCGATCCGCAACCTCAGGAAGAAGTAGCGCCGGCGCGGGCGCGCCGGTCGGTCGCTAGCGCCCACAGGTAGAACGCCGCGGCGAGCAGGACCAGCGCGCGGAAGCCCGTGATCATCGACACGTACTCGACCAGGCCGCCGGCCATGGCGCCGAGCAGGTTCGAGGCAAGGGCGCGATCGGCGTCGCCGGTCCGCGCCAGGCTCAACGCGAACACGATCCCCGAAGCGAGCAGCGGACCGCACACCAGAAGCACGCTCGTCAGGATACGTGTCTCGAGCGGCAGCGCGGCCAGGGCGGAAAGCGGCACCGCGTAGTTGAGCGCGAGAAGAGCAGCCAGCAGTGCATAGGCGTACCAGGGCATCTTGTTGGCGCGCGCCGCCAACCGTGCAGCGATCACAGTGGCAGCGAGTCCCATGACGAGTACGCCGGCGAACACCGCCGCGTTGACGTTCCAGGTCGCGCCGATGTGGAGCGCGAGGACACCGAGCCCGCGCGTCTCGAGCAGCAGGAATCCCGCGCCCAGCGCGAAGCAATGCCAGTCGATGCCGCGCCAGCGCGGCCCGGACACGCCGCGCACAGCGGCCAGGCTGATCAGCGCCATCAAGAGCATCGCCAGGAGGTAATCCTGCGGAATGCTTCGCCGCGGCAGGTAGAGGAACGGCCAGTCGTCCTCGAGGATCGTGACCGCCTCCCGCGGTCGCGGCCCGGGCGCGGTTTCCGCGCCGGCGGCGTACGCGACACCGAGGGGATGCTCGTAGCCTGGCGTGAGCAGTAGCGGGAACTTGCCAAACGCGCTGCCCAGGGTACCGAGCATGCGGTCGATGAACCATGGCGTGCCGACGGCATGGCTCACCACCATCACGCCCTGCGGTGCCAGGTGCTCGCGCGCCAGGGCGAAGCTCTCGCGCGTGAAGACGAAGGAATCGAGCCGCAGGTTGCTCCGGCTGCTCAGCAGAACGTGCGAGTCGAGCAGCCCGAACACGATCAGGTCGTACTTCTGCGTGTCGCGCGCGAGAAAAGCGCGCGCATCGTCCAGGTGCACAGTCACGCGCGCATCGGTGTAGGGGCGTTCCGGGTGGAGCTCGGCGAGGCGCAAGATCTCCGGGTCGATCTCGACCGCGTGCACCTCGCGCGCGCCGCCGCGCAAGGCGCCGGCGACGTCGTTGCCGGCGCCCGCACCGAGGATCAGCATGCGCCCCGGAGCCTTTTGCAGCGCGAACGGCAGGTCGTACTGGCGCCGCAGCGCAGTCAGCTCCGGATGGCGGCTGAGCGCGCTGTCGCTCAGATCGACGGGCGTCTGGTAGGAATCATCGTTGACCCGGATTGTGAACCCGGCCGTGCGCGGCAGCTGCGTCACCTGCGCGCGCTCGCTTTCCGACAAGGCGCGGATCGCCCATTCCTGCACCACGCCGTGCTTGGGATGGACGGAGATCGGCGCGAGCGTGATCTTCTGGTAAGGCGACCAGATGGTGTCGCGCGTCGCGGGCAGCGTCGCTGCGGCGGCGAGAACGGCGGTGGCGATGCCGGCGATCCGCCAGCGCGAGGACGCCTGGCGCAGGCCGACGCAGCTAAAGGCGGCGGCGAGCGTCATCCACAGCCAGGGCGGTGCGCTAAGCGCCGAGAGCGCCGCGAAGAGCGCGATGCCGCAGAGCGAGCCGACGAGGTTCAAGCCGTAGCGCCACAGCGCCCTATCGCCCTCGAGGGTGCGCCCCACGACGTGGCCGAGCGGGACGAAGCATGCCGCGAGCGCCGCGAAGGCGAGGGCGAGAAAGGGGTAGAGCGGCATCGACTGGCGGTGCTCCTGATACTCCAGGAACAGCACCTCCGCCGAAGAGGGCACCACGTTTAGCAAGTTGCCGAGCGCGGTGAGCAGCACGAACGCCATCAGCGCGACCGGAGCGAGAAAGGAAGGAAAGCGCGCGGCAGGCCAGCGCCGCGCCGCGATGATGCCGACGCCGAAGCCGAGAAACGCCGCGAGCAGCACGAAGTTGGTGAAATAGCCGAGCACGCGCACTTGGCCCGGCACGTAGCGGATCAGTGCAAGCTCGACGAAGAGCGCCGCAGCGCCCGCCGCTACGACGGCAACCGCGGGCGCACCGCAATCCATTGCGTGACGCTGTTCAGAACGCTGCACAACCGGTCTCATGTCAATTTCGCTCCCCTGCCCCCGGCGGGGGCAGCCCGGAGCGAGTCTAGTGGTAAATTAGGTCATGTGGGAAGGGTGAGCCCGTCCTGCGTCGCCAAGCCCATGACCTGCTGCCACTACTACGCGATCTCCGACGGCCACGAGTCCGCGTTCGCCGTAGACATCTCGAGCATCGTGTTCGGCCCCGGCGTGCTGAAGGAAACGGGCGAGCACGCGAAGGCTCTGGGAATGAAGCGCGTCGCCCTGTTCACGGACAAGCGCGTCGGCGCGCTCCAGCACGTCGCCGACGCGCTCGCCTCGCTGCGCGCGGCCGGCGTCGACGTCGCCGTCTACGACGAAGTCAAGGTCGAGCCGACCGACGCCTCGTTTCGCGCGGCGACGCGCTTCGCCGCCGAAGGACGCTTCGACGGCTACGTCTCGGTCGGCGGCGGCTCGGCGATCGATACCTGCAAGGCGGCGAATCTGTACGCGACGCATCCGGCGGAATTCCTCGACTACGTGAATGCCCCGATCGGCGTCGGGAAAGCCGTCCCCGGCGCGCTGAAAGCCCACATCGCCTGCCCGACCACCTGCGGCACGGGCTCGGAGTGCACGGGCATCGCGGTATTCGATCTCGTCGAAAAGCAGCTGAAGACCGGCATCGCCTCCAAGCGCCTGCGCCCCTCGCTCGCGCTCGTCGACCCTGCCACGACCTATTCGCTGCCGAAGAACGTCGTCGCCGCGAGCGGCTTCGACGTGCTCTCGCACGCCCTGGAGTCCTACACCGCGCGGCCGTATACGATGCGCGCGAAGGCCGCGGCGCGCCCCATGAGCCAGGGCGCTAACCCCTGGAGCGATGTCGGCTGCGAGGCGGCGATGAGGAAGCTCGGAACCTATCTCGTGCGCGCCGTGAACGACGCCTCCGACCATGAGGCGCGCGACAACATGATGTTCGCCGCGACGCTCGCCGGCATCGCGTTCGGGAATTCCGGCGTGCACGTGCCGCACGGCATGTCGTACTCGGTCGCGGGACTGGTCAGGGATTTCCGTCCTGACGGCTACCCGAAGACCGAGCCCATGGTGCCGCACGGCATGTCGGTGATCGTCAACGCGCCTTCCGTGTTCCGCTTTACGGCCGAAGCCTGCCCCAGGCGGCATCTCGACGGAGCGGCCTGGCTGGGAGCGGACGTACGAGGAGCGGCGCCGGACGACTCGGGCGAGGTGCTCGCGAAGCACCTGATCGGTCTGATGCGCGCCACCGGGATCCCGAACGGAGTCTCGGGCGTCGGCTACGGCGAGGCCGACGTCGACGCGCTGGCGGACGGGGCCTTTGCGCAGCAGCGGCTCCTCACCAACGCGCCGCGCGACGTCGGCCGCGGCGACCTCGCGCAACTGTTCCGCGGGGCAATGCGTTACTGGTAGGGGTCGAGTACCGGCCCTCCTGCGGGCCAGCCCGGGGCCATCGTCCAGCGCGCCCGGGATTCATGAGGAGACGCGGGCCCGATTGGCGTCCGACCGAGATATATTTCCTCATCGAGCAAACTTTGTCGTTCATGCGCGTGCAGGCGTCCAAATACAATGTCGCCCTGACACGTTCATATGACGCCCCTGGTCCACGTCATCGACGGCAATCCCGGTTTGCGCGACTCGCTGCGCTCGCTGCTCGAATCGGACGAGCTCGCGGTGGCCACCTACAGCGACGCAGCCGATTTCCTCGAGCACTACGTTCCCGAGCAGCCGGGCTGCCTGCTTCTGGACGTGCGCATTCCCGGCACGAGCGGGCTGCACCTGCAAGACGAGCTGATGAAGCGCGGCATCCGCATACCGACGGTGTTCATCACCGCCCATGGCGACGTGGCCATGGCGGTCGCCGCCGCGCGCAAGGGCGCGCTCGACGTCGTCGAGAAGCCCTTCGACGACGAGGCCCTGATCCGGCGCGTCCGCGGTGCGCTCATCGGCGACGCCATTGCGCGCGACGCAACGCGGCGGCTTTCGCTGCTCAGCGCGCGCGAGATCGAGGTCCTCGAGCGGGTCGTCGAGGGAAAGCCGAACGAGGTCATCGCCGAGGAGCTCGGCATCGCGGTGAAGGCCATCGCATTCCACCGTAAGCGAATAATGCACAAGCTGCAGGTGAGAACCGTCCCCGATCTGATCCGTTTCATCGCACGCCACCGGATCTCCGACCGTTAACTCATGAGAACGAGAGCCATTTTGCATTCTCTCAAGACCTGGGGCATGAGACGGCAACCCGGATCGCTGGTATCCACCCGCGTCTGAGCCTTACGACGATCTTCCAGCGACGGCTACCCGGAATAGGCTAGACGGTCGCCGGGACCTCGGCGAGGCGGGGCATGTCGAAACCGCGCGCGTCGAGCTCGGCGACGAGGGATTTGCTCTGCGCCGCGGTGAGCTCGACCAGCGGCGGCCGCATCGTCGCCCACTCGGGGTCGCGCGCGTAGTGCGCGATCACCGCCTTCAGCGCCGCCATCATCGGGTACTTCTGCATCACGTTGCGCGTAGCAGTGATGTCCGCCTGGAGCGCGTCCGCATCCTGCCCGCGCCAGTTCCGGAACACCTTGTCGATCGCTCCGGGATTGATGTTACCGGTCGCCGTGATGCAGCCTTTGCCACCGCCGCGCATGTTGTCGAGCAGGAACACCTCGCTGCCCGCGAACACGTCGAACCCGGATTTCGCGAAGGCGTCGAGCATCGCCTTGGTGTTCGACCAGTCGCCCGAGGAGTCCTTCACGCCCGCGACGGCGCCCGGGAACTTCTTAAGCAGCCTCTCGATCAGCGCGAGCGTGATCGGCACCTGCGACACGGGCGGGATGTGATACAGGTAGAGCTGCAGCCGCGCGTCGCCCACGCGCTCGATCACCTCGGCGAAATTGCGGTACAGCCCTTCGTCGGACACGCCCTTGTAGTAGAACGGCGGCAGCATCAGCACGCCCGAGCAGCCGAGCGCGACCGCGTGCGCGGTGAGGCGCACCGAGTCGGTGAGCGAGCAGCAGCCCGTTCCCGGCATCAGCTTCTCCGCCGGCACGCCCTCCTGGATCAGCGTCTCCAGCAGCACCATGCGCTCCTCGACCGAGAGCGAGTTCGCCTCGCTGTTGGTGCCGAACACGGCGAGCCCGCTGCAACCGTTCGCGAGCAGCCACTTGCAGTGGTGCACGTAACGTGCGCGATCCGGGGAGAGGTCGCTCTTGAAAGGGGTGACGACCGGAGAGAGTACGCCTGAGAGTCGCATAGTCCTGGATGAAGCGTAGGAGGGAGACGCGCATTATAGCTACTGCGCGTGGAGCTCGACCAGGACGCGGCGCAGCCACGCGATCCCCGGGTCCTGGTCGAAGCGCTCGTGCCAGTGCACCTTGACGTCGAGCGCGGGGACGTCGACGGGGGGCTTCAGCGACTTGAAGCGGCCGAAGGGCGCAATCGCTCGAACCAGCCCTTCGGGAACGATCACCATGTGGTCGGTGCGCGCGAGGATCATCGGCACCACGGTGAAATGCGGCACGCGCAGAGCGATGCGCCGCAGCAACCCCCGATTGCGCAGCGTCTGCTCGACGATCTCGTGCGCCGAGCCGCGCGAGGAGACCAGCACGTGGGTCGCCGCGAGAAACTGGGCGAGCGAGAGGCGCGACCCGATCTTCGGATGATCGGCGCGCACCAGGCACACGTAGCGGTCGCGAAACAGCCGCTGCGCCACCACGCCGGACGAAAGCTCGGGCAGGAACCCGACCGCCACGTCGACGTCGCCGGAAGCAAGAGCGTCGCTCACCTCGTCCTGCGGCAGGTGCTGCGTTTCGATGCGCACCCGCGGCGCGTCGCGCTGCAGCCGCTCGAGCAGCGGCGGCAGGAACGCGATCTCGCCCACGTCGGTGAGTTGGAGCCGGAAGATGCGGTCCGAGGTCCCGGGATCGAATCCGGCCTGCTGCGAGAAGCTGGCCCGGATGAGATCCAGCGCCTGCTGCACCGGCGCCGCGAGCTGCTGCGCGAAAGGCGTCGGACGCATCCCGCTAGCGGTGCGCATGAAAAGCGGATCGCCCAGGAGGCGCCGCAGGCGCGCGAGCGCGTTCGACATCGCCGGCTGGGAGAGGCCGAGGCGCTCGGCCGCCGCGGTGACGCTGCCGTCGCGCAGCACCGCGTCGAAGGCGCGCAGCAGGTTGAGGTCGAGGTCGGCGACATTCACGGTATGAATCTATACCATGTCCTTCATCAATTTGACAAATGCGGGCCCACGCGCCTACGCTCGCTCCACAAGACGACCCGCCCATCCACAAGAGAGGAGACAACGATGGTCCGCCATGCAGCCAAATTCGCGCTCGCCGCAACGCTCGCCGCCGCCTCGGCCAGCGCGCTCGCACAGGAACTCACCCTGCGCCTGGTCAGCGCCTTCCCCGAGAACCAGTTCTACGTCAAGCGCACCCTCGACTGGGTCGCGGACTTCAACAAGGACGGCAAGGGTCTCTTGCAGATCAACTTCATCGGCGGCCCGAAAGCGATCCCGACCTTCGAGGTCGGCAAGGCGGTGCAGAGCGGCGTGGTCGACATGGGCTTCTCCACCGGCGCTTTCTACACCAACGTCATGCCGGAAGCGGACATCCTCAAGCTCTCCGAAACGAGCGCCGCAGAGCAGCGCAAGAACGGCGGCTACGACCTGATCAACAAGATCTGGGCGGAGAAGGGCAACATGCGCTATCTCGCCAAAGTCGTGGAGTTCACGCCCTTCCACCTCTACACCAACAAGAAGATCGACAAGCCCGACCTGACCGGACTGAAGATCCGCATCACGCCGGTATACCGCGAGTTCTTCCAGTCGATGAACGCCCAGGTGATGACCACCGCGCCGGGCGAGGTGTACACCGCGCTCGAGCGTGGCGTCATCGACGGCTACGGCTGGCCGATCCACGCATTGTTCGACCTGAACTGGCAGGAGAAGACCAAGTACCGCGTCGATCCGGGCTTCTACAACGCCGAGGTGGCGCTGATCATCAATCTCGACAAGTACAAGTCGCTGACCTCCGCGCAGCGCGACTACCTCGACCGCAAGACGCTCGCGTACGAGCAGCAGAACGACTTCTGGAAGTCCTACAACCAGGAGGAGGCGAAGCGCCAGGCGCAGGCCGGCATCGAGGTGATCGCCTTTGACGCCGCGACCAGCAATGCCTACGTCGAGAAGGCGAAGGAGATCGGCTGGGCGAACGCGATCAAGGCGAGTCCGCAGTACGGCGAACAGCTGAAGAAGGTGTTGGCGAAGTAGATGGAAAGATTCGAGGCGGCGTACGGCAAGCTTCTCGAGGTTTTCGCCCTCGTCGCCTGCGTGTTGGTGCTCGGCATGACGCTGATGATCTGTGCCGACGTCCTGCTGCGCAACGTGCGCGTCATACCGGGTGTCGCGGGGCTCGCGTGGAGCAACGAGATCTCCGAAGCGATGCTCTACCTGGTCACCCTGTTGACCGCGCCCTGGCTGCTGCGGCGCGGCCAGCACATCCGGGTCGATGTTGTGTTGCGCGCGGTGCCCGACAGGACTGGCTGGATCTTCGAGTGGATCGTCGACGGTCTCGCGCTCGCGTGCTGCCTGGTCATCGCCTACTCCAGCGCGCGCGCGGCGCTCGCGAGCTTCAAGGCGGGGTCCGTGTCGATCAAGACCCTGGTGACGCCGGAATGGTGGCTGCTCAGCGCCCTGCCCGTGGCCTTCCTCGCCCTGTCGCTCGAGATGCTGTTCCGCATGCGGCGCCTCGCGCGCGGGCCGCGCGCACCGCGAGACGACGCGGTCAGCACCGGCTAGAGCCATGTCATGGGAGGCGGCAGCGTGGCTGATGCTCGGCGGCTCTACGGTGCTGCTCTTCCTCGGCCTGCCCGTCGCGTTCTCGTTCCTGGTGATCAACCTGCTGGGCGCGTGGCTCTTCCTTGGGGGCGAGGCGGGCCTGGTCCAGTTCGCTCGCAACAGCGTCGGTTCGGTGGCGAGCTTCTCGCTCACGCCGATTCCGCTGTTCATTCTCATGGGGGAGGTGCTGTTCCACACGGGGCTCGCGGTCAAGGTCATCGACGGCGTGGAGCACCTGATCCGGCAGGTTCCCGGGCGGCTCGCGGTCGTCGCGGTGGTCGCCGGGACGGTGTTCTCGGCGATCTCGGGGTCGACCATCGCGACCACCGCGATGCTCGGCAGTCTGATGTTGCCGGTCATGCTCTCGCGCGGCTATCACCCGGTCATGGCGACTGGCCCACTGATGGCGATCGGGGCGGTCGACATGCTGATCCCTCCCTCCGCGCTCACCGTGCTCCTGGGAAGCCTCTCGGGCATCTCGATCTCGAAGCTCCTGATCGGCGGGATCGTGCCCGGGCTGATCCTCAGCGTCGCCTTCGTGGTCTACATCGTGATGCGCGTGAGGATGAACCCGGCGCTCGCGCCGAGCGCGGCCTTCACCGAGTACCGCGGCTGGGAGAAGTTCCGCCCCTTCTTCCAGTACGTCCTGCCCCTGGTCTCGATCTTCGTCGTCGTGGTCGCCTCCATGTCGGCTGGGTGGGCGACCCCGACCGAGTCCGCGGCGATCGGTGCGCTGTTCACCATCTTCCTCGCTGGCGCCTACCGGGCGCTCACCCTGGAGGCGCTGCTCAGGGCGCTGCGCGGCACCGCCGCCATCTCCGGCATGATTCTGTTCATCATCGTCGGCGCGATGACGTTCTCGCAGATCCTGTCCTTCTCCGGAGCGAGCAACGGGGTCGTCGAAACGATCGGGCACCTCGGCCTGCCGCCCATGGGACTGATCGCGGCGATGATGCTGGTGCTGATCTTCCTCGGCCTGTTCGTCGAGCAGGTGAGTATGATGCTGATCACGCTGCCGATTTTCATGCCGCTGGTGCAGAAGTTGGGGGTGGACCCGGTCTGGTTCGGGGTGATGTTCCTGATCTGCATGCAGCTCGGGCTGCTGCTGCCGCCGCACGGCCTGCTGCTGATGACCATGAAGGGCGTCGCGCCGCCTCAGGTGACCATGGGGCATATCTTCCGCGCAGTGATTCCCTACATCGCCATGAGCCTGTTGGTGCTCGCCCTGGTGTTCTTTGTCCCGGCGGTCGCGGTGTGGCTGCCTAAGGTGCTAGTCTAATATCAGCATGGAGCGTTCGTTCGCAAAGGAAGTCGAGCTTCTGAAGCTCAAGGCAGGCGAGACCTTCCACGGTGAGGGCATTCTCGCGGTCACGAAGGCGCTGCTGCAGTCGGGCGTGTCCTACGTGGGCGGCTACCAGGGCGCGCCCGTCTCGCACATGATGGACGTGCTGAACGACGCGCGCGACATCATCGAGGGCCTCGGCGTGCACATCGAGACCAACGCCTCCGAAGCGGGCGCGGCGGCGATGCTGGGCGCATCGATCAACTACCCGATCCGCGGCGCGGTGACCTGGAAATCCACCGTCGGCACCAACGTCGCCTCAGACGCTCTCTCCAACCTCGCGTCGGTCGGTGTGCGCGGCGGCGCGCTCATAGTGATCGGTGAGGACTACGGCGAGGGCGCCTCGATCATCCAGGAGCGCAGCCACGCCTTCGCGATGAAGTCGCAGATCTGGCTGCTCGATCCGCGCCCGAACCTCGAGACCATCGTGAGCATGGTCGAGAAGGGCTTCGAGCTCTCCGAGGCGTCCAACACGCCGGTGATGCTGGAGCTTCGCATCCGCGCTTGCCACTTGCACGGCGCCTTCGAGGCCAAGGACAACCGCGCGCCGCGGATCTCGCGCAACGACACCCTGGCGGAGCCCGATTTCGACTTCGCGAGGATATCGCTGCCTCCGGCGACCTACGCGCAGGAAAAGCACAAGGTCGATGTGCGCTGGCCCGCCGCGCAGAAGTTCATCCGAGAGAACCGCTTGAACGACGTGTTCGCCGGCACGATCAAGGACATCGGCATCGTCTGCCAGGGCGGCATGTACAACGTCGCGTTGCGCGCGCTGCAACAGCTCGGGCTCGCCGACGTCTTCGGCGAATCGGCGGTCGCGATCTACGCGCTCAACGTCACCTACCCGCTCATCCCCGAGGAGGTCGCGGCCTTCTGCGCCGACAAGCGCGCGGTGCTGGTGGTCGAGGAGGGGCAGCCGGCGTACATCGAGGATGCGCTGCACGCGATCCTGCGCCGCGCCGACCTGCAGACCAGGGTGCACGGCAAGGACTGCCTGCCGATGGCGGGTGAGTACACCGGCGAGGTGGTGCTAGCCGGCGTGGCGAAGTGGGTCGATATCGCCGGCGAATCGCTCGGCACCGAGGCCGTCGAGGCGGCCCGCCTCATGAGCGCGAGGCTCACCGCGGTCAGGAACCGCGCGGCCGAGCTCCTCGGCGCCCAGGTCCCGGCGCGCCCGCCGGGCTTCTGCATCGGGTGCCCCGAGCGCCCGGTGTTCTCGGCGATGAAGCTGCTCGAGCGCGAGACCGGAGGCTTCCACGTCTCGGCGGACATCGGCTGCCACACCTTCTCGACGCTGCCGCCCTTCAACATCGGGCACACCGTGCTCGGCTACGGCCTGGGGCTCGCGTCCAACTCCGGGATCGCGCCGCTGTTCGGCAAGCGCACCGTCACCATCATGGGAGACGGCGGCTTCTGGCACAACGGCCTCACCTCAGGAATCGCCAACGCGGTGTTCAACCGCGACGACGCCATCCTCGTCATCATGAAGAACGGCTACACCTCGGCGACCGGAACGCAGAACATCCCCTCCTCACTGCACCAGAGCAAATGGAAATCGGGTGACATGAGCATCGAGCGTGCGCTGAAAGGCGTCGGTGTCGAGTGGGTGAAGTCCATCTATACCTACCGGGTCGACAAGATGGCGGACGCGCTGCGGGGAGCGATGAAGAGCGCCTACTCGGGGCTCAAGGTCATCATCGCCGACGCCGAATGCCAGCTCGAGCGCCAGCGGCGCATCAGGCCGCAGATCGCCCAGGCCCTGAAAGCGGGCAAGCGGGTGGTGCGCACCCGCTTCGGCGTGGACGAGGACGTGTGCACTGGCGATCACTCCTGCATTCGGCTGTCGGGCTGCCCCTCGCTCACCGTCAAGCCTTCCAGCGATCCGCTCAAGGCCGACCCGGTGGCGCACGTCAACAACGACTGCGTGGGCTGCGGGCTGTGCGGGGAGGTGGCGCACGCGGCGGTGCTGTGCCCGTCGTTCTTCCGCGCCGAGATCGTGCAGAACCCGAACGTTCTCGACCGCTTCCTCGACCGCGTGCGCGGCAGGATCATCGGCTGGCTCCAGCCGGCTTGAAGCCATGGCCCTGCCCGAACGCCCCGTCACCATCCTGATCGCCGCGCTCGGCGGCGAGGGCGGTGGCGTGCTCGCCGACTGGATCATCGCCGCGGCCAACTCGCGCGACTACCCGGTGCAGAGCACCTCCATTCCCGGCGTCGCCCAGCGCACCGGCGCGACCACCTATTACGTCGAGATCTATCCCGCCAAGCTCTCCGACCTCGAGGGCAGGCGCCCGGTGATGACGCTCACGCCGGCGCCCTCCCACGTCGACGTGATGGTCGCTTCCGAGCTGCTCGAGGCGGCGCGCGCGATGCAAAACGGGTACGTCACGCCCGACCGCACCACCCTCATCGCCTCGACGCACCGCATCTACACTGTGGCGGAGAAGATGCAGATGGGCGACGGTCGCTTCGACGGCGAGGTCGTGCTCAAGGCGGCGAAGACGCTCGCCAAGCGCGCCGTTCTATTCGACATGCAGGCGCAGGCACAGGCTGCGGGCACGGTCATCAGCGCGGTGATGTTCGGGGCGCTGGCGGGCTCGGGGGTGCTGCCGCTTTCGCGAGGCGAATGCGAGGCCGCGATCCGCGCGGGCGGCAAGGGCACGGAGGCGAGCCTCAAGGGATTCGCCGCCGGCTTCGATGCGGCGGCCGAGGGCGGCGTGCGCGCACCCCACGAGGAGAAGCGCTCGCGGGCGTCGTCCGAGGTCAAGATGCGGCCCGTCTTCCCCCCGGAAACGCAGGCCATGCTGCGCGAGGGCGCGTCGCGCTGCATCGACTTCCAGGACCGCCGCTACGCCATTCTCTATCTGGACCGCCTCGATCCGATCGCCAACCTCGATCACGCGATCGACGGCTTCAGGCTCACCATCGAGACGGGCCGCTTCCTCGCCCTGTGGATGTGCTACGAAGACGTGATCCGCGTCGCCGACCTGAAGACGCGCAGGAGCCGCTTCGAGCGCATTCGCGAGGAGGTGCAGGCCAAGCCCGGCGAGCCGGTGCACGTCACCGAGTTCCTCAAGCCGGGCCTGGAGGAGCTCGCCGCCGTCATGCCGCGCTTCGTCGCGCGGCCCCTGAAGTGGTTCGCGCGCGTCACCGGGCTCGCGGGCAAGCTCAACGTCGGCATGCACGTGCGGACCAGCGGCGTCGGAGGGTTCCTGCTGCTGCGCTGCCTCGCCGCGCTGCGCCCGCTGCGGCCGCTCACCTCGCGCTGGCGGGAAGAGCAGGCGCTCATCGGCAGGTGGCTCGCCGCCATCACCGCCGCGGCCAAATACCACACGGAGCTCGCCCTGGAGATCGCGCTGTGCGGCCGTCTCATCAAGGGCTACGGGGAGACGCACGCCAGGGGCAAGGCGAGCTTCCTGCGGATCCTCGACACCCTGATCGAGGGCGACGTGGTCGCGGAGCCCGAGGCGCGCGCCAAAGCGATCCGGGCGGCCCGCGACAGTGCTCTGGCCGATCCCGAGGGACGCAAGCTCGAGCAGTCGCTCGAGACCCAGGGCGTCACGCCCCTGCCGCCCAAGCCGAAGCCCGTGAAGTTCATGCGCCGTCCGCGGCCGGACGCGCGAAAAACAGCGTAGGCGGAGACGGGAATGGAACGACAATTCACCGAGGAGATCGAGTCGCTCAAGCTGGGCGAGGGCGAGACCTTCCGCGGCGAAGGCATTCTCGCCGTGACCAAGGCGCTCCTTCAGTCGGGCGTGTCCTACGTGGGCGGCTACCAGGGCGCGCCCGTCTCGCACTTGCTCGATGTCATGGTGCAGGCCAAGGACTACATGAACGAGCTCGGCGTGCACGTCGAGGCGTGCACGAGCGAGGCCTCCGCGGCGGCGATGCTCGGCGCCTCGGTCAGCTATCCGGTGCGCGGCGCGGTTACCTGGAAGTCGATCGTCGGCACCAACGTGGCCTCCGACGCGCTCTCCTACCTCGCGAGCGCCGGGGTCGTGGGCGGCGCGCTGATCGTGCTCGGCGAAGACTACGGCGAGGGCGGCGTGGTGGCGCAGGAGCGCAGCCACGCGTATGCCCTGAAGTCGATGATGTGGCTGCTCGACCCGCGGCCCAACCTGACGACCATCTCCGAAATGGTCGAGCGCGGGTTCGAACTCTCCGAAGCGTCGAACACGCCGGTGATGATGGAGCTGCGCATCCGCGCTTGCCACGTGCAGGGGACCTTCACGGCCAAAAACAACCGCGCTCCGGCCGTCTCGACGCGCAACCTCATGGAGGAGCCCGCGGAGTTCCTCTACGAGCGGCTGGCTCACCCGCCGGCGATCTTCCCGCAGGAGAAGAAGAAGTCGGCGGTGCGCCTGCCGGCGGCGCGCAAGTACGTCGCCGAGCACCGGCTCAACGAAACCTTTTCCGGCGAAGAGTCTTCCGTCGGAATCATCGTGCAGGGCGGGCTTTACAACAACCTGGTGCGCGCCCTGCAGATACTCGATCTCGCCAACGCCTTCCCCGACGACCGCGGCGGCTGCCGCATTCCGATCCTCGCGCTCAACGTGGTCTACCCGCTCGTTCCGGAAGAGATCACCGCGTTCTGCACGGGGAAGGCCGGCGTGCTGGTGATCGAGGAAGGCCAGCCCGAGTTCATCGAGCAGGACATCGCGACCACGCTGCGGCGCCGCGACGTTCAGACGAAGCTTCACGGCAAAGACCTCCTGCCGATGGCGGGCGACTACTCGGCCGAGGTGCTGGTGCGCGCCATCGCTCGGTTTCTCGCCCAGCACGCGCCGCAAGTCGATACCTCCCAGGGGGCGCGCTGGCTCGAGCGCGTGGACGGCTCCCGCGCGCGGGCCGCGCAGGCGCTCGGCGCACTGCCCTCGCGTCCGCCGACCTTCTGTGTCGGCTGTCCCGAGCGCCCGGTGTTCTCGGCGATGAAGCTCGTGGCCGAGGACGTCGGGCGACCGCACATCTCCGTCGACGTCGGCTGCCATGCGTTCGCGACCTTCGAGCCGTTCTCGCAGGGCAACACCCTGCTCGGCTACGGCATGAGCCTCGCGAGCAGCGCGGGCGTCGGCCCGCTATCGGCGCGGCGACCGGTGGCGATCATGGGCGACGGCGGTTTCTGGCACAACGGGCTGCTCTCGGGCGTCGCTTCGAACCTCATGAACCACGGCGACGCGGTGCTGGTGATTATGAAGAACGGCTACGCCTCGGCGACCGGAACGCAGGAGCTGCTGTCCTCGCCGCCGGAAGAGGCGCGCGCAGCGGCCGTCGGAAAGAGTGCGGCCTACGCCGACAGGACGATCGAGAACACGCTCAAGGGCCTCGGGGTCAAATGGCTGCGCACGGTCTACAACTACCGCGTCGCCGACATGGCCAGGGCCCTGCGCGAGGCCTACACGACGCCCGAGCCCGGGCTGAAAGTGATCGTCGCCGAGGGGGAGTGCCAGCTCGAGCGCCAGCGGCGGCTTCGTCCCCAGGTCGCCTCTAGGCTCAAGGCCGGCAAGCGGGTGGTGCGCACCCGCTTCGGCGTGGACGAGGACGTGTGCACCGGCGATCACTCCTGCATTCGGCTGTCGGGCTGCCCCTCGCTCACCGTCAAGCCTTCCAGCGATCCGCTCAAGGCCGACCCGGTGGCGCACGTCAACAACGACTGCGTGGGCTGCGGGCTGTGCGGGGAGGTGGCGCACGCGGCGGTGCTGTGCCCGTCGTTCTTCCGCGCCGAGATCGTGCAGAACCCG
>Ga0137409_10000709_pt1 | contig 36592 bp, 25 predicted proteins | sample CZODoug1_16funga_FD_122059 | JGI IMG/M metagenome (GOLD analysis project Ga0137409, IMG submission 122059) | Vadose zone soil fungal communities from Angelo Coast Range Reserve, California, USA - CZODoug1_16fungal (Hybrid Assembly) | ecosystem: Environmental > Terrestrial > Soil > Vadose zone... | reverse complement strand
CGTCATCGCGCGCAAGATCTTCAGCAGCGGCGAGGCCGAGTACTCCATCAACAAGTCGCCGTGCCGCCTGAAGGACATCCGCGAGCTCCTCTACGGAACCGGCATCGGCACCGACAACTACTCCGTCATCGAGCAGGGAAAGATCGACCGCCTCGTCCTCTCCAACCCGCACGAGCGCCGCCTCGTCTTCGAGGAGGCCGCCGGCATCTCCAAGTTCCGCGCCAAGAAGCGCGAGACGGAGAACCGGCTCGAAAAGGTCGCGGGCGACCTGCTCCGCATCCAGGACGTGGTCCACGAGGTCCAGAAGCAGCTGCGCTCGGTGCGCGCCCAGGCCGGCCGCGCGTCGCGCTACAAGGAGCTCGCCGAGGACCTCAAGGGGAAGCGGCTGCGTCTCGCCGTCCACGACCACCGCTCACTGGCCGCCCGCGGGACCGACCTGGGGGCGAAGCTCCGCGCCGCCGAGGAGCGCCGCGCGCAGCTCAAGGGCGAGCTCGAGGCGAAACTGCTCGACCTCGACGAGGTCCGGAAGAAGCTCGAGGCCGAGGCCGGCCGCCATGCCGACCTGGCCGCGTCCCTCGCGGGCCTCGAGTCGCAGGCGTCCTATCTCGAGCGCTCCATCGCGTCCGCCGAAAGCCGCTGCCGCGAGCTCGAGGCCGAGCGCGGCCGGGCCGACGCCGACCGCGAGGCCCTCGAAGCCAAGGCCTCGGAGCTGACGGCCCAGCTCGAGATCGAGTCCGCCGCCCTCGCGGAGCTCGACGAGACCGTCCGCGCGCGCACGGCAGAGCAGGAGGAGGTGCGGCGCCGCCTGGACGAGGCCGTGCGCGAGTGCAGTCGGGCGTCCGCGGAGCACGAGGTGAAGAAGGGCGAGGCCGTCGAGCTGGCGCACAAGGAGACGCAGTTCCGCAACGAGCAGGCCCGGCTCCAGAGGGAGCATACGGAGCTCGCGGCGCGGGTGGAGTCGATGAAGGCGCAGGACGTGAAGCTCGAGGCCGAGCTCGCGGAGCTGCGGTCGAAGATCGGCGGCGCGCGCGAGACGAAGGGCGTCCTGGAGCAGGAGATCGCGGCGCTGATCGCGGAGAAGAAGGCGGAGGACGTCGAGCAGGCGAACCGGCGCGAGGAGCGCACGGTGGTCGACCGCGAGCTCGTCCAGCTCCGCGAAGGCAAGAACCACCGCGTGGCGAGGCGGGAGACCCTGCGCGACCTCGAATCGCATTTCGAGGGCCTCGAGGCCGGCGCCCGCACGCTGCTCCGCGAGAAGATTGAGGGCGTCCTGGGCACCGTCGCCGACTTCCTGGAGGTGCCCGCGGAATCCGTGGCCGCCGTGGAAGGCGCCCTGGGGGACCGCGCGGGCGCCGTGGTCTGCGACACGTCCGAGAACGCCGAGAAGGCCGTCGCGTTCGTCCGCGAGCGCAACCTCGGACGCACGATTGTCATCGCGCTCGACGAGTGCAAGAACGGCTACTTCACCGACGTCGAGCTGCTCGCCAAGGGCGTGCTCGGCCGCGCCGGCGCCCTCGTTCTGTGCGACGAGCGCTACCGCCCCATGGTCGAAGCGCTGCTGGGTCACACGCTGGTCGTCGAGGACCGCGGCACCGCCCGCCTCGTCCGCAGCGAGCGCCTCACGGAGTGGCCGCTGGTGACGCCCGACGGGGACTACTTCGATCACCCCGGCCTGCTGACCACCGGCGGCGCGCGCGCGGTGCAGGGCCTGATCTCGCGCAAGGCCGAGCTGCGCAAGCTCGAGGAGGAGATCGGCCGCTATATGGAGCTGGTCACCGAGCGCGAGCAGCGCCAGGCTGCCGTCGAGCAGCGCCTCAAGTCCGGCGAGGAGAAGATCGACCAGCTCCGCCACGACGTCTACGACAAGAATATGTTCCTGGGCGAGACCTCGGCGCAGATCGAGCAGCTCGCCGTGCGCGAGCAGTTCCTCGACAGCGAACGCGTCCAGATCGTCGGCGAGCTTGAAGCCATGGGCCGCCAGTCCGGGGCGGTGGCCGACCGCGCCGCGTCGCTCGAGACGCTGCTCGCCCAGCTGGGCTGGCTGAACACGTCGGTGACCGCGGAGATCCAGCATCTCGCCGCGACCCTGGAACGCTACGAGAGCGGCAAGGTCGAGCTGCAGAATGCGCTCACCCACGCCCGCGTCGAAAGCGCCAAGGCCGCCGAGCAGCGTCTCTCCGTCGGCAAGCGGCGGGAGATGCTCGAGGGGAACCGGGACGAGGCCGCGCGCGCGCTGGACCGCGTCGCCGCGCTGGCCGGCGAGATCGCCGGGCGCCATATCGCGGCGCTGGAGGAGAAGACGGCGAACGAGGCGGAGCGGGCGGACCTGGCCGGCCGCCTGGACGCCGAGCGCGCCACCGTCGAGGAGGCCGCGAAGGACCGGGAGGCGCTGGCGGAGGACTGCGACCGGGCGCGGGCCGAGAAGGGCCGCGTCGAAAGCGACCTCGGGCCCTGCGAGGACGAGCTGAACCGGCTCAGGATCGAGGAGGAGGGGCTCCGGATCAAGGGGGAGAACCTGTCCCAGCGGGCGCGGGAGGAACTGGAGATCGACCTGGCCCAGGTGGTCGCCGAGACGCCCGCCGAGGAGATCCCCGACCCCGACGCGCTGTCGCGCGAAGTCGACGAGCTCCGGGCCAAAATCTCGGGCTTCGGGGCGGTGAACGTCGTCGCCCTCGAACAGCTGACCGAGCTGGAGGAGCGCGAGAAGTACATGCTGACCCAGACGGAGGATCTGACGAAGTCAAAGGGCCAGCTCGAGGAGCTGATCCGGGAGCTCAACAAGGAGTCCAGGGACCTGTTCGAGAAGACCTTCGAGTTCGTGAAGGAGCAGTTCGGCACGATCTTCCGGAAGATCTTCGGCGGCGGGAAGGCGGACATCATCCTGGAGCAGGGCGAGAACATCGACCTGTCGGAGCGCGGTCTGGAGATCATGGCGCGCCCGCCGGGCAAGGAGCTGACGTCGATCTCGCTGCTTTCGGGCGGCGAGCGCTCGCTGACGGCGATCGCGCTGGTCATGGCGCTCTTCAAGGCGAACCCCAGCCCGTTCTGCCTGCTCGACGAGGCGGACGCGGCCCTGGACGAGAAGAACGTGGAACGCTACGCCGGCGTGGTGAAGGAATACGCGGCGGACACCCAGTTCATCGTGATCACGCACAACAAGCGCACGATGGCGGTCTGCGACACCCTGCACGGGGTGACGCAGGAGCAGCAGGGCGTCTCGAAGCGGGTGAGCGTGAATCTCTCCGGCGACTCGACTCTGGACATGCTGAAAGGGAAGGGCGGTCTGACGGCGCCGGTCGCGGCGGTCGCGACCCAATCCTGACCTGATCCGGCGATCAGGAGCATCTTGGGAGACGCAGACCAGGCGGCTTGGTTGGGCTCGCCGGATCTGATCCCAGGCGATCTTCATGCCCGGAGGGAGGGGGACGGACCATGCGAGTTTCGATCAGCCTCATGGTGCTGGCGCTGCTGTCGGGCTGTGGATCCAAAGAGGCGCCTGCCGGGACCGTCCCGGCTGCGAGCGGAGGCGTGGTCGGCGACCCCGCCGGCGCCCAGCTCGTCATCCCTCCGGGAGCGCTCCCCAAGGATGCCGCGATCGCCCTGACGTCGTCGCCGCCGGAATCCCACCCGGGCCCCGGCGTCCGCGTCATCGGGCCCGTCTGGAACTTCAAGGTCGACGGCGCCGAGCACTTCAGCTTCCTGAAGCCCGTCCAGATCGCGCTGCCCTATGACGCCGCCGTCCTGGATCCCGCCCGCTCGCCCGGCCTCTCCGTCTGGAGCGGGACGCAATGGGACAAAGTCCCCGGATCGCGCGTGGATGCCGCGAAAGGGAAAATCGTCGCGGAGGTCGACCACTTCAGCACCTACGCGCCGACCCAGAATCCCGTCGAGGAGGCCATCGACCGCTCCCTCGAAGGCCAGCGGAAACGCTGGTTCAACAACCAGTTCTGGTACGGCGAAATCCTCGTGACGATCCACGGGAGCGGCCGTCGCAAGCACGAGAACTACAGCATCCAGCGCGACGCCCAGGTCCGCTTCCGCATTCCGGCGATGCCCGGCGAGGCGGCCATGGACTCCATGATGGAGCAGATGAAGAAATCGCCCGTCGCCCTGCCGCCGAAAGCGCTGCAGAGTCTTCAGGACGCGCGCAACCGCCGGCACTGGATCACCCAGCTCACGAACAAGCAGCCCGAAGACGAGACCGACGCCCATCTCGACGTCCACGACGCGTTCAACTCCGTCGGGGGCAAGGTCGAGACCGACGGCAGCGTCTGGAGCCGGCAGTCGAACGAGGGCGGCCTCGATCGGAAAGTGATGGGGATCCACCAGCTGGAGATCGACATCGTCAAAGGCACCTACAGCTACCAGGGAGGGCAGATCAACGGCCCCAAGGTGGTCTACAGCTCGTCCAACAACGAGAAGCCTGAACCCAAGATCCTGGACCTGCTCGCCCGGCTCGAGGTCCACTTGAAGGACGAGAAGCTGCCGGATTCCGGAACCACGATCAGCGGTCTCAAGAGCATTCCCAAGGGCATGCTGGCCTCCGTCGTCGGCGAGATCGGCGGCAACTGGAGCTACAGCTACGGCCGGACCAGCGGCACGATCGCCTGGACCTTTTCGCCCGTGCCTTTCGACGACGTCGAGCTGGTGATGGTCCCCAAGGGGTACGACGCCTGGCTCCCCCGCGGCGGCCCCGACGAGGGTACGAAGGGAAATTCCCTGCCCCTCCAGGTGCGGCTCCAGAAGCACGGCGGCGGCCCCACCAAGGCCCGCATGACGAGCCTCACGGTTCGGATCGACGACGTTTCGCGCGAGCCCGGCGTCTGCCTCAACCTGCCGGCCACGAAAGGCGCCGACACGCCCGACCTGCGCTTTGCCACCGGCGCCGGCTACACCCTGGAGGACGACGGGACGCGGGTCGTGCACAAGGGAAGTCCCATCGACAAGCTCGACCTCGTGCTCGATTGCTTCGACTGGGGTGCCTGGGGCGCCGTGAAGTCGCAGGCGGTGCTGGAGGACGGACGCATGGTCTTCGGCGTGATGGAGGGCAATCCTGCCGAGGACGAAGTTCGCGTCCCGAAGCGGCCGCCCGAGTCGTTCATCGCCGACAAGTGGAAGACGGACCAGGGCATCGAGGAAGGGCGGCCGGACCTCGACGACAAGGATCCCCAGAAAGGAAATCCGAACGACGGCGACGGCCTGACGCTGTACGAGGAGTACCGCGGCATGATGGCGAAGGGAAAGCACACGCGCGATCACGGCGCGGGGCCCGACGGCATCAAGCCCCTGACGCCGGGCCATAAGGACCTGATCCTCGATAACCGGATCGGAAGCGATGCCGCCGTCGTCGCCGGCCTGCTCCTTTTCGAGAAGGCCTCCGGGATTCACCTCGTCGAAGTGGATCCGGCTGAGCTGCCGCAGTCGCGGGAGGTCAACGTCAACCGCGGCCCGAGGACCTCGGTCAGGGCGCAGCACGGTCTGGTTCTGGTCGACGTGCGCCTGCCGGGCGACGACACCGGCTTGACGAAGCGCGACTATCACAAGCCCCTGAATTCCCGCGAGGCTTACGACCGGGTCCAGGTGGACCTCGTGAAGATCCGGACGATCCTCCAGGGGGACAAGGGCGCGACGTGGTCGGCGGCCACGGAGATCAGCCAGACCGTGGCGCACGAGATCACGCACGCGCTCGACGTCAATCACCACGGCCCCAACGGCATCGTGAACCTGCAGAACCCGGCGGCGCTGAAGATCTACGACCGCTCGAAGACGCGGGTCACGCCCAACCCGGTCCCCGGGGTGGTCGGGTATCCGAAGAACGAGGCCAGTGGGGACGTGCATTGCATCATGTGTTACAACGCCATGTACGCCTGGGCCTATCATGCCCCGGACTATCTGTTCCTGGGGAACATCACGCCGCCCGGAACGCTGTTCTGCACGTCGGTCGACGGCACCGGCCACAACGCGCCGTTCGACATCCCGGATCCGGCGAATCCGGCGCGGAAGATTCGAATCTCCGGAGTCTTCGGCCCCGCGGCCGAGGGCCCCTGCCTGCCGATGATGCGGGTGAAAGACCAGAACTGAGTCGAAGGCCGCGGACCGGTCCGGTTCACAAGGGGACCGCTCCGGATCCGGCTCCCGGAAATATCCCTTGCTGCTCTTGCGCCATTGTGCTGCCATGGACCGCATTCGGAAAGGATGCGCGGGGAGACAAGGGGAGCGAATGCCGTCCAAGAGGTCCGCCCGAGACCGCAAGTCGAATGGCCGGGGCTCCTCCGTCCCGGAACGGATCCCCATCGTCTGCATCGGAGCGTCGGCCGGCGGGCTTGACGCGTTCGGCCGCCTCCTCGAGGAGCTTCCGCCGGACACGGGCATGGCCTACGTCATCATCCAGCACCTGGATCCCAGCCATCCGAGCTCCCTTCCGCCGCTCCTGGCCAAGAAGACCCCGATGCCGGTCTCGGAAGCCCGGGACGGCGTCCGCGTCAAGCCGAACACCTTCTACGTCATCCCCCCCGACACGGTCATGTCGCTCTCCCGCGGCACCCTGCGCCTGGCCGCCCGGACCTCGGAGAAACGGTTCCTGCCGATCGATCACTTCATGCGCTCGCTGGCCGAGGACCAGAAGGGCCGCGCGATCGGGGTGATCCTCTCGGGCACCGCGTCCGACGGCACCCTGGGGCTCGAGGCCATCAAGGCCGAAGGCGGCCTGACTTTCGCCCAGGACGAGAAGTCGGCCCAGTACGGCGGCATGCCGTCGAGCGCGCGCGCTTCCGGCTGCGTCGACTTCGTGCTGCCCCCGGCGGAGATCGCCCGGGAACTCGTCAAAGTCAGTCGTCACCCCTATGTCGCCCGCGATCGGGACGGTTTGGAACTCGGCGAGATCGGGGCCGAGGTCAGCACGGACCAGTTCAGCCGGATCTTCGAAGTGCTGCGGCGGGTGGCAGGCATCGACTTCAGCTCCTACAAGCGCACCACGATCCGTCGGCGCATCTCCCGGCGGATGACGTTGAACAAATTCACGTCGATCGACGACTATGTCGGCCACCTTCTGAAAAACCGCTCCGAAGTCGACGCGCTCTCCCAGGACCTCCTGATCAAGGTCACGACTTTCTTCCGGGACCCGGAGTCGTTCCAGGTCCTGCAGAAGAAGGTCCTCCCGGCCATCCTGAAGCACCGGAAGAACGGGGAGCCGATTCGCGCGTGGGTTCCGGGCTGTTCCACCGGCGAGGAGGTCTATTCGATCGGGATGAGCCTGATCGAGACGATGGGGGAAATCTCGCCCGGCCTTCACTGCCAGATCTTCGCCACCGACATCAGCGATGCCGCGATCGAGCGGGCCCGGAGCGGCTTCTACCCCGAGAGCATCAAAGACGATGTTGCGGCCGAACGCCTGCGCCGCTTCTTCATCAAGACGGCGGAGGGGTATCGGATCTCCAAGACCGTGCGCGACATGTGCATCTTCGCCCGGCAGGATCTGACGAAGGATCCGCCGTTCTCGAAGCTCGATCTGATCAGCTGCCGGAACGTGCTGATCTATATGGGATCGGAGCTCCAGAAGCGGATAATCCCGATCTTCCATTACTCCCTGAAGCCGGGGGGCTATCTCATGCTGGGCAGTGCGGAGTCCCCGGGATCGTTCTCCGGCCTGTTCACCCCGGTCGACAAGAAAGGGAAAATCTACCTCAAGAAGCCGGGGTCGAAGGACTCCCGGCTGGAGCACGCCGCCCTGCGTCCGGATCGCGTTCCCGCCGTCAAGGAGGGTCGGAAGACGCCGGGCCCGGTGACGGAGGTGGACCTGTTCCGCGAGGCGGACAAGCTGGTGCTCGGACGCTTCGCGCCCGCAGGCGTCCTGCTCAACGCCGAGCTCGAGGTGGTGCAATACCGGGGACGCACCAGTCCGTATCTGGAAAACGCTCCCGGGAAGCCCACCGTCCATGTCCTCAAGCTGATCCGGGAAGGGCTGGTTTACGGCCTGCGGAGCGCGGTCGAGAAGGCGCTGAAGCAGGGGATGCCGGTCCGCAGCGGCGTCATCGAGATGAGGACCAACGGAAACCGGCGGGACGTGGTCCTGGACGTCGTCCCGATCCGTTCCGGCCTTTCGGATAAGCCCTTCCTGCTCGTGCTGTTCAACGAGATCGGGGAGGTCAAGGTCAAGGCCAGGGGAAAAGGGTCGGAAAAGTCGCTGAAGCTTTCGGTCCGCGAGGAGACCCGTCGGGTGATGCTGCTCCGGCGCGAGCTCAACGCGCTGAGGGAGGAGCTCCAGACCCGCGTCGAGGAGCAGGAGGCCGCGCAGGAGGAGTTCAAGTCGGCCAACGAGGAGATCCTGTCGAGCAACGAGGAGCTCCAGAGCACCAACGAGGAGCTCGAGACGGCCAAGGAGGAACTGCAGTCCGCCAACGAGGAGCTCACGACGCTGAACGAGGAGCTCATGACCCGGAACACCGAGCTCGGCCAGCTCAACAGCGACATCACGAACCTCCTGGCCGGCATCAGCATCCCCATCCTCATGCTGTCCCAGGACCTCCGCATCCGGCGCTTCACCCCCGTCGCCGGCGCGCTGCTCAATCTCATCCCGAGCGACGTGGGCCGCCCCATCACGGACATCAATCCCAACATCGACCTGCCGCGCTTCGAGGAGATGATCGCCGAGGTCATCGACACCATGATCGTGAAGGAGCAGGAGGTCCGGGCCAAGGACGGTCGCTGGTATTCCCTGCGGATCCGTCCGTACCGGACGGTCGAGAACAAGATCGACGGCGCGACGGTGACGTTCCTCGATATCGACGCCCGGAGAAGAGACCAGGAGGCGGAGGCTTTCGTGGAGACGGTCCGGACCCCGGTGCTCGTGCTCGACTCCCAGCTCCGCGTGAAGTCCGCCAACCGGTACTTCTACCGGTATTTCGAGACCAGTCAGCAGGAGATCCTCGATCAGCCGCTGTTCCATCTCGCCAAGGGCGAGTGGAACGTGCCCGCGCTGCGGGACCTGCTCGAGAACGTCATTCCGAAGAAGACGGTCGTCGAGGACTTCATGATCGAATCGACGCTCCCCAAGCTCGGCCGCCGCACCTTCCTGGTGAACGCGCGCCGGATGGCCTCGGACGGGGTCGGCGACGGAAGGATCCTGCTGGCCTTTGAAGACGTGACGGCTCGATAAAATCCCTTGGAAACGGCTTCCCCGGTCCACTAGGATAGCTTCTTCCTCCCGGGTGGGGGGGCCAGGAGAGGGACGCATGAAGTCGCGAGAAGTACTCCTCGTTTCGTCCGATCGGGCCCTTCTGGACGAGCTTCCGGGACCCCTCATGCAGCGGACCGGAGCGCCCGAGGTCGTCCCCGTGACCCGGGTCATCGACGCGCTCCAGGAGGTCGGCCTGCGTTCCTATGAGGCGGCGATCTGCGTCGTGGACGGACCCGATGAGCTGGCCTGCGTCATCCGTCTGAAGAAGGCCAAGCCCGACCTGCCGGTCCTCATGCTGACCAAGTCCGCAGATCCGATCTTCCGGAATCTCGGGGAGCAGATGGGGGCCGACGCCGTCGTCCGCCGCGCCTCCGCAGTGGAGAAGACCGCCGACTTGGTCGCGACGGCGATGGAGTCCCGTCGGCTGGCGGGGGCGACGCGGAAGGCCATTGCCGTCACTGCGGAGCTCGTCCGCGACATCCAGCGTCTCAGCGAGAAGAACCGGAAGCTCGTCGAGAGCGCGATGGGGCTCGCCGCCTCCGTGCAGGACGGCGATTTCGTCACGCTGGTCGTCGACGACGAACCCTCCGACCTGCTCCTTCTGGTCCAGGCTCTCCGGAGGGCCGGCCTGCCCCCCTTTATCCGCACGGCCAAGGGCGTCCCTCAGGCCCGGGAGTATCTGTCCGGCGGGGGAATCTATAAGGACCGCGCGGCGTATCCGGTCCCGTCGCTCATCATCTCGGATCTGAACCTGGGCGGCGACCGCGGAACCGAGCTGCTCCGCTGGGTGCGTTCCGAGCCCTTACTGTCTCACCTCGGGTTCATCCTCTTCACCTCCTCCGAGCGGGAGGAGGATATCCAGGAAGCCGCGCGCCACAACGCGAACTTCTATATACCGAAGTCGGCCCGGCCCGACACGCTCGTCTCCGTCGTCCGCTCGGTCTACGAACACGCCCGCCGCTACAAGACGCTCTAGCGGCACGGCTCGGACTGGGCCACAGCAAGAGGGCGCGCCTTCGGCGCGCGGGAAGCACCAGGCGGACGGGGTCGACGAACGTCACGCCGCAGGGAGAGGCCGACGTCGGCGCAGGGCCGCCGCGAGCGCGAGCATCAGGGGACCTTCGAAGCCGGTCAATCCGCAGCCCCCTCCACCGCCGCCCCCGCTGCTCTTGGGTTGCGCCACGACGGTGATGTCGTCCACGAACCAGCCCGTCGTCGCATTGGCGCCGCCGTCGACGCTGTCGAAGAAGAAGCGGGGCTGAACAGGACCCCACCAGCCCGCGACCGGAACCGTATGCTCGTGCCAGGTCCCCGCCGGCGAGCAGTCGGCCAGGCTGAATTCGGTCGAGGAAATCTCGTGGAGGATCTGCGACGAGTCCTCGTTCACAAACTTGATCATCCGGCGGTCCTTTCCGTCCACGTTCTCGGTGTCGCGATTGCACCAGAAGTGAAGGTCGGCGGTTCCCTGGACCGGAAGCAGCGCCAGCGTGGCGCTTCCGCGGATGCGCGACCCGGTGTCGTAGTTCGTCCCGTTGTTGAAGTTCAGCGACGCCGGCGCGCTCCGGACGGCCCCTCCCGGAGCCGACGCCGGAGTGGCATCCACGCCCCAGGTCACGAGAGCGTCCCCGGACGTCACGGCCGCGGCCCCCGCGGCGACGCTGAAGTCCGCCGGCGCGGGGAGCGTGGAGTAGCGCAGGATCCTGGAACTGAGGTGCTCGTTGCAGATGAGGCAGAAGGAAGGGGCCAACAGGTCGTTCATGAGGCACTTGCTGTCGGGAACGGTCTTGAACAGGCCGTGCGTGCCGAAGGGCACCGGCGACTGGACGTCCCCCTGGCCCACCCACTTGGACCATTTCACCGTCGACGGGGATCCATCGAGCGACAGATTGGGGAAGAAGTCCAGGGTCTGGCCGGTGTCGTACTCGTCGCCGTTCGATCCGATGGCATGGCTGAGCTCGTGCATGACGCTGCGATCGGCGTACGCGCCGGCATAGCTCGTCGCCGCCCGGTACTGGTGCGAGCCGGTTCCCCAGTAGGGAGGCAGAAACGCCTGACCCCGATCCAGGGAGCTCGTCGTGTTCGAAATGATCATGATGATGTCGCAGGCGGGCGCTTTCGCGATTGCCTGGGTCACCGTCGTGTCCCAGCGGTCGAACGGCACGGTGATGGCGTAGCTGCCGCCCAGGTCCCAGCGGTAGCTGTCGAACGCGGTGCTCCACGCGTCGGTCGCGGAAAACCGGATCCCGGAATTGACCGAGATGGTGTTGACGCGGGTGACGTTGAAGCGGGAGGCAAGGGACTTATAGGGCTCGACGGCGAACAGCGCGGTGACCAGGCCGTCCGTGATGCTCTTGTAGAGCGCGAGCTCCGACGCGTCGAAGCCGTCCCCGAGGAACACCAGATTGACCCGGCCGGCCGCGGGGCCGTTGTTCACGACGAGATCGATTTCCGGGCTGCCGTACGAAACGGAAGGGAGGACATAGGAGATGAGAAGCTGCGGCGGATTGCCGCTCGTGCGATTCCCCATCACCCGGTCGTTCTGTACGCCCGACCCCTCCACGTCCGAGATCAGGAGGAAGCCCAGGTTCGGCATCCCCGAATACCACTGGGTGACCATGTCCGTGACTTCCCAATCCACCGTCCCCGTGCCGCCCACGGTCGCCCAGGTGAACAGCGAATAGTTGGGACTCGTGTTCCAGGTGACCGACTCCGACCAGAGATTGGCCGCCTGGCACGCGGCCACGTTGATCGGCGTTCCGCTGGAGGTCCCCGTGACCGTTGTCCGCAGCACGCACGTGGTGACGATGGCGTGGGGCGGAAGGGGCGGGAGCGTGAAGCGGATCAGGGCGCGCTCGTTGGCGTAGGAATTCGTCGTGTTGTAGCCGACCGCCAGGACCCCTTCGGCGGTGGTCGAGTTGGGGAATGCGGACGTGACCCAGGAATCGGCGACCACGGTGCCGGCGGTCGTCTGGACCTGGGCCATCAGGGAGCCGGCATTGGCGGCGACCGCCAGGAGCAGGGCCGGGATCAGGACGCTCCGTTTCAGATTCATGGCTTCGGCTTCGTCAGGCAGGGCATCGGCGGGATCCTCTTCAGGAGATGGTCCAGGGCGGAGACCAGCGCCGCCCGGACCCCCGGGGACGGCTCGTCGGGGAGCAGGGCCTGAACGCGGTCTGCGACGCCGGGAAGATTCTGGAAACCCAGGGACTGCGCGGCCGCCCGGCGCTCGGGCTCGCCGGCCTTCGGAAACGCGGCCAGAAGCGCCTCGACCGCGACCGCATCGTCCCTGCGGAAGCGGAGGGACGTATACGCGGCGACGCGGATGGACACGGACTCTTCCGGGGTGATCAGGGCCACGATCTGCCTCGTGATGTCCGGATTCAGCGGCTCGCGGGGAGCCAGGGCATACAGTTCATTCTTGCGGGTCTGCTCATCTCCCGACTTCGCGGTCAGGACGACGGCCTCCCGCGAAGGGGAATGCCGGACCTCCGCAGGCGCGGGACGCCCCGGGGAGGACGGCAGCGGCGCCGCTTCGGAACCCGCCAAGGGAGTCTGGATTCGGACGTCGGCGCGAGGGGGCAGGGCGGAGGGCGATGTCCGAAGCGCGGCGAAGAGGGAGATGAGGGCGATCGGCGGTACTGCAAGGAGCAGGAACTGCTTTGTCGTCAAACCCATCCCCCGGTGGTTGGACTGAAGTATATCGCGTGGTTGGACAGATGGGGGGCGCTGCCTATTTTGAGGTCCCCCCGCACCCCGGGGGCCCGTCGCGCCGGTCTTCACAATTCGTTGATGGCCGCAAATTCGTGGGCTATTATTGGGACGGAGATGGCGCCTTCCGCACTCGGCGGAGCGGCGGAGAGGGCATTCCGGGGGGTGAGGCGGCAAACCTATGGAACAGAATCTCTTCGGGCAGATTCTCATCAACTTCAACCTGATCACCCAGGAGCAGCTGGACAAGGTCGTCGAGCTCCAGAAGAAATCGAACCCGCCGCGCCTGCTCGGCGAGCTCCTGGTGGAGCAGGGCTTCCTCGACGACAAATCGCTGAAGAGCATCCTCAGCGTGCAGAAGCGCAAGCTGGAACTCACCAAGGCCCAGCCCAAGGGCGGCGAATCCGAGCTCCAGCGGCGGCTGCAGGGCGCCCCGTGCACCGAGTACCTGAAAGTCTCCCGCGAGCTGGGCGCCTCGGACCTCTATATCACTTCCGGCCTCAAGCCCATGATCCGGCTCCACGGCAACCTGCTGGATCTCCCCGGCGACGCGCCCGGCTTCGAGGACAGCCGCAAGCTCCTCTTCCAGCTTCTCACCAAGGAGCAGGTCGACGAGTACTACAAGGAGAAATACATCGACTTCAGCCTCGAGCTGGAGGGCATCGGCCGCTTCCGCACGAGCATCTTCCGCCACTTGAAGGGTATCGCGGGCATCTTCCGGACCATCGCGGAGAACGTCATCCCCTTCGACCGCCTGGGTCTCCCCGGCGTCGTCCGCCAGTTTATCGATTACAGCCGCGGGATGGTCCTCGTCACGGGCGCGGCCGGATCGGGAAAGTCCACGACCCTCTGCGCCATGATCGACCTCATCAACAAATTCCACCGGCTGCACGTCATCACGATCGAGGACCCGATCGAGGTCGTCCACAAGAGCGACAAGTCGTTCATCTCGCAGCGCGAGATCCCCAGGCACAGCAAGTCGTTCGCGTCTGCCCTCCGCGCCGCCCTGCGCGAGGACCCGGACGTCATCGTGGTCGGCGAGCTCCGGGACCCGGAGACGGTGTCGACGGCGATCACGGCCGCGGAGACGGGGCACCTGATCTTCGGCACCCTGCACACCCAGAGCGCCGCCCGCACGGTGATGCGCGTGCTGGACCAGTTCCCCGCCCAGAAGCGCGACCATATCCGCACGCTGCTCGCGAACGTGCTGCGCGGCGTCGTCTCGCAGACCCTGGTGCCCAACCTGGACGGGAAGGGCCGCAGCCTGTCGTGCGAGGTCATGGTGGTGAACTCGGCCATCTCCAACCTCATCCGCGAGGACCGCGCCTGGCAGATCCCGATGGTGATGCAAACCGGCAAAAAGCACGGCATGAGGCTGATGGACGACTCTCTCATCGAGCTCGTCAAGCTGAAAAAGATCTCCCTCGAGGAGGCGCTCATGCGTGCCTCGGACAAGACCAAGTTCCTCAATCCCTTAGGGGATGAAGAAGGGAAGAGGAGGTAGCCCATGGCCCAAGTCGACCGGATGCTCCACCATATGAAGGGGGCCGGCGCCTCCGACCTGCACCTCAAGGCCGGCATGAGGCCCCGCTACCGCGTCAACGGCGAGCTGCGCGACGTCGAGGGCTCCGCCGTCTACACCCGCGAGGAAGTCGACAAGATGACCCGCGAGCTGCTCTCCGAGGAGCAGGACCGCGTGTACCGCGAGGAGGGCGAGATCGACTTCGCCTATGGCGACGTCAAGTCCGGCCGCTTCCGCTGCAACTTCTTCACGGAGCACTGGGGCCCGGCCGCCGTCTTCCGCCGCATCCCCGTCGAGATCCCGTCGTTGAAAGAGCTCAACCTCCCCGCGTCCCTCGAAAGCCTGATCCACCTGCGAGGCGGCATCGTCCTCATCACCGGCCCGACCGGGTCGGGGAAGACGTCGACGCTCGCGTCGCTGATCGACCTGATCAACGCGACGTACCGGAAGCACATCATCACGCTCGAGGACCCGATCGAGTACCTGCACCCGAGCAAGAAGTCCGTGGTCCACCAGCGCGGCCTCCACTACGATCTGACGGATTTTCCGGCGGGCCTGCGCGCGGCGCTGCGGGAGGACCCGGACATCATCATGATCGGCGAGATGCGCGACCTGGAGACCATCCGGCTCGCGCTGACGGCCGCCGAGGTCGGCTCGCTCGTCTTCGGCACGCTGCACACCAACGGCGCTTCCCAGACGGTCGACCGCATCATCGACGTCTTCCCGGCCGAGGAGCAGCCGCAGATCCGCGCGATGCTGTCGCAGTCCCTGGCCGGCGTCGTCTCGCAGGTGCTGCTGCGCCGGGTCGACACGGGCGGCCGCATCCCCGCGACGGAGGTGATGTTCGGCAACCCGGCCGTGAGCAACCTGATCCGCGAGAACAAGATCCAGGACATCGTCAGCGTCATCCAGGCCGGCAAACAGCAGGGCATGCACACGCTGGACGACTCGCTGGTGAACCTCGTCACCAAGAAGCTGGTGGACCCCGAAGAGGCGTTCTCCTACGCGGAGAACAAGGGGTGGTTCGAGCAGTTCGTCGACGTCCCGCTGCAGGGGCAGCTGGGCACCCGATAGAGGGCATCAAGTTTCAGGCATCAAGGAGGTCGCCGCGTTCCGGCGCCGCGAAGATTCATCCCCAGCGACCTCAGGCCCCCCCGCCTGCCTTTGGCCTTGGCGTCGGCCTCGACCAGCTCCCGACGATGACCCTTCACATTCGTCCGAAACCCCCTCGACAGGCGGAGTCGAGGGTCGTCTGTCTTTCTGGATCTGATGCCGGATGCCTTCTGCCGGAGTCGTTGGACTCTGGACTTCGCAAGGTGGACTTAGTATATTGCGCGCCCTATGGAACGCACTTTCAGCATGATCAAGCCGGACGGCGTGCAGCGCCGCCTGGTCGGACGCATCGTCCAGCGCTTCGAGGACAAGGGGCTCCGCATCATCGGGCTCAAGCTCATCCAGATGAGCCCGAAGCAGGCGGAAACCCTCTATTCGATCCACAAGGAACGGCCGTTCTACGCCAACCTGGTCAAGTTCGTGACGTCGTCGCCGGTCGTGGTGATGGCGGTCGAGGGCAACCAGGCGGTCGGGGTCGTCCGAAAACTCCTGGGCGCCACGTTCGGCTTCAACGCCGAACCCGGGTCGATCCGCGGCGATTACGGCGTCTCGAAGGGGTACAACCTCATCCATGGCTCCGACGCCGTCGAGGCTTCCGCCCGGGAGATCCCCATCTTCTTCAGCGAGAACGAGCTCGTGAAGTACGAGCACGCCGATACCGCCTGGGTCCTTGAAGAACCGGAGAGGAAGTAGTCCATGCCGAACATCGGGTGCACGGAAGTCCGGAAAGGCATGATCGTCAACTTCGAGGGCAAGCTCCAGTACGTCATGAACGTCTACCACCACACGCCGGGCAACCTGCGCGCGGTGATCCAGATCAAGATGCGCGACCTCAAGAGCGGCAACTCCAAGGAGACCCGCTTCGGGTCGGGCGACAAGCTCGACGTCGTCCATATCGAGCAGATCGACATGGAGTACCTGTACCAGGACGGCGAGTCCTACGTCTTCATGAACCAGGAGAACTTCGAGCAGGTCTCCCTGCACAAGACCCTCCTGGGCGAGGACGTGCAGTGGCTCAAGGAAAACATGGTCTGCAAGGTGGAGTTCTACGAGGGCAGCGCGATCGCCATCGAGGTTCCGATGACGGTGACGCTGAAGGTCACCCAGACCGAGCCCTCGCTCAAGGGCGCCACGATCACCAACGTCTACAAGGCCGCCACGCTCGAGACCGGCGCCGTCGTGCAGGTGCCGCCGTTCATCGAGGAGGGCGAGATGATCCGCGTGGACACGCGCGAGGCCAAGTACCTGGAGCGGGCGAACTAAGACCATGCCGAAAGTCCTCATCGCCGACGACGTGGGCGACGAGTGCGCCCGGATCCTCCGCAAGGCCGAGATCGAGGTCGACTTCAAGGGCAAGATGAAGCCCGAGGACCTCAAGGCCGCCATCCCCCACTACGAAGGCCTCGTCGTCCGCAGCGCCGCGAAGGTCACCAAGGAGATCATCGACGCCGGGACGAAGCTCAAGATCGTCGGCCGCGCCGGCATCGGCGTGGACAACATCGACCAGGAAGCGGCGACCAAGCGCGGCGTCATCGTCATGAACTCGCCGCAGGGCAATATGGCCTCCGCGGCCGAGCATACCTGGGGCCTCCTGATGGCCATGTGCCGCAACATCGCGCAGGCCGACGCGTCGATGCGCGCCGGGAAGTGGGAGCGCTCCAAGTACACCGGCGTCGAGCTCGAGACCAAGACCCTCGGCATCGTCGGCCTCGGCAAGATCGGCGGCCTGCTCTCCCAGTACGCCAAGCCCTTCCGCATGCGCGTCATCGCCTTCGATCCGGTCACGACCAAGGAGCGCGCCGCCTCGCTGGGCGTCGAACTGGTCGACATGGACCGCGTCCTGTCCGAGTCGGACTTCATCACGTTCCACGTGCCGCTGACCGACAAGACCAAGGGCATGATCGGCGCGGCGCAGTTCAAGAAGATGAAGCGCACCGTGCGGCTGATCAACACGTCGCGCGGCGGCGTCATCGACGAGAAGGCGCTCGCCGAGGCCCTGACGGCCAAGGAGATCGCCGGCGCGGCGCTCGACGTCTACGAGACCGAGCCTCCCGCGAAGGACCACCCGCTCTTCAAGGTCGAGAACTGCGTGCTGACGCCGCACCTGGCGGCGTCGACGGAAGAGGCGCAGGTCAAGGTGGCGATCGACATCGCCGAGCAGTTCGTGGACTACTTCAAGAACGGGGTCGTGCGGAACTCGACGAACCTGGCGGGTCTGGCGGATCCCTCGCTGACCCCGTATCTGCGTCTCGCGGAGGACCTCGGCGGCCTGGCGGCGCAGCTCGCGGGCGGCCGCGTCAAGTCGGTGACGGCGTCCTACCAGGGCGCGATCAGCGCGTACGAGGTGGGGCCGATCACGCAGTCGGCGCTGAAGGGCGCGCTGGCGCCCACGGTCGGCGACGGCGTCAACGTCATCAACTCCCGCTTCGTCGCGAAGGAGGCGGGGATCGCGCTGGTCGAGGAAAAGCAGAAGGAAGCGCGGAACTACAAGAGCCTGCTCGTGGTCAAGGTCGAGACGGAGAAGGGGCTGCGGAGCGTGGCGGGCGCGGTCTTCGAGGGCCGCGACTCGCGGATCGTCGAGATCGACAACATGGACATCGATCTCCGGCCCGCGAAGCACATGGTCGTGCTGGCGTATATCGACCAGCCGGGCATCGTCGGCAAGGTCGGGACCATCCTCGGCCAGAACAACATCAACATCGCGCGGATGGAAGTGGGCCGCGCCGGGCGGGGCCAGCAGGCGATGATCCTGCTCTCGGTCGACGATCCGGTGAAGGCCGAGGTTCTCGAGGAGATCCGCCGGGCGATCAACGCCCACGACGTCCGCTCCGTCACCCTGCCTTAAGCGGCATCAGGCATCCGGAAAAGTCACCGCCCGCTCGACAACAATCCCGCGGTCTTCCCTCTCAGCGCCGGCGGCCCCCACCGACTCGGGGACCCGCCCTGTAGGAGCCGCCCGAGCGGGAGTAGCCCGGCGAGTAGTAGCGCGGGGTATAGGGCGTGGGGCGGGGACGCGGCGGACGGATGCCGTTGTGATTCCAGTTGCGCCAGACCATGGCCCCGCCCAGCCAGGCATCCCCATAATAGCCGTCGTAGTACTCGCTCGACTCATTGGTCCCGGCGGCCTGGGCCGCCGCTTCCTGCTGGCGCTTGCGCTCCTCGGCCTTGGCGGCCTGCTCCTCCTTCTTCAGGAGGGCCTTCGCCTTGTTCTCCGCGTCCTTGTGCTTCTGGTCCTCTTCCTTCGCCTCTTTCTCCATGCGCTCCATCTCTTCGCGCGTCGCCGTGATCTTGTCCAGCTCCTCCTGCGAGGCGCGGGCCTTCTCGATCAGCGCCGAGTCGTAAACCGAGATCCACCAGCCGCCGTAGGCGTCGGGCGCCGTGTCGGGGGTGATCTCGAAGACCATGCCCTCGCGCTCCTTCCGGGTCTCCTTCAGGCCGATCGACTTCAGGACCTCGGCGTCCTGGGGATTGCCCAGCATCTCCGCGATGGTCTCGATGCACTTCTTCTTCGCGGCGTCGTCCTTCAGCAGATTCTTGTAGACGCCCAGCTCGACGCCGGCGGGCGCGTCGGGGTCGCCGTACAGGTTGAACTCGTAGTCGCCCGAGCGGAAGGACATGTAGGGGACGTTCTTCAGCGGGCCCTCCTCGACGACGAGCGCGGGCACCTGCTGCCACTTGCCGCTCCACTCCTTCTTCGCGCCGGCCTCGACGCACTGGTCCCAGCGGGGCAGGCGCGTCGCCGCGGCGGCGGCGCCGGCGGGAGGCGTTTTCTTGACGATGTCCTGGATCTCGCTGCGGTCGAGCTCGACCGTGGCGTACTTGAGGCGGACGACGACCTCGTCGCCCTTGTCGTGGATGATGACGCCTTCCAGGCGGCCGCCGTTCTTCAACAGGATGATGTCCCCGAAAAGGATGCCGATGGCGAGCAGGGCGGCGTGCATGGATTCCTCCCTCAGTAAGTCCCGTCGAGTCTAGCGAAGTTGGGTCGATATTGCCAAGGGCGGGGGAATCCCCTTGCTCTTGCCGGGGCCTGTGCTAGACTCTGGGCGACCGGGCGGTACTCGGAGAGAGGGGTTCATGTCGCACGACGCTGTTTCCGTTCTTGCGGTCGATCCCGACCCCGTCGTCCTGAACTTCATCCGCCGGGTTTCCCTGCATCTCGGCTACGGTTTTTCCGGCGCCAAGGGGGCGGAGGACGCCTTCCGCAAGATGAGGACGCAGCGGCCCGACGCCCTGGTCATGCGGGCGACGCTTCCCGACCTCAGCGGCCGCGAATTCATCTCCCTCTTGCGCGAAGAGCAGTCGGCGCCTCCCGTGCTGCTGACGGCCCAGCGCGGCCAGGAGGCGGAGGTTTCGGCAGGGCTCGAGCTGGGCGCCGTCAGCGTCGCGTTCTTCCCGTTCACGGAGGCGGAGTTCCGCGTCCGGCTGGGGGCGCTGCTTCGCTGGGCGAAGCGTCCCGGCATCGAGGCGATCGTGAACCTGGGCGCGGTCACGGTCGACCTGGAGAAAGGCGAACTGATCCGACCGGTGCCGCATCCTCTGACGGCGTCGGAGCTGGAGATCCTGCGCTGGCTGCTGAGCCCGCCGGGAAGGGCGGTGACGCGGCGCCAGATCCCGGTGGGGACGGAGCGGGCGGTGGACGTCCACGTCGCGGCGCTGCGGTCGAAGCTGGGGGCGGCGGGCTCGTGCATCGAGACGATCCGTGGGATCGGCTATCGGATTCGCGGCGCGGCGTGTTTGTAGAAATTATCTGTTCATGACCTTGACAGTTTGCAGTTTATAGTTTATAATCCTCGGCGTCGGGCAGTAACACACGCAGAGAGAGGGGTCGAATCGGTGAGTGAGAGAGGGGCCGTACCCGCAAACCCAACACCTCCCGCTCAGCGTCCGTCCCCGGAAAGGGACCGCTTAACGTTGCCCTAATACCCCACCCCAGCTGTCCGTCCAGAATTCGCTGTTCCCTACTCTCCCGCACGGGGGTTCTGGGCGGAAATCTTGAGCGACGGGGCCCGGCGCGCTGAGAATGGCGCGCCGGGCCCCCGCTGTTTTAAACAGTGTGTGCAGTCCTGTGTGCCCTAACTTCGTGGTGTGCAGTGGTGGGGAGGACTTCGAGGGAGCGGCCAGCCTGTGAGAGCAGCGCCGCTCAACCCTTCAATTGCAGCAGGGTCTTGATCAGCGGATCGGCGGCGCCGGCGATCACCTCGCTCTTCGAGTAGCGGTGCGTCGCCCCGCCGAGCAGGAGGCGGTCGTTGTTGGCCGGGATCCCCGAAAACGTGAGCACCGGGATCGCGAACCCGCGCGCGCTCATCCAGACGAGGAGCTCAACCCCGTCGCCGTACGGCATGTCGTGATCGAGGAGGATGAGGTCGACGGGCACCGCGGCGATCACCGCGGCCGCCGTCTCCGCGCCGCACACGAAGCTCGCCTGCACCTCGCCCTCGTGCGCGAAGAGATCCCGGAAGTGCGCGGCAATGTCGGCCTGGTTCCGAAGCACGTCCTCGCAGACGAGGACATGCTTCTCCGGCATCTTCAGGCGGTTGACGAGCTTGCGCGTGAACATGCCCCCCATGGTAGCACAGGGTCCGTCCCGACGGCCGCCACTCCGCGCAACGGGGAGGTATACTTTTCCTGGCGCGTGACCGTTTTGAGGATCCTTCCATGCTTCAGCTCCTGATCCTGGCCGCCCTGAACTTCGCCGCGCAGGACATCGACGATCTCCTGCGTTCGTCCCAGGAGAAGTTCGCAGCCCAGAATCTCGGAGGAGCGCAGGAGGACGCCACCCGCGCGGTCCAGCGCGCGCCGAGGGACGCCCGCGGCTACGTCCAGCGGGCCGAGGTCCGGCGGGCCCTGTGGAACTACGACGAGGCCTTCCAGGATCTGAAGACCGCGCTGGAGCTGGATCCGAAATCGGCGTCGGCCTACCGGGTGCGCGGGCTGACAAAACAGGAAACCGGGGACCTGGACGGAGCCCTCGCGGATGCCGAGGAGGCCCTGAAGCTCGATCCCAAGGAGGCGTCCGCCTACGTGCTGCGGGGGCTCGTGCGGGACGACAAAGGGCTCTTTGACGAGGCCATCGCCGACGCCACCCGCGCGATCGAGTTGAATCCCAAGGCAGCCGACGCCTACAACAACCGCGGCAAGTCGAAGTACTCCAAGAACGACGCCGCCGGCGCCCTCGCCGATTTCCAGAAGTCCATCGATGCGGACCCGAAGTTCGCGATGGCCTACAACAACCGCGGGGTCATGCGGAAGCTGAAGAACGAGCTCGAGGAGGCGCTGGCGGACTACGGCCGCGCCATCGACCTGGACCGCCGCTGCGTGACCGCCTATACCAACCGGGCCTCCCTCCGGCGGGCCCGGGGCGACCTCGAGGGGGCCGTCCAGGACTACTCGAAGGCGGTCGAGCTCAAGCCGTCCCAACTGGCCGTTCATCTCGAGCTGGCCGCGACGTACGATCAGAAGAGCGATCCCGACGGAGCGGCGCGGACCTATGCCCGGACCCTCGAGCTCTTTCCCGCGGACTCGGGCGCCGTCCTGAAGTTCGCGGGCCTGAGATTCCGGCAGAAGGACTACGACGGGGCGATCGAGCTCTATTCGAAGGCCATCGAGCTCGACCCGAAGGCGTCCCACCGCTACAGCGACCGGGGCCGCGCCTTCGAGCTGAAGCTGGATTTCGACAGCGCGCTCGCCGACTTCGACAAGGCGATCGAGCTGGATCCGCGGAACTCCACCGCCTACAACTACCGGGGCGGAGTCCGGGCGAAGCAGGACGATCCGGAAGCGGCGGCGGCGGACTTCACCCAGGCCCTGGAAATCAGCCCCAAGTTCTCCCTGGCCTGCTCCAACCGCGCCGACAGCCGCTGCCTTCTCGGCGACTTCACGGGGAGCATCGCCGATCTCACCCGGGCCATCGAGCTGAACCGGAAAGGCGGCTCGATCTATTACGCCCGCGGCTGCGCCTTCTACGCGATGGAGGTCTGGCGCGAAGCGGCCGCCGATCTGCGGAAAGCCTCGGAGCTGCTGTCGGGGGAAGGGCGCGACTACCCGCAGCTTTTCCTGTGGATGTGCCGCTGCCGGATGGGGGAGGAGAAGGAAGCGACGACCGACTGGCAGACCTCCCTGGCGGCGCGCGACTCGGCGGGCGGTCCGGACTGGATGTCCCTGATGGCGGCGTACCTGCTGGGCACGACCTCGGAGGCGGACTTCCTCAACTCGATGAAATCGGAATCCGAGGAGATCTCGCGGCGGCGCTCGTTCGAGGGCTCCTTCTGCATCGCCACGCGGCATCTGCTGAACGGGGACAAGGCGGGCGCCCGGGAGCACTTCTGGAAATGCCTCCAGTCGGGGGAACGCGACGTCCCCGTCTTCGCCGCCGCGGGCGCGGCGCTTCGCAATCTCGCGCCGGAACGGGATGTGCTCGACCCGGCCAAGCCCACGAGCCATCTGCTGCGGGGCTACTCCCGGCGCCGGAATCAGGATCTGCAGGGGGCCCTCGCGGCCTTCGACCGGGCCGTGACCGCCGGCCCGGACAACCTGGATGCCGTGCTCGAGCGGGGGCGGACCCGCGTCGAGCTGGGAGAATCCGAGCAGGCGATCGCGGACTTCACCCGGGCGCTGGAGCTGTCGCCCAAGTCGACGGCGGCGCTCCTGGCGCGCGGCGAGGCCCTGCGCGTGCAGGAACAGTGGGAGGCCGCTCTCAAGGACTTCACGCAGCTCCTCGAGCTCGAGCCCCGGTCCACCGAGGCCCTCCTGGGACGCGGCCGCGTCAAGGCGGGAAAAGAGGACTATCCCGGCGCGATCGCCGACTTCGACGCGCTCCTGAAACTGCAGCCGGAGTCGGCGGACGGCTTCGAAGGGCGGGCCGACGCGAAACGCGACCAGGGAGATTTGAAAGCCTCCCTGCCGGACTATGACAAGGCCGTCGAACTTCGGCCGGACGTCAGCACGGCCCTCCTGAGCCGGGCCCACATCCGCTTCGACCTCGGTTCCGACCGGGACGCGCTCGCGGATTTCCGGGAGGCCGTGGAGATCGACGCCGCTGCGGATCCGTACGTCCAGGCCCGGATCTGGATCCTGCGCAGCCGCCTGGGCGAGCGCGAGGAGGCGAGCGGGGAGCTGGAGACGTTCCTCAAGGGTCAGGAGGAAAACATCGACCCGTGGGCGGTCAAGGTCTGCCGCTTCCTGCTCGGGTCTCTCCGGGAGAAGGAGCTCCTCAAGGCGGCGGAGACCGACGATGAGTCGATGGTGAAGGAGCACAGCTGCGAGGCGTACTACTATGCGGCGGTGAAGCGCTCCCTTGAAGGAAACAAGGACGTGGCCCGGCAATACCTCCAGAAGGTCCTCGAGACGGGGATGAAGGGCTTCACGGAGTACGCGAGCGCCCACCGGACCCTGAATCCGGAAAAGTAGCGCTCAGGCCGAATCGACCAGGCCGAGCTCCGATCGCAGCACCGGATTGCGCGCCGCCTCTTCCAGGGCCCGCAGGACTTCCGCGCTGAGAGCCCCTGCCAGCTCTTGTTGCGCGAAGGACCGGAGCCGTCGCTCCCGGAGTCCCCGCAGTATCCCGTCGATCCAGCTCCCGATCAGGGCGATGCCGACATAGGAAAACGCAGGTCCGACGGCCCAGCCCAGCACGAGCCAGAATACTTCCAGCTTGCTGGCCCGCGGGCCGCCCGACGACGAGAAGGTCCAGGAGAGTCGATTCCAGATCCGGCTCCAGTCGCTGATCGCGAACCAGATCCAGGCTCCGAAGGCCACCAGGGCGGCGGCGCCGCCCAGGACGCCGAAGATGCGGCTGAACATCGTCGAGGGAGGGGACGTCACGTCGGATGCGACGTCGACGACGAGCTCCGCCGGCCTTCCGGAGTCCCAGACGATCCTTATTCTTCCCTCGAGGCTTGATCCTTTCTGGACTTCAACCCAGTGTTCCCGGACGGACGGCTTGCCGCCGGGAACATTCGCCTCCAGCTCCCTCACCTCGAATCGATCCTTGAACGTTCCCGCCAGGCCCGAGGCCAGTCGCCGTCCCCAGGCCCGCGTCAGGCGCTGCGCCTCAACGGGGCCCGCAGGCTTGATTCTGAAGGCCTTCGGGGAAAGGGGGAGGGGCGCCGCGGCGGCCAGGGCCGCGTCGCAATGCGCCTTCATCTCCATCAGCAGGGGCTTCTGGGCGGGTTGCAGCGGGAGGAGCTGGTCGATCTCGACGAGCGCCTCGCGGGGGCGGCCGAGCTCGATCAGGGTCGCCGCGCGCAGGGAGCGGGCGGGGATCCAGCCGGGATTCAGGCGCAGGCATTCCTCGATGAGGGCGAGCGCCTCCGTCAGGCGGCCCTCGTCGCCCAGGCTCGTCGCCTGCTTCAGCAGATCGTCGCGGGAGGCGTCCATCAGGCCCGGGCGACGTCGACCCGGCTGCGGAGGTCGGCGGTCTTGTCCTTATGGCACCACAGGCAGAGCGTCTGCATGTTGTCGAGCCCGCACTCGCCGCCGCCCTCGACGACCGCGCGGATATGGTCCGCGTCCCAGAGGCTGTGGCGCGACGTGACCTTCAGCGCCTTCCGGAGCGCGCCGTAGGCTTTCGATTGGCCGAGCCGCGAGAGCACCTGTCGGAGGAGGGCGAGGCTTTTCTCGACCTCCCGGCAGCGCAGTCCGCACTGCGCGCAGCGGCCCTTGTCGCGTTTCCAGACGCGGCTGCGGACGTAGGTGGGATCGCTCCTGAGGCGCCAGGTTTCGACGCAGACGTCGCCGCAGAAGGTGCGCCGGCCGCGGGGGACCTCCCGTCCGCAGTGACGGCAGAGGCAGCGGCCTTCGGAGCCGCGGGGCAGGGTGGCGGGATCGACGCGGCCGGCGGCGGGGTTGATGCGATGCATGCTCATGGGCGGTTCCTCGGTGCGACTCTGCCTGTTTTTCGGCTGCGAGCGGTTCCGAAGGACAGTTTTTCTAGCGGTGGCGCTGTCCGAGGCCGGGAGCGAGGGACAGGAAGGGCGAAAAGAGCGACACGACGATCCAGCCGGAGACCAGGATCGTCAGGACGGGGATCAGGACGCGGGCGATCGCCGCCCGGCGCCCCGTCCACGTTCCGGTCTGGATGGAGAAGACGACGATCCCGATCGGCAGGAGCCGGACATCCTCCCTCACGCCGCGGGAAAGGGCGAGGATGGTCTCGATCGAGCTTCCCATCGAGACCTTCACCTGTTCAAAGACTTCAGCGAACTTCGGAACGACGGCCGCCAGGATGCCGCAGATGAGCGACAGTCCGAGAAAGGATGCGAGCGCGAGCCGCCAGTCCCATGTCCGGGCAGGCAGGGCGGGGGGCAGGGGCAGTCCCGGCGATTCGTCCCTCATGCCGAAATGATATCCCCGGATTTGCAATAAGCGGCTCCGATTGATTTATTGCAGGATCGGAAGCAGGACGCCATCCCGGCGGCTGAGCGTTACAATGTGACCAAGGCATGGACGAGCCCAAGAAGGAACCGAAGAGCCCCTTAAAGCAGTTCCGCACCGCCTGGCCCGAGATCTGGGCCCTGGTCAAGCCCCGCCGCGGGCTCCTCGCGGTCGGCCTCGTCCTCATGATCGTCAACCGCCTCTCCGGCCTCGCCCTTCCGGCCACCGCCAAGGTGCTCGTCGACGACATCCTCCTGATGCGCCATACGGCGCTGCTCCTGCCGCTCGTCATCGGACTCGTCGTCGCCACCCTCATCCAGGGCGCCAGCTCTTTCGCCCTGACCCAGCTCCTCTCCAAGGCCGCCCAGCGTCTCATCGCGGAGCTCCGCGAAAAGGTCCAGGCCCATGTCTCGCGGCTTCCCGTCGCGTACTACGACGCCAACAAGACCGGTCAGCTCGTGTCGCGGATCATGACCGACGTCGAGGGCGTCCGGAACCTGATCGGCACGGGCCTCGTCGAGTTCGTCGGCGGCCTCATCACCGCCTCCATTGCGCTGGTCGTCCTGATCTATATCAGCCCGATCATGACCCTGGTCGCCTGCGTCTGCCTGGCCGCCTTTACGCTGCTGCTCAAGCGGGCCTTCGTCACCCTGCGGCCCATCTACCGCGAGCGCGGCAAGATCAACGCCGAGGTCACCGGCCGCCTCACGGAGTCCCTCGGCGGCGTCCGCGTCATCAAGGGCTACCGCGCCGAGGAGCGCGAGCAGGCGGTCTTCGCCGGCGGCGTTCACAAGCTGCTCCACAACGTGCTCCGCACCCTGACCGGGACCTCGCTGCTCACGTTCTGGTCCATCCTGCTGGTCGGCATCGTCGGCGCGGTCGTGCTCTATATGGGCGCCCAGCAGATCCTCGCCGGAAAGCTGACGCTCGGCGCATTCTTCACCTACAACATCCTGCTGGGCTACGTTGCCGCCCCCGTGTTCGGCATCGTCAACATCGGCACCCAGATCACCGAGGCGGTCGCGGGACTCGACCGCATGCGCGAGGTGATGTCCGAGCGCCCCGAGGACCAGGACCCCGACCGCACCGGCGCGCTCGAGAACGCGAAGGGCGCGATCCGCTTCGAGGACGTCGTCTTCGCCTACGAAAAGGACAAGCCCGTCCTCAAGGGCGTCCGCTTCGACGCGCCGCCGGGCAGCCTCACCGCGCTCGTGGGCTCGTCGGGCTCGGGCAAGTCGACGATCATCAGCCTCATCGCCGCGTTCTACAAGCCGCAGGGCGGGCGCATCCTCGTGGACAACCTCGACCTGGGCCGCGTCCGCCTCGACTCCTACCGCCCCCTGCTCGGCATCGTTCTTCAGGAGTCGTTCCTCTTCGACGGCAGCATCCGCGAGAACGTCGCCTTCTCGCGGCCGAACGCGACCCAGGACGAGATCGTCCGCGTCTGCAAGATCGCCCGCGTCGACGAGTTCGCGGAGAAGTACCCGACGGGCTACGACACCGTCGTCGGCGAGCGCGGCGTCAAGCTGTCGGGCGGCCAGCGTCAGCGCATCTCGATCGCGCGGGCCATCCTGGCGGACCCGAAAATCCTGATCCTCGACGAGGCGACGTCGAGCCTCGACTCCGAGTCCGAGGCGATGATCCAGCAGGGCCTCTCGCACCTGATGAAGGGCCGGACCACGTTCGTGATCGCGCACCGCCTGAGCACGATCCGCAAGGCCGACCAGATCCTGGTGATCGAGGCGGGGGAAGTCGTCGAGCGCGGCACCCACCAGACGCTGCTCGCCGCGCACGGGCGCTATCACGAGCTCTACACCCGCCAGCACGGGGTCGAGATGGACCTCTTCCTGTCGCCCGGCGAGGGGGACAAGGTCGAGGAAAAGGAGGCCGCCTCTTCCTCCAACGGGGGCGACCCGGTCCCGCCTCCCATCCGCCTCGTCTAAGACCGAACACAGAGACCCGGACGGACGGCGAGGATACTCCTCAGGATGCACGCCGAGGACGCGCCCTCCTCCGGAGGGGGTCTTGTTTTTGCGCTTTGTGTTTTATCTTCCGTTTTTCCCTAACCTCGGATTCCCACCGGTCATAGTCTGGTGTGATGAACGACGACGCGGTCGAGGAAGCCATCGTCCAGGTCCGCAACGGCAGCGTCGACGCGTACGAGACCGTCGTGCGCGCCTACCAGGGGCGCCTGAGGTCCGTCGTCGCCAACGTCTGCCCTCCGGGCATCGACCCCGACGAGATCGCCCACCTGGCCTTCGTCGAAGCGTTCCGCAAGATCGACGACTATCAACCCCGCACGCGCTTTTTCGCCTGGGTCTGCACCATCGCGCGCCTGATCGTCCTGGGCGAGCTGCGGAAACAGCGGCGCGAGGCGCGCAGCCGCGAGAACTACCTGGGACGCGTCGTCGGCGAGACGGCGGAGGCGGAGCTGGAGGGCGGCGGCGAGCTCGACGAGGACCGCGTCCGCGCGCTCCGCGGCTGCCTGGCCGCGCTGCCGGAGCACCTGCGCGAGGCCGTCCAGCTGCGCTACGACCGCGACGCCACCATCGAGAGCATCTCCGCGCGCCTCGGGAAGTCCCCGGGCGCCGTCAAAGTCCAGCTCTTCGACACCCGGAGGAAGCTGCGCGACTGCGTCAATCGCAAGCTCGCGCTTTCGAGAGGTTAGGATGGACCGCTTCGACGATCTGCTGAGCGACTATATGGACGGAGTCCTGGACGCGGCCGGCCGGGCCGAACTGGGCGCCGTGATCGAGTCCGATCCGGCCCGCCTGGACGCGTTCCTCGACGCCGTGAGCGGGCAGCGCATCCGGCGGATCGCGATGGAGAGGGCCTGACGTGGACCGCTTCGAGGACCTGCTGTCCGAGTACCTGGACGGCACGCTGGACGCCGCGGGGCGCGCCGAGCTGGCGTCGCTGATCGACGCCGACCCGGCCCGCCGCGAGGCCTTCGTCGACATGGTCCGCGAGCACCGGGTGCTGTCCGCCGAGCTGGGGGATCCGGCGGGCGAGGGCTTCACGCGGAAGCTGATGACCGAGCTCAACAAGGACCGCACGCAGTTCGTCCGCGCGGTGATGGCGGACCTGAAGGGGCCGGGTTCGGGAGGCACGCGTCCGGCGCCGAAACCGCGCCGGCCGTTGCGTCCCCGCGATACGGGCACGCCCGGCTGGGTGGTCTGGACCGCGCTGGCCGCGGGCCTGCTCGTCATCATCGCCGTCCTGATGTCGATCGTCGGCGGCGAAGAGCCCGCGCGGCCGGACCGCAAGACCGTGAAGGAGCGCTCGAAGCCGGCCAGGGTCGAGCCGGCGCCGGCGCCCCAGCCCGAGATCGTCAAAGAGCCCGAGCCGCCTCCCACGCCCAGGCCGGAGCCTGCGCCGCTGCCCAAACCGGAGCTGCCCAAGCCGGATCCGCTGAGGCCGACGCCCGCTCCCAGCGTCAAGGTCGAGCCCGTCCCGGCGCCCGCTCCCAAGCCGACGCTCGTCGAGCCCGAGAAAGCTCCGGCGACCCTGGCCGAAGTCGCGAAGCTGGAGTCCGTCGACGGCGACGTCGGCCTCAACGAGGCGGCCGCGAAGCCCGGTCCCCTGACCGCGGGCTTCATCCTCGACACGCGCACCGAGAAGAGCGCCGCGGTGATCCGGTACCCCGACGGCACGCGCGTCGACGTCGGCGGCCTGACCCGCCTCCAGGACGAGCCCACGAAGCCCGGCCGCGTGCTCACCCTGAACGGCGTCCTTTCGGCGGAGGTCGCGAAGCAGCCGGCCGACAAGCCCATGCTGTTCCTGACCCCGCATGCCGAGGTCCGCGTGCTCGGCACCCGGCTGAAGGTCGACTCGGCCGGGGACTCGACGCGGCTCGACGTCACCGAGGGCCGCGTCCGTCTCACGCGCCTGAAGGATAAGGCGTCCGTCGAGGTCGCCGCCGGCCATCACGCCATCGCGGGCTCGACGGGCTCGATGACGAGCCGGCTGACCCGGGCGTCGTCCGGTCTGATCGCCCTCTATTCGTTCAAGGAGGGGAAGGGCGGGATCGTGCACGACACGTCCCGCGCCGGCGCGCCCCTCGATCTCAAGATCGAGAACGAGGCGGCCGTCAAGTGGACGTCGAAGGGCCTCCTCCTCGGCGCGCCGACGATGGTCGCCTCGCCCGGCGCGGCGACGAAGATCGCGCAGGCCTGCCGGCAGTCGAATGAAATCACGATCGAGGTTTGGGTGCGGCCCGCGACGCTGACGCCCGCCGGCAAGGACTGCCGCATCGTGACGCTGTCCGCCGACTACCTGAACCAGGACTTCATCCTCGGCCAGGACGAACTGAAGGGTCCGGCGCGCTCGTACTTTACGCGGCTGCGGACCACCTCGACGGACCTCGTCGGAAAGCCGGCCCTGGCGACGCCCGACAATACGCTCGCGCTCAAGCCGGCGCACGTGGTCTACACCCGCAACGCCGCCGGCGTCGCGGCGCTGTATGTCGACGGCGTCGAAAGCGCCCACGTCCTCGGCGCCGGCAGCTTCACGAACTGGAGCGAGGGCTACCGGCTTGCGCTCGGCAACGAGTTCGGGACCGACCGCTCATGGCTCGGCGAGTATCAGTTTGTCGCGATCCACGCCAAGGCGTTGACGGCCGACGAGGTGAAGCAGAACTTCAAGGCGGGGGCCGAATGACGGCGCTCGTCGCGATCCTGCTCGCGGCCTGCTCCGGAGCGGCGTTCGACGAGGACGACGACGTCGCCGAGGTCATCGTCGGCGGCCGCCTCTTTGCGGACACGCGCTTCTCCCAGTTCTTCTTCGCGCACGCGAAGGGCCAGGTCAACCGGCCGCTCGACGCGGGCGATCCCGTCATGGAGCGCTCGGTCGGCGCGTGCGAGGATCTCCCCGGACCGTTTGCGGGCCGGTCCATGAACTGCCGCGCCTGCCATCTCGTCAACGAGCATCTCAACGTCCCCGGCGGCAGCGTGCGGACGTATACGGACTATGCTCGGCGCAGCCCGATCCCGGCCCGCGGCGACGGGGCCACGGTCACGGCACGGCGCTCGCCGGTGCTGGTGAACTCGACCGTGGAACGGTGCGGCCCCGTCGTCCTGCACGCCGACGGCGAGTTTGCGTCGATCGAAGCCCTGATCCGAGGCACGCTGACCGGTCGGAACTTCGGCTGGCTGCCGACCGAAACCCGCACGGCCGTGAAGCATCTGGCCGACGTCATCCGCAAGGACGACGGGAGCGATCTGTTCGCGATGAAGACGGCGCGGCTCTCTTATGCCGTCCTCTTCAAGGGCAGCGATCCGACCCTCGCGCCCTTCGTCCAGATCCCGGAGGCCTATCGGCTCGACGTCCGCAAGGCGACGGACGACCAGATCCTGGACGCGGTCGCGAAGCTCCTGGGCGCTTATGTCGACTCGCTCCGCTTCGGGGTCTTCCAGGTCGATCTCGGCGCGCAGTACGCGGGGTCCCCTTATGACGCCTTCCTCGCCAAGAACGGGCTGCCGCTTCGGCCGGAGAAGGAGGAGGCGCCCATCGACTACGCGCGCCGCCTGCGCGGGCTGCTCGAGGCGCTCACGGAGCCGGCCTGGGTGAGCAACGACGACTGGGGCTTCAAGCTGCACAACCAGCCCTACCAGTTCGGTCCGCGCCAGCTGAACGGCCTGAGAGTCTTCCTCTCCGAGTCCGGCTCCACGAAGGGCCGCGTCGGCAACTGCGTCGCCTGCCACACGCCTCCGGCGTTCAGCGACTACACGTTCCACAACACGGGCGTCGCGCAGGAGGAATACGACGAGGTCCACGGCGACGGCGCGTTCGCCGCGCTGAAGGTCCCGACGCGGACGGAGCGGGCCGCGTCGCCCGAGCGTCACCTCCCGGCGACCCCGCTGCTCCCCTCGGGGCAGGGGCCGTTCCGCGCGGTGCCGTCGGCCCCGCATCCGGGGCTGACCGACCTGGGTCTCTGGAACGTGTACCTCAATGACGCGATGCCGGAGCCGCAGGCCGCGCTGAAGGCGCTGCTCGGGAATGCGGACCTGGAGGACACGATCGCACTTTTCAAGACGGCGACCGTCCGCGACCTGGGACAGGCGGGCCCGTATTTCCATACGGGTCGCAAGGACGGCATCGACGCCGTGCTGCGGCACTACGTGCGCTTCCCAGAGCTGGCCCGAGCGGGAAAGGTGAGGAACGCCGATCCGAAGCTGCGCGAGATCACGATCACCGGCGTCGACCTCGATGCGCTCCAGGCATTTCTTCGTTCGCTGAACGAAGACTACAACGACTGAGTCGAATTTCCCTAACCGCCCGTTGCGGGCGGACATTCAAGGTGGGACGCCCGGACGGGCGTCCGCGGGGCTGAGCCTTTCCGGGGTGTGAAAAAGCTCCCAAGAGCTCCCCAGAGACACTCTGTCCGCAATAAGGAGGATCCACCATGGCCAAGCGACTGTTGTTGCTGGGATTGTTCCTGCCGTTTCTTCTGCCCCCGCTGGTCGCCGCGCCGGCGGCGGCGGGGATGAGCTTCACGAAGATCATCATCGATCCCAACCCGGGGAACGTCCCCGTCGAGAAGCTCATGGCCGACCTGGACGGAAACGGCAAGCTCGACATCATCGTCGGCTCCGAGCACGCCGGACTGTACTGGTGGCAGTTCCCGGCATCGGGCCGGATCACCGATCCGTGGTCGAAGCACACGATCAAGCCCGACGGGTTCTTCTACGAGGACCTGCAGCCGTACGACCTGAACGGCGACGGGCACATCGACATCATCGCGTGCCACGACAACAACATGTACTGGTACCAGAACCCGGGCGGCAACGCGACCGGCACCTGGAACGAGCACTTCCTGGGCAGCGGCCTGGGGCACGACGTGCGCCTGGGCGACATCGACGGCGACGGGAAGATCGACGTCATCACGCAGTACGGCATCTACTTCCAGAACAACCCCGACTCGTGGACCTACAAGGGTCTCGGGAGTCTGAAGGGGATGGCGCTCCTGGATATCGGGTCGGGGAAGGGTGCTATCAACATCGCGCTCAATACGGCGTCGGGCCTGATGTGGTTCGAGAACCCGCGCGAAAGCGGCGGCAACGCCCGCACGGGCAACTGGATCGGCCGCGTCATCGATTCGTCGACCGGCGCCGAGGAGCAGCCGCTCGCGTCCGGCTTCTTCAGCAACGACGGCAAGATGCACCTGCTCGGCAATCCGCCGAACCAGGGCCTGGTGTGGTGGCAGGCGCCCAACGACCGCCGCAACCAGGGCTGGGTGAAGCACACGATCAACAGCTCGTATCAGGCGATCCACAAGATCGTGGTCGTCGATGTCGACAAGAACGGCACGCTCGATCTGGTCGTCGGCGAGCAGGAGCAGTCGCACGATCCCGCGGGCGGCCCCTATACGTTCAACAACGACCGCGTGGCCATCTTCTACGGCAACGGCGCGGGCGGCTTCAGCGAGCAGGTGCTCGCGACGACGGGCGGCCAGAATAACGTGGTCGGCGATGTCGACGGCGACGGCGACATGGACATCCTCAACGTCAACCACGGCTTTTATGGAGCGCCGCACGGGATCGAGCTGTTCGTCAACAACACGAACAGCGGCGGCTCGCCCCCTCCTCCGCCCCCTCCTCCTCCCCCCCCTCCTCCGGGGAACCAGGCTCCCTGGGGCGGCAGCCCCGCGTCCATCCCCGGCACCTTCCAGGCCGAGAACTATGACACCGGGGGGGAGGGCGTGGCGTACCACGACGCCGAGTCCGCGAACCAGGGCGGCCAGTATCGCCCCAGCGAAGGCGTCGACATCGGGACCAGCACGATGTCCGGCAGCGGCGGGTTCGCCGTCGGCTGGTGCGTCGCAGGGGAGTGGATCGAGTACACGGTCAACGTGACCGCGGCCGGCAACTACGACCTCGCGGTTCCGGTCGCCCTTCCGTTCGCGGGCGGCACCTTCCATATCGAGTTCGGCGGAGTCAACACGACCGGCGCCGTCTCCGTGCCCAACACGGGCGGGGCGGACACCTGGCAGACGGTCCATAGGACGGTCAGCCTCAGCGCGGGCGTCCAGGTGATGAGAGTGGTGATGGATTCCAACGGGTCCGCCGGCTGGGTCACGAACCTCGATCGCTTCACGTTCACGTCGGGCGGCGGCAGTCCGCCCCCGGGCGGAGGCGTCGTCGGAAACGGCAGCGGCCTCAAAGGGGAGTACTTCGACAATACGGACTTCACCGCGCTCAAGGTCACGCGGACGGACGGCGTCGTGAACTTCGACTGGGGCTCGGGCTCGCCCGACGCGTCGGTCGGAGCGGACGCCTTCTCCGTGCGCTGGACCGGCCAGGTTCAGGGGCAGTTCAATGAGACGTACACGTTCTATACCGACTCCGACGACGGCATCCGCCTCTGGGTGAACGGGGTGCTGCTCGTCAACAACTGGACCGATCATGCTCCGACAGAGAACTCGGGGACGATCGGGCTGTCGGCCGGGGGGAAGGTCGACATCAAGATGGAGTACTACGAGAACGGCGGCGGGGCCGTTGCGAAGCTGCTGTGGTTGAGCCCGTCGACGTCGAAGCAGGTGGTTCCGCAGAGCCAGCTGTATCCGGCCGCAGGGGGAGGCGCGCCTCCTCCTCCGCCCCCTCCGAGCTCGGGCAATCTGGCGAAGAACCCCGGCTTTGAGTCGGACCCGAACGCCGACTACTTCCCGTACGGCAGCGCGACGTTCTCCTGGGCCACCGACGCCGCCCACAGCGGCTCGCACTCGGTGAAGATCGTCAGCGTCCAGCCGGCGGGCACGCTGACGCGCTGGCTGAGCAATACGACCAGCCTGTCGGCGACCGCCGGGTCGACGTATACGCTGAGCGCCTGGTTCAAGTCGGCGAACGTGACGGACCACGGCGTCATTACGGTGAACTTCTGGAACAGCGCGAGCCAGGTCCTATCGGGCGTGGACGGCGGGACGATCAACGGCACGACGGACTGGAAGCAGGTGACGGTGCAGGGCACGGCCCCGGCCGGCACGGCGTTCATCCGGGTGGAGTTCCGCCTCTGGGGTGGCGGCACGCTGTGGGCCGACGACGTTTCGATCATCAAAAACTGAAAGGGTGCAAGATGACTCGGCGGTGGGCGATTATAGGAGTGCCGATGTCCATCGGGAGTCTGCTGCTGCTGCTGTTGAGCCTTCGCCCGGGCCGGGTCGACGTCGACCCGGTCCGCGGCCGGGGCCCTGTTGCGCAGCGGGCGGTCGAGGCGGCCCGGACCGTCGTCCGGCAGCCGGAAGCGGCGCCGGCGAGTGAAGGTCCGACACGGCCGCAGCCCACGTTCTCGATCCTGCCGGAATCGACGGTGCCGCACGCGAATGCGCGGGCGGTGAACTCGTGGTTCGACTTCGAGAGCTACCTGAGCGACCTTTCCGGGTACCGCGAGATTCTGGGGGACGAGTCGTATCACGAGGAGCTGATCCGGGTGACCGCGGAGTTCCTGGAGCTGCCGGCGCAGCGGGTCCCGGCGTTCGAGTCGACGCTGCGGGTCGTGCAGGGAGAGCTTCAGGGTGTGCAGCGCGAGATGGGGAAGGTGCTGGCATCGTATCCCGTGGATCTGAACGACGAGCAGCTGCGGAAGATCCAGTCGGAGACGGACCTTCGCTACCGCCGGGACCGGGACCGCGCCCTCGCGCGCTTCGACGAGTACCTGGATGCGCGCTCCCGTCACCGCGAATTCCGCTCCTATCTGGAATATTGGGTCACAAACAGCTGCGGTCTGGAATAAGACGGAAGGTCTGCTCTATCGCAGGAGGTGCGGCATGAAAAACGTCATCCAAGCCGACCGCGTCCATGTGCTCCGGCGGCTGCGCGACCTGCGGGACTGGGCGCGCTTCATCCACGAGTCGGTGAAGGAGGACCAGGCCTTCGAGACGGGGAAGCGCGAGCTGCTCGCCACCTACATGGGCGAGGAGTTCCTCAAGATGTTCGTCGAGGACAGCGCGAGCCTCGCCCAGCGGCTCGAGGCCATGATCGAGCGCCTCGAGTCCAGCGCGAAACCGGCCGAACAGTCCGCGATCTGCTCGCGATGATGCTCGCGCTGCTCCTGGCCTCGACCTGCCTGCAGGACGCCTCGTGGTATAAGGGCAACACCCACGCCCATACCCTTTGGGACGACGGGGACGCGCTGCCCGAAGCGGTCGCCGGCTGGTACCGCAGCCGCGGCTACCACTTTCTCGTCCTCTCCGACCATAACGAGCGCAACGCGATGTCGGGCCGCGAGCGGTCCATCACGGTCGACGGCGTTGCGACGCGTCTCAAGCCCCTCGAGGAGCTTCAGCGGGACTTCGACAAGCCCGGCTCCTTCATGCTCGTCCCCGGCCAGGAGATCGGCGACAGCTTCCGCGGCAAACTCGTCCACCATGCCGTCGTCAATTCGGGCCGCATCCTCATGCCCCCGGGCGGCACGTCTCTGCGCGAAACCCTCGAGCACGCGCTGTACGACGTGGCCGGGGAGGGCGACCGCCTGAAGCGTCCCGTCCTCGCGCAGCTCAGCCACCCGAACCTGGGGTGGACCGTCTCGGCCGACGACCTGGCCGCGGTCGACGAGCGCTTCGTCGAGATCTACAGCGGGCATCCCTCGGCGTTGACCTTCGGCGACGCGGCCCATCCCTCCGTCGAGGAGATGTGGGACCGCGCGCTCACCGCGCGGCTGCGTTCCGGCCGCGGGCCGATGCTGTACGGCGTCGCCTGCGACGACGC
>Ga0137409_10000706_pt1 | contig 36641 bp, 33 predicted proteins | sample CZODoug1_16funga_FD_122059 | JGI IMG/M metagenome (GOLD analysis project Ga0137409, IMG submission 122059) | Vadose zone soil fungal communities from Angelo Coast Range Reserve, California, USA - CZODoug1_16fungal (Hybrid Assembly) | ecosystem: Environmental > Terrestrial > Soil > Vadose zone... | reverse complement strand
ACTTACAAAAAACAGGGGGAGGGGGCCCCCAACCACTACACAATCGTCCAGCCGCGCAGGAACAAGTGAACCGGGATACGGTTTAGGCTCCGCTTCACTCCTTGACGAGGTACAGCGCCCGCTCCAGTTCCAATTCGAGTTTTGCGCCCTTTGGCAGGTTCAATTCATGCCCGCGGCCAGACTCCATGAGGTACGCTGTGAGTGCTCCAAGCGCAGCACCTTCCGCAGCTTCTTTCTTGTCTTTATGCTTCACGCCTTTCACGGCGCCAATCGCCGCGCCCGCTGCGGCCGCTTCTGCGGAGTCATGTTGATTGCTGGATCGTCCTTCGATCAATCCTTCCTGAGTTGTGCCGGATTTTACGCTGTGGTCGCCTGGCACGCTCACGACTTCAGCGACGATCGGCAGACGGCCAAATTTTGTGCGAATCTCGTCGAACGTCAGCCAGAGTTTCGCCCGGCCCGCCACGCCTGCCGGTTCCACGTGGCTGACATGGCCGCGAATCTCCGCCCCTGGCGGCAGATAAATCCCGCTGCCTGCCTCGAGAGGCTCGAGCGTCTTCACTTTGAATTTTTCATTTTCCTTTGCGCCCTTGGTACCCAATTCGTCCTCGAGCCGCACGAGAAACTTGGTGCCTGGAGCAACCGCATAGGTTTCGAGCGGCAGCCCCCGCCGCTCTCCGTCCGCCTTCTGCCGTTGTAGCTCGGGCGCCTGCCCTGTTGTCTCGCGCGCCGGTTCCTGCGCTGTCTCTTGCGCAAGGCAAACGAATCCTGGCGCAAGCGTAATGGTCAGAATCGCGATGCTGGCGGCTACACTGCTGAGTTTCTTTCGTTCCATGGTTCCCTCCCGCGTCATGCTGCGCAGATGATGAATGCACTTGGGGAGCCACGGCCGACTCGCGAGACGTGCTGCAAAGTATTGAAACAAATACACTTGGAGGTGACACCCGGAACGCAGAGCGTAGGGCAAGATGGCTGTCGGCGAATCCCACCATCGGCCCGCAGGAGTTTCCCGGCACCCCGCACCGACGAAGCGCGCTGAACGAGGGCTATTTTTCCAGGAACCGCCGGATTCGGCGCAAAACCTGGGCATACATTGCCGGCGTGACGCGGCCCGTTTGCGTATTCTGCTGGCTCGGATGATAGACCCCAAACAATCGGGGCGCGCCCAGCGCCACTTCCGCTTCCGCTCCGTGCGCAAATTTGTAGAGCGCACGTGAAGTAATAACGCCGTGCAACTTCAAGATTTCGAGGTAGGCGTCCCAGGCGATTTTCCCCAGCGCCAGGATCGCCTTCGGCTTCGAGATCTCGAGTTCACGTTCAAAGTAACTGCGGCAATTCGAGATTTCTTTGGGAAGCGGCTTATTGTCCGGCGGCGCGCAACGGCAGGTCGCGCTGATGTATACATTTTCCAAGCGCAGTCCATCCTCACGGCGCAGCGAAGTAGCTTGATTCGCAAAGCCCGCTTTGTGCAGCGCCGCGTACAGAAAATCGCCCGAGCGGTCGCCCGTAAACATCCGCCCCGTGCGATTCGCTCCATGCGCCGCAGGTGCAAGTCCCAAGATCAGTAGTTGCGCGTGAGCGTCTCCAAATCCCGGGACCGGCTTGCCCCAGTACGTCCACTCGCGATATGCCCGCCGCTTCTCCCGCGCCACTTTCTCGCGATAGCGCACCAGCCGCGGACACTTCCGGCAAGCCACGATCTCTTGGTTCAAGATGAGAAGTTGCGAACTTTCTTCCGGCATATGCCTACGATGGCTGGCGTGTCATCATGCGTTGCAGCTCAATGTAGGGCATTGCTCCCGCGAACATCGCCTCGCAAGAGCGTGCTTCCAACATTTCTTTTCCAATTCGCTGCACGGCTCCCATCGCAATGCGCATAATACCCGATCCCGCGCTTACTCGGGCCACGCCGATTTTTTCCAGCTCGGCAATCGGCGGACACGCTGGATTTGCCAGAATGTTGAGCGGAGCTTCCACGGCCTTTACCAGCTTGGCGATCGTGTCCCGGTCGTAGATCCCGGGCGCAAACAGACAATCCGCTCCTGCGTCGCGATAGGCGCGCAAACGCTCGACGGTTCGCTCGAACCGAGTAACCTCAGGCCCGATGGGCATCAAGTAAATGTCTGTGCGGGCGTTCAACACAAAGGGAACGCCCAGCGATGCAGCCGTCTCACGAATGACCCGGATTTTCTCCGCCTGAAGCGGGATAGCGACCTGCGAGCTTTCGTCATCTCCGGTCACATCTTCCAGATTCATTCCGATCGCTCCCGCTTCGATGGCCGCTTTCACCGTTTCCGCCATCTCTTTGGCGGTCGTGCCATAACCCGCTTCCAAATCTGCGGTCACCGGAATGCGCACGGCGCGCGCGATGCGGCCCACGACCTCGAGCATCTCGCCACGCGAGATGCGCTGGCCGTCTGGATAGCCCAAAGAATAGGCGATCCCTGCGCTGGTCGTGGCAATCGCGGGGTGCCCGCATTCTTCAAGAATTCGCGCGCTGGCCACATCCCACGCATTCGGCAGCAGCAGGAGACGCGGTCCGTGATGCAGCTTCCGGAATTTGTCGGCCTTCCCGGCTTGCATGCGCACATCCATCGGAAACCTCCAGGGAAAGACGCTAGGATCATCCAGGAATCAAAGACTAAGGATTGTCCTCACTGGGGGAAACGGCCAATTTGGAAAGCGATTCTTTCATTCTTCTGGCCCGAACGATCCCGCGCTTCAGCGCAGAATCGCCAGCACTTCGTCGTGAATTTTTCCGTTCGTGCTGATGAGTTGCCCCGAATAAATCGTTCGCTCGCCGCGCACATTTGTCGAGCGGCCGCCGGCTTCCTCGACCATGATTCCGAGCGGCGCAAGGTCCCAAGGTTTCGAAGTCCAATCGAGCGCGGCCTCGATCGCTCCTTCCGCGACCAGCATGTGCTGCCAGAATCCCCCGAACGAGCGGCTGTTGCGCGCCGCGTCCAGGAGAGCGCGGATTTTCCCCTGGTCGTGCGCGTTCTTGCTCGGACCCGTTCCCGTTGTAAACACCATCGCTTTGCTCAGCGTAGTCACGTTCGAAACATGGAGCCGTTTGCCATCGCGGTACGCGCCCTCGCCTCGATACGCCCACCATCGCGAATGCAGCCCGGGCGCGCTCACCATCGCGGCAACGATCTCGCCATTCGACTCAATTCCCATCAGCGTGCCGAACGTCTGAATCCCGCGCGAAAACTCTTCCGTGCCGTCGATTGGATCGATGATCATGCGGGCCCGCCCCGAAGCGCTCGCGGACTTCGCATCCCCGCCGCCCATCTCTTCACCCAGAACGTCCAGCGCCAGCCCGCTCGCCGCCACTTTCGCCCGCGCCATCTCTTCTACGGCGCGATCCGCCTGCGTCACTGCCGTCCCGTCGCCCTTTCTTTCAACTCGCAATTCATCCGCGCGGAAATACCGCATCGCAATCGCATCGGCCTCCTGCGCAATCGCTTCGAGCAATTCACCATACTCTTCCCGGAATCCCATTGGTTCTCCCCATTCGAGTTACATCATTGGGCTGGCATTTTCTAGTCGCCGGTCGCGAGTCAGTAGTCATGATGCACCGGCCACCTGATTTGACTCTCTCCCTCTGCACCCCTAGCATACAAAGTTACGAGAATGTCTGCTCACGCCAACACCGGAACCGTGCTGGACCGCATCCTGGAAGCGCGGCGCGCCGAGGTCGATCACCGCAAGCGCGTCTTGCCCGAGACCGCGCTGAAGTACGGCGTGAAAGCGGCCACGCCGCTCCGCGATTTTTCCGCAGCGCTCTGCCGCGACACTTTAAACGTTCTTGCCGAACTCAAGCCGGCCTCGCCCTCGCGCGGCGTGCTTCGCGATCCCTTCGATCCCGTAGCCCTCGCGCAGACTCTGGAATCCGCAGGCGCTTCCGCACTTTCCGTTCTCACTGAAGGCGAATTCTTCCGCGGCTCGCTGAAAAATCTCCGCGACGCCCGCAAGTCCGTCCAGCTCCCTGTTCTTCGCAAGGATTTTATTTTCGATCCCTGGCAGGTCTGGGAAACTCGCGCCAGTGACGCCGACAGCTTTCTCCTCATCGTGGCCACGCTGGAAGATGGGCTCCTTCGCGACCTCATCGCCCTGGGCCGCGAGCTGGGCATGGAGCCGCTCGTCGAAGTTCACACCGGCGAAGAACTCGACCGCGCCCTCGCCGCCGGTGCGCGCATCCTGGGTGTAAACAATCGCGACCTCAAGACGCTCGCGGTTCGCGTCGAAGCATCCTTCGAATTGATCGGCCGCATTCCCGACGATTGCATTGCCGTCAGCGAATCCGGCCTGCGCACCCACGACGATCTCGTGAAGCTCCGCGCCGCCGGTTTCGACGCTTTCCTAGTCGGCACGCATCTCATGCTCGCTCCCGATCCCGCCGCGGCGCTTTCCTCTCTCCTTATTTCTCCGCCGGGAGCGCCCTAGGCAGCCATGATCCGCGTCAAAATCTGCGGCATCACGAACGCTGCCGACGCCCTCGCCGCCATCGATGCCGGCGCCAATCTCCTCGGTTTCAATTTCTACGCGAAAAGCCCCCGTCATATCACGGAAGCCGAAGCCGCAAAGATTCGCCCGCAGCTTCCGAAAAAGATCAAAGCCGTGGGCGTTTTCGTCAACGCCCCGCCGGCAGAGGCCGCCGCACTTTGCAAGTCGCTGAAGCTCGATGCCGCCCAGCTCCATGGCGACGAAACCCCGGAAACCGTTGCCGAGCTGGCTCGCAGCCTCCCGGTTTTCAAAGCCTTCCGCGTCGAGCCTGATTTTCGTTTAGGAACTCTCGATGAATACCCCGAGGCTTTTGCGTATCTGTTTGACGCCGCGAACACAGGCCAATATGGTGGTACCGGCCGCACCACGGATTGGGATGTTGCGCGGCGCGCCGCGGTTGGCCGCCGTATCATTTTAGCGGGTGGCTTGAACGCGGAAAATGTCGCCGCTGCCGTCCGCATCGTCCGGCCCTACGCCGTGGATGTCGCCAGTGGCGTAGAATCAAAGCCCGGAAAGAAAGATCACGCTCGGCTCCGGGAGTTCATTCGGGAAGTCCGCCGCGGCGAACGGAAATAGAATTACCTAGCGGAAGATTCACGGATAACTATGAGTTCCATCCTCCAATCACCAACGACGGCGCCAGGGCGTTTTGGTCCCTACGGCGGCCGCTACGTTCCCGAAACCCTGATGGTGCCGCTCTTCGAGCTTGAGCGCGCCTACGAACTCGCGAAGTCGGATCCATCGTTTCAAACGCGCTTCCACGATCTTCTAAAAAATTTCGCCGGCCGCCCGACACCTTTGCAATTTGCTTCACGCCTCACGGAAAAACTCGGCGGCCCGCGCATCTATCTCAAGCGCGAAGATTTGCTCCACACTGGCGCGCACAAAATCAACAACGCCATTGGCCAGGGCCTGCTCGCCGTGAAAATGGGCAAGCCGCGCATCATCGCCGAAACGGGCGCTGGCCAGCACGGAGTTGCTTCCGCCACCGTCGCCGCGCATCTCGGCCTTGAATGCGTCGTCTACATGGGCACGGAAGACATGGCGCGCCAGGCCCTCAACGTCGCGCGCATGCGCATGCTCGGCACGGAAGTCGTCGGCGTCGATTCCGGCAGCCGCACACTTAAAGACGCCATCAACGAAGCTATGCGCGATTGGGTCACCAACGTGCGCACCACGCACTATCTTCTCGGCTCCGTCCTGGGCGCGCATCCCTATCCCACGATGGTCCGCGATTTTCAGTCCGTCATCGGCCGCGAAGCCCGCGAGCAAATCCTCGCCGCCGAAAAGCGTCTGCCCACGCACCTTTTCGCCTGCGTCGGCGGCGGTTCGAATTCCATCGGCCTCTTTTACAATTTTCTCCGCGATGCCGACGTAAAGATGATCGGCATTGAAGCGGGCGGCCGCGGCGGTGAACTTGGCGAACACGCCGCTCGCCTCGCCGCGCATCAAGGTTTTTCCGGCGCGCGCCCCGGTGTCCTCCAGGGCACCTACACTTACGTTTTGCAAAACGAAGACGGCCAGATCGCCACGACTCATTCCATTTCCGCCGGCCTCGACTATCCCGCCATCGGCCCAGAGCACGCCTGGCTCGCCGATCAGCGCCGTGCCGAATACTCCGCCGTCTCCGATCAAGCCGCTCTCGATGCCGCGCGCCTCCTCTCGCGCACCGAAGGCATCATCCCCGCGCTCGAATCCGCCCACGCCATCGCCGGCCTGATCGAGCGTCTCCCCCGATTGAAGAAAGACGACCTCGTCATCCTCAATCTCTCCGGCCGCGGCGACAAGGACATGGACACTTACTCCCGCCTGCTCTAATCTTTACTGGTTTTCAGTCTTCAGTTGTCAGTTCTCAGTAGGAGCAGAGGAGGATAAGAATTTTTAGTTGTCAGTTTTAAGTTTTTAGTAAGAACGGAATGCTATGAGAACATGGAGTTTACAAATTCCTCAAATCCGCAGTTCGATCAGTCTGCGCTGGTTATTCGAGCAGAATGCGAAAAGGTTTTGAAAACAAGTTCCCGTTTATTTCCAAGAAACGAATGAGTGCCGTAACAATCAACTCGACCCGCATTTCCAAACGCTTCGCAGAATTGCGGGCGTCCGGCGAACTCGGCATCGTCGCTTACATTGTCGCGGGCGATCCTTCCCTCGACGTCTCATTGAAATACGTCCTCGCACTCGCAGAAGCCGGTGCCGACGTCATCGAGCTCGGCGTGCCTTTCAGCGACCCGCTCGCCGATGGCCCCACGATTCAGCGCGGCGCGGAGCGCGCACTCAAAGCCGGCACCACGCTTGCGGGCGTCCTCGACCTCGTCCGCCGCATCCGCGAGTCATCGCAAGTTCCGCTCGTCCTCTTCAGCTACTACAATCCCATCTTGCAAATGGGCCTCGAAAAATTCGCTTCTGCCGCCGCAAGCGCCGGCGCCGATGGTGTCCTCGTCACGGATCTTACGCCGGAAGAATCAGAAGACTATCGCCGCATTCTCGCCGCGCATCATCTCGACACCGTCTTTCTCGGCGCTCCCACTTCCACCGACGAGCGCCTCGCGAAAATCGCTGCCTGCTCTTCCGGTTTCCTCTATCTGATTTCCCGCACCGGCGTTACCGGCGCGAAGGATGCCTTGCCCGACGATCTCCCCGCGCTCATCCGCCGCACACGCAGCGTCACGCAGCTCCCCATTGCCGTTGGCTTTGGCATCTCGCTGCCCGGCCACGTTTCCGTTCTTGGCGGGCTGGCCGACGCAGCCGTCGTCGGATCCGCGCTCGTCTCCGAGATTGAAAAAGCGAAGTCAGTGGATGGTGCTGCCACAGCGCTTGCGGAACGCGTGCGCTCGCTCAAGGATGCCGCCCGCCACGGCCTCTCTCGCCGCGAGGTAGCGCCATGATGCGTAGTGCCATCTGGGATTTCGCTTCTCCTTGTAGTGGCGCAGCATGCTGCGCCACTACAAGGCGCACGGCACAGCCCATCGCGGCAAGGTCTTCCGCGCGCCCTATTCGCCCAATCCATTTCCAGTCGTCAGATTCGTCCGTTCGCGGCCGGCGATGGCAAAGAGCTCGGCCATGAACCTCAGTGATTGGCGACGGCGCATCGACGAAATCGACAAGAAGCTCGTCGAACTCTTGAACGAACGCTCGCGCTGCGCTCTCGAAATCGGCAAGCTCAAACAAGAGGCGAAAATTCCGCTGTACCAGCCCGACCGCGAGAACGAAGTGCTCGCCAATGCCGAGCGCAATAATCCCGGCCCGTTGACCGACGCCGCGGTCCGCCGTCTCTTCGAGCGCATCATTGACGAAGCCCGCGCCGCCGAACGCGACGCCATGCACTCCGGCGACAGTCACCGCAAAGGCGGGAATGAATGATCGGGCACGGCGGTATGCATGGATAGGGTTGTTGTAAAGGCGGGGCTTTAGCCAGCCATTTCCGGTTTGAGCATTTGCAATGGCGGGACTTTAGTCCCGTGCTTCTCGCTTCGAATCGCTTAAAGAAGGAAGCAGGAAACTCTCATGGTCATCGTAATGCAAGAAGGGGCCAGCGGCGCCCAAATCCAGCATGTCATCGACCGCCTCGTCGCCAGCGGCTTCAACGTTCACCGCTCCACCGGCGAATCGCACACCGTCCTCGGTGCCGTCGGCGTTCACCGCGACTTCGATCATCGCGACTTCGAATTGCTCGACGGCGTGCGCGAAGTCATGCGCATCACCCAGCCGTTCAAGCTCGCCAGCCGCCAGTTCAAGCCCGAAGGCACCATCGTTGATCTCGGCGGCGGTGTCAAAATTGGCGGCCCCGAGGTCGTCATTGCCGCGGGTCCCTGCTCGGTCGAGTCGCGCGAACAGATTCTTTCCATCGCCGAAAGCGTCGCCAAGGCCGGCGCAAAGATCCTGCGCGGCGGCGCCTTCAAGCCGCGCACTTCTCCGTACGCGTTTCAGGGCATGGGTGAACCGGGCCTCCAGCTCATGCGCGAAGCCGCCGACAAATTCGGCCTCTTCACCGTGAGCGAAGTGATGGACGCGTCGCAAATCCAGATGATGATGGGTTACGTTGACATTTTCCAGGTCGGCGCGCGCAACATGCAAAACTACTACCTCCTTCGCGCGCTCGGCGAAATCCGTAAACCAGTTCTCCTCAAACGCGGCATGTCCGCCACCATGGAAGAGCTTCTGATGAGCGCGGAATATATCCTCGCCGGCGGCAACTACAACGTCATTCTCTGCGAGCGCGGCATTCGCACGTTCGAAACCTACACCCGCAACACTTTCGACATCGCGGCCATCCCGGTCATCAAAAAACTTTCACACTTGCCCATGCTTGCCGATCCTTCTCACGGCACCGGCCGCCGCGACAAAGTGCCGCCCATGGCCCGCGCCGCCGTCGCCGCCGGAGCTGACGGCTTGCTCATCGAGGTCCACAACGATCCCGACCACGCGCTCTCCGACGGCGCGCAATCGCTCGAACCCAACGCTTTCACCCAGCTCATGGCCGAACTCCGCATCATCGCACCTGCCATCGGCCGACGCATTTCGTAACGCAGTTTTCAGTCTCAAGTTGTCAGTTCTTTGTTCCGGAAGCCGAAGGGCCGCGGCCTGCCGGAAACACTGACATCGCCAATTCTGGCTTTGCGCCTTTTTTCTATTCACGCCTCTCCGCTAACCTTTGCGCCCCAGGCGTCTCTGCGATAGCATTTGTCGTCCGATTTGTTACTCGGAACTGAGAACTAACAGCTGACAGCTAAGAACTGAAAACTCTCAATGTCCCCGCACCTCATCTGCCGCGTCACCATACTCGGCACCGGCCTCATCGGCGGGTCCTTCGCCCTCGCGCTTCGCAAATACACCACCGAGATGCACATCTCCGGATGGGATCGCCCTGATGTCGCTCGTGAAGCGCAAAAATGCGGCGCCATCGACGAATCCTTCTCCGGCGAGCTGGCGCCCGTTCTGCATAACTCCGATTTGATTTACATCGCGCTTCCCATCGCCGCGACAATCGATCTTCTTCCGGAAATCGCGCGCCACGCTCCTTCTCATGCCCTCGTCACCGATGCCTGCAGCACCAAAGTCCGCATCGCCCAAGCCGCCGACGAACTTTTCCCCGGCGAAAATGGCCCGCTCTTCCTTGGCGGCCATCCCATGGCCGGCAGGGAACTCCCCGGAATCGCGCACGCCGCTGCCGATCTGTTCCGCGAAAATACGTACGCCCTGATCGCCAAATCTTTCGAACCCGTGGTGGCGGGTCTTCAGAGCCGTTCTTTTCCCATCCCCAAAGAAACTGATCCGGTCCGCGATCCACGAATCAGTGCCTTCGTCAAAATCCTCGAAAAAATCGGCGCCCGCCCGCTCTGGCTCGGCGCCCAGCAGCACGATTACGCCGTCGGCCTGGCTTCCCATCTCCCGCAACTCGCCGCCGTCGCTCTCGCGGGATTCCTCTATGACCGTCTCGACGAAAACGGTCTCCCCATCACCCTTGCCGGCCCCGGCCTCCGCGATTCGCTTCGCCTCGCCGGCAGCCCCTATTCCACTTGGCGCGACATTGTCCTTACCAACCAGGAAGTCCTCTCCGCCGCCCTCGATCTCTTCGCCCGCCGCCTCGACGATCTCCGCGAGAGACTCACGTCCCGCGAGCTCGAAGCCGACTTCGACGCCGCCAACGAGCTCTACAAGCTCCTCCGCTCGCTCTAAGCATTTCTTTCATACTGCGTGTTCCAGCTCCAACGCCGGATGAAGTAAACTGCCACGAACACTTGGGAGCACCGCATGGACAAACGCATCGCCTCCGCCGACGCCGCCATTGAGAGAATCCACGACGGTGCCACCATCCTAATGGGCGGCTTCGGCCTCTGCGGCATCCCGGAAAACCTCATCGCTGCCGTCCGCCGGAAAGGCACGAAAGACCTCACCATCGTCAGCAACAACGCCGGCGTCGACGATTTCGGCATTGGCGTGCTGCTCCAGCAGCGACAGGTCAAGAAGATGATCTCCACCTACGTCGGCGAAAACAAACTCTTCGAGCAACTGGTTCTGAGTGGAGAGCTTCGAGTGGAATTGAATCCGCAGGGCACGCTGAGCGAGCGCCTGCGCGCCGGAGGCGCCGGCATCCCCGCGTTCTACACCCCCACGGGCTACGGCACAATGGTCGCCGAAGGAAAAGAAACCCGCGAATTCGGCGGCCGGCAATATGTCCTCGAGCGCGCCATTCGCGGCAATTTCGCTTTCATCAAAGCCTGGAAAGGCGACCGTTGGGGCAATCTCATCTACCGCAAGACCGCCCGTAACTTCAATCCCATGATGGCCACCGCCGCCGACTACGTCATCGCCGAAGTCGAGGAACTCGTCGAACTCGGCCAGCTCGATCCCAATCAAGTTCATACGCCCGGCATTTTCATCGACGCCATTTTCCAGGGCCCCAAGTACGAAAAGCGCATCGAGCGCCGCATGGTGCGCAAGTAAATACCGAATTGGTAGGGGCGCAGCATGCTGCGCCCCGGCTACCGAGGGTTCAACTATGGCCTTGACCGACGATCAAGAACGCGAAAAAGTGGCACACACTTTAGTCTTTGCGAGCCTAAATATCATATTGGCTCAAACCTGGGCGACAGCGAGATTCGCCGGCAGAGCTGTATTGCTTTTTCTTACTTACAACTGAAAACTTACAACTGAGAACTTTTTATGCCACTGACCGAAGACCAAAAACGCGAACGCATCGCCCGCCGCATCGTGGCGACGTTCATTTTGCTATGGTGCTCGCCTGCGCAGGCCATTAGTCGCCCCGTTAATTCTCTCCCCAACACACCAGATTTCGACGGAACGCGAGCGTATGAACATGTCCGCCGCCTGGTGGAAATCGGACCGCGCGCGCCAGACTCAGAAGGAATCCGTCGCGCACAGACCTACATCATTGGGCAACTGAAAAGCTACGGCTGTCCGGTCGAAGAGCACGACTTCCACGCTTCGACGGTGGTCGGCGATCTGGCTATGAAAAACATCGTAGTCAAACTTCCCGGCGCGAGCTCCGGCATCATTCTCTACACCACGCATTACGATACCGTTCGCATTCCCAACTTCGTGGGCGCGGACGACGGCGGCTCGGGCACCGGAACCATGCTCGAGCTGGCGCGCTTGTTCTGCGCACGAAAAAACTCGCTCAATGTGTGGATCGTTTTCTTCGATGGCGAAGAAGCGCAAGGCAACTGGACCGATGGCGCCAGCATTCAATGGAAAAACGATAGTAGCAACAACACTTTCGGCAGCCGCGAAATGGCCGCTCAAATGGCGCTCTCCGGTGAACTAAAGCGCCTCAAAGCCATGATCCTCGCCGATATGATTGGCCCCGTGAACGTCAGAATCACGCGCGACAGCGGCTCGACTCGCTGGCTCACGAATTTCATCTGGGAAACCGCGGCTCAACTCGGATACAAAAATAACTTCGTCAACGAAGAATATGCCGTAGGCGGTGACGATCATTTCTCGTTCATCCGCCGCGGCGTCGCCGGCTGTGACCTCATCGACTTTTCCGTACGGGACACGTACTGGCACACGCCGCAAGACACGCTCGACAGAGTCGACCACAGAAGCCTGGCCATCGTTGGCCAGGTGCTGGCCGCAACCTTGCCACGCTTCGAGAAAAAGTTCCGCTGAAGTTGTAGTGGCGGGTCTTTCAGACCCGTGATTTTGCTTTAGACTTGGCGGTAAACTGTCGACTGTGAACTTTTTATGGCGCTGACCGAAGACCAAAAACGCGAGCGTATCGCCCGCCGCATCGCTCTCGAGCTTCGCGACGGTTACTACGTCAATCTCGGCATTGGCATGCCCACGCTCGTCGCCAATTACGTCCCCAAGGGTATGGACGTTATCCTCCAATCCGAAAACGGCATGCTCGGCGTCGGCCCCTATCCGCTCGAATCCGAAGTCGATCCCGATCTCATCAACGCCGGAAAAGAAACCGTCACTGAACTTCCCGGCACCAGCTATTTCTCTTCCGCCGATTCTTTCGCCATGATCCGCGGCGGCCACGTCGATCTCACCGTCCTCGGTGCGCTGCAGGTCGATGAAAAAGGCACTCTTGCCAACTGGGCCATCCCCGGCAAAATGCTCAAAGGCATGGGCGGCGCGATGGACCTCGTGGCCGGCGCCAAACGCGTCTTCATCGCCATGGAGCACGCCACGCGCGACAACAAGCCGAAAATCCTGAAAAAATGCACACTCCCGCTCACCGGCGTCGAAGTCGTCGACCACATCGTTACCGAGCTCGCTCTCATCGACGTCACTCCCCAAGGCCTCCTCCTTCGCGAACTCGCTCCCGATACCACGCTTGAACAAGTCCAATCCCTCACCGAGCCCAAACTCCTCGTTCCTCCCGGCGGCCCCACAGTCATGCTGGTGTAGGATTCAAACGTCCTAGGCAAAGGCGGGTCACATGAAACCCAAGAAAAAAGCTGCCAAGACGAAATCCAAGCGCTCGAAGATGCCGAAGTGGTTCCCCATCGACGACGAGATGAAGGAACTTTCGGCCATGCTCGAAAAAGAGGTATCGGACTGGCCCGGTGTCTCCAAGAGACCCATGTTTGGATACCAGGGTTTGTATCGAGACGGCGTGATCTTTGCGGCGCTGCCACGCTCCCGCGCCATGAAATCGCCAAGGTCACTCATGTTCAAATTTGCGTCCATGCCCTCTGCCATCTTGGACTCTGCCAAAAAAGATTCCAGGATTGACACAAATTCGCGCGCGCCCGGCCCCGGGTGGCTTATGTTCGAGATAGACGAAGCCTCGGCCACCAAGGATGCCCTTGGCTGGCTCGGCCGCGCGTACGAAGCCGCCAAAAAGTAGTCGTCGCCTCACCGCCCGATCTGCTCTTCACTTCTCTTCTGGAGTGGAACCACTGGGGTGCCGGGCGGTGGTGAACGAATAGTGGAAGCTCGATACCACGCTCAATACTGCAACTAAGTAAATGAGCACGCGGACAAATGTGTCCAGCTTAAGATTGGGATATGCAGCCGCGAGAACCACGGTAAAAACAAGGATGATCTGGGCGGCAGTGGTGGATTTGCCATAGATACTGGGCGGAAAAGGCCGGTACCCGGAGACAAGCAAAATAACAACAGCGACGATCAGAATCAGTACGTCGCGGCTAAGAACGATGATCGTGAGCCACCAGGCCAATTGCTTCTTAAATGCGAGAATGAGGAAAGAAGAAGAGAGCAAGAGTTTGTCGGCGATGGGATCGAGATACGCGCCGAGAGCGGAACGTTGATTGAGGCTGCGGGCCAGAAGCCCGTCGATTCCGTCCGATAGCCCCGCAACGACGAGAACGAGCAGAGCCCACCGGTATCTCTCGTACGACATGAGTATGAGAAACAGGGGCAGAAAGCCGAGCCGGAGAAATGTAATTTGATTGGGTACCGTCCAAATGCGGCCTTTCATTGTTCTTGAGGATAACCCAGTTCAGGCGAATTGCGCGAGATAGTCGGAAAGGGAACGCCCCACCTTGCGCGCGAAAAGCTCGTTCATCGAGGGGATGGTGCCGGAGGGTTCGTCGAGCGAGATGCGCTCGACGCGGTTCATGGGAAAGAAGATGGTGGGAAGGCCCAAGCGCTCGCCGTCGGGCTCATTGATCTGCCGGATGAAATGGTCGAAGGAATTCAGATCGACGCCCCGGATCGTAATTCCGGAAGGGTTGATGGCCAGCAGCTCGCCCCACACTTTTTCCTTGGGTGTGTGGAGACTCACTACGACGATGGAATGTGGATCCACGAGTGGCGCCTCTTACGATGAATAGAGTATCGCACTTTTTCTCGATGCGTCGTTGGAATCCGACTATCGCCCCGGCAGCGGGTCGCGAAAGTGCAGGATCATCAGCGCGAAGCTCGCAATAATTATAATTCCCGCGAGCCAACCGAGTGCCTGTGCCCGCTTCTGCTCCGCGGGATTCATCGGCCGGCGATCTTCATAAATCTTGCCCATGACAAATCCGGCGGCGAAGCCGCCAATATGGGCCGAATTGTCGATGCCGAGACCGCCCCAAAATCCGATTATGAACAGGATCACCACAGAAGTGACTAGCCGGGACCGCAATTCGCGCATGAATGACCCGCCGCGCTTCGTGGTAACCGCCAGCATTGCGCCGATCATCCCTAACAAGGCGCCGCTAGCCCCTATGGAAAAATGCCCCGTCAACGCGCTGGCCAAAAAGCCAAGCGCTCCCGTGACCACGTACAGGAACAGGTAGCGCGCGGACCCATATAGTTCTTCCAACGCCGGACCAAATTGCATCAGGGTCATCATGTTGAAGCCGATGTGAATCAATCCGCCGTGCAGGAACATCGCCGTAACCAGCCGCCACCACTGATTTTCCTGTAGCAAGAACGGGAACGGAAGGCTCGCCCCCAATTGAAAGGACGCCGCGCCGCTCATGCCCCAGAGCGTGCGCAAGCCGCCGGCCTGGCCCGCTTGCATGGTCAACATCCAGCTCACGCCAAACAATAGAATGTTTGCGACCAGCAGCGCGGAGGTCACGGGCGCTTCCTGCTCGCCGAAGAGTCCGGAAAGTTTTTTGCTCAGAGCCGCGAGGGAAAATCGCAGGCTCGCGCCGCACTCGTGGCAGCGCGTCGTGTTGATTCCGACGAGCGCTCCGCACGCCGGACAAATCTTCGGCCGCGGCTGCTGCTCGCCGCCGCCGAAGAATCCGCGCATCGCATTCTTCCATTTTTCCACGCGCCACTGCCACCGATACGGAAGCGCCAATTCTCCTCCTTGCGACCCGCACACCGCGTTCCTATAATACCCAAGTCGCCGCGCTTCTTCTCGGCACGGCGATGTTTCCGAGGACTTATCACTTATGGACAAATTCGAAGAGTTCGGCAAGCGCATCGACGAAGAGTTCGCGCGGATTAAGAGCATTAAGAACTTCGAAGACTTTGGCAAGCGAGTTGACGAGGAACTCGAGTGCGTGAAGAGTTTTGTAAAGGAAGAGGTTGCGCCGGAAACGGAAAAGCGTACGGCGCAATTTTTGCGCGAGGTTTCCGAAAAGCTCACCGAGGCGGCGGCATGGATCGAAGCGCGCAATGCCGCGCGCAATGCGCAGAACGACCAGCGCCCTCCGGCCGCGCAGCCTCCGCGGAATCCGCCATCTTCATGACGCAGGCGGCGCTTTGAAGAGTTCACCGGAACGAGTTTCCGTCAGTTTGGATTCGCGCGAACGCGTTTTCCAGCGGCAACCTGGTTGTTTCTCGCAATTTTCACGTGTGCCCCTCTTTGTTCACTTTGCGCTCTGCGTCCTCTGTGTTTATTTTTCCGGCTGCGCGTCGCGCAAACCGATCGCCGATCGCCGCCAACCGCCTCCCGCGCAGCCTTCAGAGACGCCCGCGGAAACTGCTGAGGCAGCGAAACGCTCTACCGACGTTGATGCTCCCGCGATGCCATCCGCGCCTGCGCCGTCCGCGAAGCGCAACAAATCCGTTGCCGTGCCTGCGCCCTCCGGTTACACGGAGGAAGGCAACGCTTCCTGGTATGGCGTGCCGTTTCACGGGCGACACGCTTCGAATGGCGAGATCTACGACATGTATAAACTCACCGCGGCGCACCGCACACTGCCATTTGAAACCATGGTGCGCGTCACCAACCTGAACAATGGCAAGACCACCGTTGTGCGCATCACCGACCGCGGCCCCTTCGTCGACAATCGCATCATCGATCTTTCTCTAGCAGCCGCGCGAGAAGTGGATTCGGTTGGCCCCGGCGTCGTGCCGGCGCGCGTGGAAGTTCTTGGCGGCGTCGACCCCACGGCCGGTTTTTTCACCGTGCAGGTCGGTGCTTTCCGCGAACGCGCCAACGCCGAGCGTCTCCGCGAGCGCCTCAGCGCCTCCTACTCGCCCATCTTCATTCAGCAATATGATTCTCCCGACGGCGTGTTTTATCGCGTGCGCGTCGGCAGGATTTCCGGCGAAGACGCCGCGCACCAGTTTGGCGGGCAACTTCACGACCTCGAAGGTTTTACTCCGCTTGTTACGCGTCTCGACGAAGGCACACCCGCAGGAGGGAACCGATGAGCGTCGATTGTTTGTTCTGCAAAATCGGGGCGAAGAAGATTCCATCGAAGATCGTTTACGAAGATCCTGATCTCTTCGCCTTCGAGGACATCAGCCCGCAGGCACCTACGCATATCCTGATCTGTCCCCGCAAACATTTCGAATCGCTGAACGAAGCCGCACCCGCAGATCAAGCCGTTCTTGGCAAGTTGCAGCTGGTCGCCGCGCAGCTTGCGCGCGAACGCAACCTCCTCGAAGGCTACCGCACCGTCATAAACAACGGGAGCGGCGCCGGCCAGTCAGTTTTCCATCTCCATTTGCATTTGCTGGGAGGCCGCAATTTCCGCTGGCCTCCCGGCTAGGTAAGATTGAAAGTTTTGTTCTTCTTGGTGCTCCAGCTTAAACTAGCGTCCGTTCTTAGGAGGATCGCATGTCCTTGCGCAACCGCGTTTCGTGCTTCCCTGTGCTTCTTGCCACCCTGCTCCTCCCCGCATTCTTCGCTACTTCATCTGCGGCCCAGCAACCGGCCGGCGCGAGGAAATCCCTCACGGTGGAGCGCATCTATTCGCAGCCGGGCTTGGGCGGGCGGTTGACGCGCGGGCTTGCCTGGACTCCAGATGGCAAGGGGCTCAGCTATTTCGAAACAAAAGGCTCCGGTAAGGAAGCCAAGACCGAACTCTGGGAGATGGACGCCGCCAGCGGAGAGCGCCGGCTTCTTGTTTCTTCCGACAAGCTCGAATCGATTCTCCCTGCGGAACCCTCGAAGCCCACGCAAGCGACGGGTCTTGGGCGCCGCGCGCCATCTCAATATCAATGGGCGCCCGATGGCGCGGGTATTCTGTTTCAGGGCCCCACGGCACTTGCATGGCTGGATGTGAAGTCGCAAACGGAGCGCACGTTGGTCTCCGGTAAAGCCACGCTCGCGGACCCCAAGATGTCCCCCGATGGCCGAAATGTAAGCTTTGTCCGCGACCACAACGTATGGCTTGTCAACCTTGCTGATGGCAAAGAACACGCGATCACGCAAGGCGGAACGGAAGAGGTTCGGAAGGGCGAGCTCGACTGGGTCTACGCGGAAGAGCTGGACATCAAGACCGCGTACTGGTGGTCTCCGGATTCCTCGGCGATCGCTTATCTCGAAATGGACGAACGGAAAGTCTCGCAGTACCCGATGGTCGATTTTTCCTCGCCGAGCGGGGATGCCGTGATGGAGCGTTATCCTACGGCCGGCGGCCCCAATCCGATCGTTCGCGTTTTTGTGGCCTCGCCAAACGGTGGGGAACCTCGGGCGATGGACACCGGAGCGGAAACCGACATCTACATTCCGCGCGTGAACTGGCTCACCGACTCCAAACATCTCGCCATCCAGAGGCTCAATCGCACGCAAACCACGCTCGATCTGCTGATCGCCGAGGCCGCCACAGGCAAGACCCGCGCCGCCCTCAGTGAAAATGACCCCAATTGGATCAACGTTAGCGACGATCTCTATTTCCTCAAGGACGGCAAGCGCTTTCTGTGGTCCAGCGAGCGCAGCGGGTATCGCCACTTGTATTTGTGTGACCTCGATGGCAAACAACTTGCGCAGCTCACCAAGGGTGAGTGGGAAGTCTCTGCGGTTGACGCAATAGATGAATCAAAAGGTCTTGTGTATTTCACCGCCACGGAAAAATCTCCTCTGGAACGCGGCCTCTACCGCGCCGCCTTCGACGGAACCGGCTTCACCCGGGTAACCAAGGACGAGGGCACGCACGCCGCGGTTTTTGCGCCCAACGCGGCCGCTTTCTACGACACCTATTCGAACACCGCCACACCGCCGCGGCAGGACCTCTACCGCGCCGATGGATCGCGCATCGCCGCCATCAACGAAAACAAAGTCGCCGAGCTTGCGGACTACCATCTCTCTCCCATGGAATTTCTCAGCGTGAAATCGCGCGACGGCGTGCAGCTTAACGCCAGCATCATCAAGCCGCCGGACTTCAATCCGCAGAAGAAGTATCCCGTGCTGGTTTACACGTACGGGGGGCCGCACGCTCAGGTAGTTCGCAACGGCTGGGGCGGCGCCAACTTCCTATGGCACCAGCTCATGGCGCAAAAGGGCTACATTATCTTTTCGCTTGATAATCGCGGCTCCGCTGGCCGCGGCCATGCTTTTGAAGCGCCGCTGCACTTCCGCATGGGCGCACAGGAGCTTTCCGACCAGCGCGATGGCGTGCAATATCTAAGGTCGCTCTCCTACGTCGATGCCAATCGCATCGGCATCTGGGGGTGGAGCTACGGCGGCTATATGACGCTGCACGCCATGTTCGAAGCGGGCGATGATTTTAAAGTGGGTTTTGCCGGTGGCCCCGTCACCGACTGGCGCTACTACGACACGATTTATACCGAGCGCTACCTTGGCCTGCCGCAGAAAGATGAGAAAGGGTATCAGGATTCTTCACCTGTGAAATATGCCGGTCAGCTCAAAGGCAAACTGCTCATTGCCCACGGCACTGGCGACGACAACGTGCACTACGCGAACACCCTCGCGGTGATCAACGATCTCATTGAAGCAGGGAAGTACGTTGAGGTTCTGGCTTTTCCGGGGCGCGGCCACGGGGTGAGCGATCCTCCTGCCCGCCGTGTCCTGATGCAGCGCGTCACACAATTCTTCCTCGATAACCTCTGACCTGTGGCACAGCTACGCTGGGCACTGCGTTTCTCCCCGCTGGTACTGGCGTAAGCCGAAACGGGGCAAAGCCATTCGGCTTTGCCCCGTGCCCGCAGACCATTCTTCTGCCTAGACTTTCTACGGCTCGATTTCTCTAATGCACGCCGAAATATTCGACGTGGACGGTGCGTCCGAGGCGGGCATTGAAGAGCAAGTACCAGCCGGGGTGATGATCGTCATCGTATACATAGACGCGGTCACGGTCCCATTCCCAATCGCGGCAGCGATCGAGGTCGTAGGAGGCAACCACCCAATTCGAATTGTCGTAGAGCACCACGCGCCGCAGGCGGAAATCGATGCGCCGCGCGATGAATACTTCTCTCACGTGTCCATAGCGCCCGTACGGATAAGGCCGCCCTGGCCGGATGCGGTCGTGATCGTCATCCCAATCCCTGTGGTCATCGCGATCCGCCTGTTTGTACCAGCCCTTGTGCTTTCCGTTGTCATGGCGGTCGCCGTCGTCGCCGCGATTTTCGTGCTTGTCCCATCCCTTATGCTTCCCGTTGTCGTGGTGGTCGTCATGGTCTTGACGAGGTGCGGCGATCGACAGCGTTCCTGCTAAAGCCATGAATAATGTACCTGCTAAGATTCTGCGCATAAGTCATCTCTCCAAGAATGGCGTTGCCGGCCGAGCTTTCTTACCTAAACTGACTCTTACTGATCGGTTCAGCCTTCCGCAGGCGGATAGTCGCCTGATTCTATTGTGGCCTTTATAGGCTTTCCCCTTCCATAGCCAAAAAATTTGCGTTGCACACAAGGTAATCCCCGTCACAGCGCGCTTGCCGCAACTCAGCTCGTCTGGCTTGCCGTTGGTGAAATTTACCCGTACGGCTTTTCATCGTGCGCGCCCATTCAGCCTTATAATCCCGCTGACCCGGAGGTCACCGTGCTGAAAAGACTTTTCTTCTTCGCCTTGCTCGCCGCCGCGGCCTGGGCGCCAGTCTCGTCCCGCGCGCAACAGGTTTCTCAGGAAAAAATTCCCCAGGAGAAAGAGCAAGTTCTGTGGCAAAAGCTCGAAGCGACAATCAGCGGGGTTGACCGGAATCTTGACGGCGTGCTCGGCGTGGCCATCCTTGACCTCTCCACTGGGCAGAAGTATTTGTTACACGCTGATGAAGTTCTTCCGACGGCCAGCTCCATCAAGATTGCCATTCTCGCGGAGTTCTATCATCAAGCGCAGCAGGGCAAGCTCAAATTCACCGATCCATACATCTTGCAGCGGACAGACCTCGTCGGCGGCAGCGGCATCGCAGGAACGCTCACTCCCGGTGTGACGCGGCTCACTCTCCGCGATGTTGCCGCGCTGATGATCTCCGTCAGCGACAACTCCGCGACTAACGTCATCATCGACCGCGTCGGCATGGAAAACGTGAATGCGCTTCTCGATTCGCTCGGCCTGACGCATACGCGTCTTCGGCGGAAAATGATGGATGTGAAGGCCGCCGCAGAAGGCCGCGAGAACATCGCCACGCCCCGCGAGATGATGACGCTGCTGGAAGATTTGTACCGCGGAAAGGTTTTGAACAAGCAATTGACCGACGATTTTTTTGAACTCCTAAGCGTTCACAAAGAAAGTTACATCCCGCGGGAATTGCCCGAAGATTTACGCATCGCCAATAAGCCCGGGGAACTGGAGGGTGTTCGCAACGACTCCGGAATTGTTTTCACGGGCAATCGGCCGTTCGTAATCAGCGTGATGACAACTTATCTGCGCCGCGAAAAAGACGGAGGGGACGCAATCACACGAATCGCGACGGCGGCGTACCAAATGTTTGACCGCCTCAGCCGCGCATCCCAATATGGCCGCGTTGTTTCCGCTCACGACACGGGCAACCCCTGAGGAGTGGCCTTCCGCAGAAATCTCACCCGCGCGCAAATAAGCCTGGAATGACAGAACGCGGGCTGGTGGCGCGCGATTTTGTCCTAATGTGAAATGCACGGAGCCGATAAATTCCAAAATGGTCCGGGGCAATTCGCGGCCGAGTCGACGCGAGATGGCAAAGAAATCCTGCTGAAACACCGCCTAAGAGCGAAGCGCAACCACAAATTGAGCAAAGAGAAGACTTCGGCTGGAATGAAGCCGGCGGTCAACCCGCGCTCGAGTGTGCGAATCGGTTGGTAAAGCAATTGCCAGCTCTTCCCGTTGTTGTTCCTGGCTGGGAGAGCGGACGCCTTGAGCTATCGATTCGTTTTTGGCACAGCCATGTTAGCGGCAACGTTGTTCGCGCCGGCCGGCGTGGCGCAGACAACGTCACCCGATTTGGTACCAAGGTTTTCTGCTGCCACGCGGGCGTGGAGAGCACCTGACTTGGAACCCGCAGTGCGTGGGCGGAATCCTGTAAGAGGTTTCCTTGCGCCAAAGCCAGGGTCCGCAGAGCGGTTCTCCAAGAAGCAGTTTTTCGTACTCAGTGCGACGGTCTACGGTGCGAGTTTGGCCGACATGCATCAAACGCTCGAAGAGAGGAAGAACTCCTGGTGGTATGAAGCCGACCCCCTGGCAAGACCGTTTGTGAAGCTGCCTGCACCTGCCTATTACGCAACCGGACTGGCGATGGCTACCGGCCTGAATTGGATTAGCTGGCGAATGGGGCACTCAAGGAGATGGCGCAAACTGTCGCCAATTCCACAATTGCTGGCGATTGGCGGAAACACTTACGGGCTCAGGAGCAACCGCTTCTGATCAGTGGCAATCTCGATGTACGTCGAGGCTGGCCTGAGAATGCGAGATGTAGGCACCGCCTATGCCGCAGCATCCGCCTTTTTTGTTTATTTCCTTACTTTTTCGCGGAGTCCAGCCCGTTATGGCGCCACAACGTCTTTCAACTTTGACTTCACCTGAATCGCAGAAAGGCTCGCCGCATCCCAGCCGCCGCCCAGGGCCTTGATGAGGAGCACGCTCGTCACCAGCCGCTGTCCGTGAATCACGGCGAGCTCCTGTTCACTGTTGAGCAGATTCTGCTGCGCGTTTACGACATCCAGGTAACTCACGAGGCCGCCGGCGTAGCGGCCGCTGGCGATGTCCAGGGTGCGTCGCGCTGCATCGACCGCTTGCTGCTGCGACTTGTTCGCCTGGTCCAGAACAGTCAAACCGGTTACGTCATCCTGCACTTCGCGAAAGGCGTTCAAAACGCTATCGCGATAAAATGCCACGCTGGCGTCGTAGCCCGCTTTAGCAAATTGCACCTGCGCGCGCCGTGCCCCGCCCGTGAAAATGCTTTCCGCGACGTTGGCGCCGACCGCCCAGAACGTGCTCTGTACATTCACCAGCTTAGCGATATCGGCGGCCTGCCACCCGCCAGTTCCAAAAAGATTCAGCGACGGGTAGTAGGCTGACCGGGCGATTCCGATTTGTGCGTTAGTCACGGCCATCTGCCGCTCCGCTGACGCGACGTCCGGCCGACGTTCCAGCAGATCCGAGGGCAGTCCCGCATCCAGCGCCAGCGGTACGTTTTTCAATTCGCCGGGCGAAAGATGAAAATCTGGGGCAGGTTTTCCGATCAGGAGCGCGATAGCATCTTCGAACTGCTTCCTTTGTTGTTGAAGCAGGATGGCCTGGGTCCGCGTGATATTCAGAAGCGTCTCTTCTTGCGCAACGTCCAGCCCGGAGGCCACGCCGCCTTTATGCCGGGAATCCACCAGTTGCAGGCCTTTTTGCAGCGTCTCCACGGTGCGATTCAGGATTCCCAGCTCGGTATCGAGCTGCCGCAGGGTGAAATAATCGCCTGCAAGTTCCGCTGTGATCACCAGCCGCACATTTTCGAGATCGGCCGCGCTTGCCTGGTAGGACGCCTGCGCTGCCTCAATGCTGCGGCGCCGCCGGCCAAACAGATCCACCTCGTAACCGACCGTGAACGGCAAAACAATGTTGGATTGCGATACGGCCGACCTCACTGGGAAGTTGCTATTGGCGGGCCTGTCTCCGGAAAGCCGCTGGCGTTGGGCACTGGGAGAGGTCGAAAGAAAAGGGAATTGCGTCGAAATCTGGACTGCGGCGGAGGCGCGCGCCTGCTCCAGCCGTGCGGCCGCGATTTTGATAGTTTGATTTGCGTCGAGCGCCTGTTTTTCCATGACGTTCAGATCGTCGTCGTGGAAAATGCTCCACCATTCGCCCTTGGCAAGATCATCTTTTGGGGCACTCTCGCGCCAAGGTTCGGAGACGTCCCACTTTGCGGGCACGGGAACTGTGGCACGCTGGTACTTCGGGCCGACGGTGCAACCGCCCATGAGGGCACAAAGAGCAAGCCCGGCCAGGGCGGGGAATTGCCTGAAGCGTTTCATTATTGTTTCTTGGCCCCTGGCGCGACGTTTGGCTGCGGAGCAGGCTGGCTCGGCGCGTGGTTCAGCGCAATTTCCTTGACATGGACTTCCTGGCCGTCGTCGAGAGAATCCGCGGGATTCAGCACGATCCAGTCGTTGACGTCGAGACCCTGCAGGACTTCGAGAGTGGTGCCGTAATCGCGGCCAATGGTGAGCGACTTGAGATGCGTTTTATGATTCGCATCCACAACGACGGCGCGAAGTCCTTCGGAACGAAATAGCAGCGCGTTCACGGGCACGGCCAGCCGCGCTCCGGTCACCTTCACTTGCAAGTGCGCTTGAGCGTAACCGCCGGGGAGCAGCGCGCCATTGTGGTTCGGCACGTCCACTTCGGTGAGCAGGGTACGGGTGCCGGGGTCGATCGACTCCGCCGTGCGCACCACCTTGCCTTGGAAATTCTGGCCGGGGTACTGAGTAAGCTCCAGGAAAGCGCCGAGTCCCGCGCGAATGGAGGGCGCGTAGGCTTCCGGCACGCTGACATAAGCGCGAATGGGATCCGTCTGCGCGAGGGAAAAGAGCTGCTGCGATGCGCCGCCGTTCCCCGCGTTGATCAACGTGCCGGTATCCACGCTGCGCTTGGTAATGACGCCGCTGAAAGGCGCAAAAATATGCTTGAAGGATTCCAGTTCTTCGAGCCGCCGCACGTTGGCTTCCGAGGATCTTACGTTGGCGACTTTGGCTTCCAGATCACCGACGGCGTTATCGACTTCCTGCTTGGAGACGCCGTCCGTCTTGATCAGTTCCTGGTAACGCGTTGCGGTGATCTTGGAGAGATTGGAGTTGGCCTGCGCGGTATTGAGTTCGGCGCGCGCCTGAGACAACTGCTGATCCACTTCCGGAGTGTCGATGTCCGCGAGCAATTCGCCTTGCCGGACGCGGCTGCCGATGTCGTGATACCACTTTTTCAAATAGCCGTTGGTGCGCGCATAGATGGGCGATTCGACATAGGCTTGCATGGCGCCCGGGAGGACAAGGTCCTCCTCCGCCGATTCCACTGAGGCATGAATCACGGCCACAGTGGGAATCGCCCGTGTTTCCGTTTCCTTGGCGAGCGCCTGATACTGGGCGCGGCGCTGGAACAGCGTTGCCGCTCCGAGGACCACCAGCACAATCACGATGACGAAAAGAATCGTGAAGACCCGGCTGCCCTTTCCGCGCGGTTGCCCCTGGTCTACGTCATCCATCTGAACTCCGCCTCCCATCATCACCCCATCCCCACTTTCATTTCCAGAAAGAAAAATTTCAAACCGATTCCGGCGACAGAGTCCCCCGTTGCGCCGATCTCCGCCCGCGGCGTCCGTGGATCATGGAGAAAACGCATGGCACAAAGAACAGCGTGGCGAAGGTGGCAAAAATCAGCCCACCGATCACCGCGCGGCCAAGAGGCGCGTTTTGTTCGCCGCCTTCGCCGAGTCCCACGGCCATCGGCACCATTCCAATGATCATCGCCAGCGCGGTCATCAGCACGGGCCGGATGCGCACAAAACCGGCTTCGAGAGCGGCATCGCGGGCGCCCTTGCCCTCATCCATCTGCTCGCGCGCGAAGGACACCATCAGAATACTGTTCGCCGTGGCTACGCCCATGCACATGATCGCGCCGGTCAGCGATGGGACGTTGAGCGTGGTACGCGTCAGCAGCAGCGTCCAGCAGATGCCGGCGAGCGCGCCGGGCAGGGCGGTAATAATAATGAAGGGATCGAGCCAAGACTGAAAATTGACGACGATCAGTAGATAAGCAAGCACGATCGCACCGAGCAAGCCAAAGCCCAGGCCGGCAAAAGAACTCTTCATGGTCTGGACCTGGCCGCGAATGACGATGTGGCTGCCCTTCGGCAAATCCTTCTCGATGGCCTGGACGCGCTTTTCCACTTCGTCGGCGACGCCGCCAAGGTCGCGGCCGTCCACAGCCGCGTAGACGTTGATCATCGGCTGCGTGGTGTAGTGTGATATTTCCGCGGGCCGGGCGATCGTCGAGGTTTTGACCAGGTTACCCAGAATCTGAGGTCTCGAACCCGGCACGCTGCCGCTGATGGGAGTATTTTGCAGCGCTTGGTAAGAGTCCACGCGATACTGCGGCTCCTGCACCGCCACGTTGTACTCCACGCCATTTTTCGGATCCAGCCAGAAAGCAGGCGCGGTCTGAAAGCTGGAGCTGAGCGAAACAAGAACGTTTTGCGCGACGTCGCGCGACTGCATGCCGACGGATTGAGCGCGGGCACGGTCGATTTCCATATAGAGCGTGGGGTTATCAAAGGCTTGCTGAACGTGGACATCCACCGCGCCGGGAATGTGACGGAACTCGTTTGCGAGTTTTTCCCCGATTAGATAATTTCCGCGCTGGTTCATGCCGGTGATTTCCACGTCGATGGGCGCGGGAGTGCCGAAGTTCAGGATCTGCGTGACGATGTCGGCCGGCTGAAAGAAGAACTGCACGCCGGGAAAACGCTGGGGGAGATTCTCGCGCAAATCGTTGATGTATGCCCCGGTGGGTTTGCCGCGCACTTGCTTGAGCTGGACAAGAATTTCCGCGTCCGAGCTCCCGATGGTGCCGGCGTTGCTGTAGGTGAGGTTGATCCCGCTGTAAGGCAAGCCGACATTGTCGAGGACCGTGGTGAGCTCGTCCTCGGGAATGGTTTCACGGATGACGGCGTTTACCTGGTCGGCGAGGCGCGCGGTTTCCTCAATGCGCAGACCGGTGCGAGCGCGCATGTGCAGGCGAATCTGCCCGGCGTCGACCTTCGGAAAGAAATCGCGGCCGAGAACGCCGACGAGCAAAACGGACAAAACGCAAAATGCCAGGAAACTTGCGGCGAAGAGCTTCGGCGAATGCAGGGCGATACCCAAGGCTCTCCGGTAGCCATCCCGGAATTTTTCAAAACCTCGCTCGAAACCCTGTTGATAGCGGCGGAAGAAGCCCATCTTTTCTCCGATGTGCTCCTCGCCGTGATATTCGTCGTCCGCGCTCAGGAGATACATGGCCATGGTCGGCACGATGGTGCGCGACCACATGTAGGAAGCCAGCATGGCGAAGCTTACGGCTTCGGCCAGTGGAACGAACAGGAATTTGGCCACGCCGGACAGAAAAAACATGGGAATGAAGACGATACAAATGCAGAGTGTGGAAACAAAAGCGGGCACGGCAATCTGCTGCGCGCCGTCGAGGATGGCCTGGACGGTTTCCTTGCCCATCGCCAGATTGCGGTTGATGTTTTCGATTTCCACGGTGGCGTCATCGACGAGGATGCCGACAGCGAGCGCGAGGCCGCCCAACGTCATGATATTGATGGTCTGGCCAAGGGCGCTAAGACAGAGGATGCTGACGAGAATAGACAAAGGAATCGAGACGGCAATGATCAGGGTGCTTTTCCAGTTTCCGAGGAAGAGCAGAATCATCACGGCCGTGAGGCAGGCGGCGATGATGGCCTCGCGGATGACGCCCTGGATGGAAGCGCGAACATAGAGCGATTGGTCGAAAAAGGTGGAGATGCGCATGCCCTCGGGAACCGAGGCTTTGTTGTAATCGAGCATCTGCTTGACCTTGTCGACGATTTCGATAGTGGAAGCAGAACCGGTCTTGTAGATGCTCATGAGCACGCCGCGCTGTCCATTGGACAGCACGATATTGGTCTGCGGGGAAAAGCCGTCGCGCACGTGAGCGACTTCCTTCATGTAAATCGTTGCGCCATTGACGGTTTTGACGGGGAGTTCGTTCAGTTCCAGGACCGTTTGCGGGCTGCCATTCATTTCCACGTTGTACTCAAGCGTGCCGAGCTTCGCCGTGCCGGTAGGGAGAATCAGGTTTTGCGCGCTGACGGCGTTTACGATGTCAACGGCAGAAAGCCCCTTGGCCTGGAGTGCCGTTGGATTAATATCGACGCTGATGACCCGCTGCTTGCCTCCATAAGGAAAGGGCGTGGCGGCGCCCGGTACGGCCGCCAGTTGCGTGCGGATAAAATAGTTGCCGAAATCGAAAAGCTGCTGCTCGCTGAGCGTATCGCTGGTCAGACCGATCTGAATGACCGGCACGGTCGAAGCCGAATAGATGATCACCAGCGGCGGCGTGGTTCCGGGCGGGAGGAACCGCAAGAATGTCTGTGAAATTGCAGTCGTCTGGGCGAGTGACGTTTGGATATTGGCGCCTGGTTGAAAGAAAACCTTGATGACGGCGATGCCGTTAAACGATTGCGACTCGATGTGCTCAACGTCATTTACAAGAGTCTGGATGCCACGTTCGACGTTGGAGGTGATGCGCTGCTCCATCTCTTGAGGTTGCAGGCCGTTGTACGTCCAGACGAGACTGATGACCGGGATGTTGATGTCGGGAAAAATGTCGACAGGCGTGCGCAGGAGCACTACTGGCGTAAGCAGGATTATAGCGAGTGCCATCACGACAAACGTGTATGGCCTCCGCAGTGCTAGTCGGACAATCCACATGAGGACTTAGTTCGCTCTCTCCTATCGGCGGAGCTCCATGGCTACCCCGGGCAGCTCATGCATCGCCGATTTAACTTAGACTCCTGGGAGCATTTTCTTGGGTACGGCCCTGAACGGGATGCGATCCATCGCGGCCGCTATCAGCTTCGTAAGCATCCCCTTGGGTCCGAGGGAACCGCATGCCCTGCCACTTGAAGCAAGATATCGCGCGAGTAAGTCACGCGCCGTGTATCAGTTAGAACCATCGACGGGCGTCGCTCCCCTTGCTTCCCCACCCGTTCGATGCCGACATTCTGACACAAGGTACACAGACGGCTCCATCCAAATTGGACGGCGCTCCGCGGCGATGGGTAAGGAAGGGTGATCGAGGGCGCGCGACGGGGCAAGCGCTATTTGTGGGTCATGGTGAAAACGCCATCCCAGCCGGAAGGAGGCTCATCGAAGAGATAGTCCTGGCAGCGCTTCCAATAGGCGCGGGACGGGCCGTCGTCGGGCCATTTGTCGAGAATAGTCTGGAACGATTTCTGCGCGTCTTCCCAGCGGCGCTTGCGGTAGAGTTCATGGGCCCGTTGGAAGAGATCGAGACGGTTACGCACTTCGCCCGGGGTGCCGTAAACCGAGTTTTCAGCGGCGCGGCCGATGAGTTCGTAAATGGCAACCGGTTGGAGTTTGCCTTTCACGCGGATGAGATCGAGTTCGCGAAAGACGTAGCCGTCGTCCTTGGCGGCGGAATACGTGGTTTCGTTGACCAGGATGTGCGTGCCGTAATCTTTATTCAGCCCTTCCAAGCGCGAGGAGAGATTCACGGTGTCGCCGAGAGCGGTGTAGCCGTAACGGAGCGCAGAGCCCATGTTGCCGACGCTGGCCACGCCGGTGTTCAGGCCGATGCCGATGTCGAGATGCGGCTGGCCTTCGGATTCCCATTTCTTCTGCATGTCGCGGACGCGCTCCATCATTTTCAGAGCTGTATGGCAGGCTCTGGCCGCGTGGCCGGGTTCTTCGAAGGGCGCGCCCCAGAAAGCCATCACGGCGTCGCCGATGTACTTGTCGAGAGTGCCGTGGTGCTCGAAGACGAGGCCGGTCATGTCCGAGAGGTATTGGTTGAGAAAAAGGGCCAGGTCCTGGGCGTCGAGTTTTTCGGATATGGTGGTAAAGCCGCGGATGTCGCTGAACATCACGGTGATTTCGGTTTTTTTCGGCTCGACAAGCTGCGGGTTCACCAGAAGGCGGCGGATGACTTCGGGGCTGAGGTATTGGCCGAAAGCGGAGCGGACGCGGCGCTTTTCTTTTTCCTCGAACAGCGAGCGATACAAGGAGACGAGCAGAACATTGGAAGTCAGGGTGAGAGCGGGCACGCTGAAATTGAGCCACCAGCCGCGCAGAAATGCCGCGTAATCCACGGCTACGAGCGCCGCCAACAGAGCCATGCCGAACCACATCCAGCGGGGAGAAACCAGTGCCATCCAGGTGCCCAACGGGATGCCGAACAGCAGAATTAAAATAACGTCACAGAGGGCTTGTTTCGCGCCGCGTTTCAAGAATCGGTCATTCAGGATGTTATCGATGACGTTGGCGTGAATCTCCACTCCCGGAAACGTTGTGCCTCCAAACGGCGTCGCCCGCAGGTCTCCTATTCCCGTGGCAGTAGCACCAACGAGCACAATTTTGTCACGGAAGGTTTCCGGAGCGAACTTGTGCGCCAAGACATCGGCCATCGAATAATGCGCGAAGGCGCCCGCCGGGCCTTGATAATTGATCATGATCTGGCCGCGGCCGTCCGGATGTATGCGAATGTTGGGGCCGAGTTGAATCTCCGTGATCCCCACCGGGCCGTACGTGAGAATGGTTTGTTCCGACTTAACTCCCAGAAATGCGCGTGTCGTCATCACATCGAGAGAAGCGTAAGTGTCCCACTCGTCGAGATTCTGCGAGCGCCCGTAAGGCAAAATAAGAGTCGCCCGGCGAATAACCCCATCGGCATCCGGCGGAGCATTGAAGAAACCGACCCAGGAAACATCGCCAGCCAGGGCGGTAGTCAGGGGAGCGATGTTGGCCTCAGCTCCTTTCGGGAGCATTCCGGCAGCTGCAAACTCCTCGATCAAATGGATGCGATCCTCCTTTTGGAATCCTTGCCGAGTGCCGATGACCTGAGGAAACGCGAAAAAACCAAGCTGGTTTGCATACTCATCCAAGGTGGCGCTGTCGATGCCCCGTATATCCGCGTCCGTGTACAGGAAAAAATTGCCCAAGACGACCGGTCCGAACCGCCGGATAGCTTCAGCGAATTGTTTGTCGGCGTCCGACGCCACCGCGAGCTTTTGCACCTCAGAGGCGACCCAGGGATCTATTGGCACGCCCGTTTTTTTTCGCTCTTCCAGCTGGGCCCAAAGCATGCGCAGCGCAGCCGAGTTGCGATCCAGTTCCGGCTTGCTGAAAGTGATGTCAAATCCGGCGACTTTGGCGCCATCGTCGTGAAGGGCATCCAGCATTCTTGCGAAATAGGTGCGGGGAAAAGGCCAGCGGCCGATAACCTCCTGGGAGTGTTGATCGATATCCACGATGACGATGCGCGGATCGGGCCGCGTGGCTCCCCGCGGCCGGTAACGAAAGCGCGTGTCGAGAGTATCCAACTCCAGCCGCTCCACAAATTCGAGCAGGGGGGTCCTTTTCTCTTGAAGAGAGACAAGGTAATAGAGCGACAGCGCCGAGATGGTGATGATGAGGCTGAGGAGAAACGAGACGCGATGACGCCACCAAGTTTGAAGCAGCTCGTAGAGGCTGAATAGGCCCCGCCGCTGCCAGAAGCCTTCTGACGGAACTGGCATCGCGTGCCGGATGCTACTCGCGGAAGATGAAGTTCAGCCGGACGCCGGAGACTTCAACGAGATCGCCGTCGTTCAGACGCACAGGGCCGGAGATGGGAGTGCCATTGACGTTGGGCACCTTGTCGCCGGGACCGAGGTAGTAGCCGTCATCGCGCTGATTGATCTGCGCGGCCATATGAGGCTTGAACCAGCCCATGAGGCGAACGGTGGCCATGGCGGATTTTCCGATGACGGTAAGTTTGTTGATCAGGACATACTCTTTCTGATCGGTCTTGCCATTGAGAACGACAAGCGTCGGGACTTTCATGCGAGCTGAGGCAAACTGCATGGATTCGCCCATGGCGGCAGCCTGCTGGAGCATCTGACGGCGTTCCTTGGTGTCCAGCACCATGGTTTCGTCGATGCGCGGCGTGGCGGTTTTGCGGCCGGAGTCCCAGGGGACCGGCGCATCGCCGCTGGTATCGACCTTGATTCTGTGCTTGCCGATGTGGACATTATCGCCGTCGTGCAGAGTGGCGCGCTCGACGCGGAGATCGTTCACAAAAGTGCCGTTGAGACTGTCGAGGTCTTCAACGACCATGCGGCCGGCCTCAAAATAGATTTTCGCGTGATAGTTGGACACGGCGAGGTTATCGACGGGCAAGTCGTTGTCCGGAGAGCGGCCAATGGTTACGGGGCGGCTGCCCACGGAAACCTCTTTCACGATTTTGTTGTTAAACATGAGGCTGAGCTTCGGCATCTCAATTTCCTCCAGCGCTACCATTTGAACCTTGATTTTTGGCCGTCCCACCGCGCAACCACGAAAACCACCCCCTGGATTCCTTTTCGATTCGCGCAATCACGACGGTGATATTGTCCGGGCCGCCTCGCTCATTGGCGAGTCCGACGAGTTTTTCCGCGGCCCGAGCGGGATCGGTCTCGGCCTGGAGCGTTCCCGCGATTTCGGGTTCCGTGACCATGCGCGACAATCCATCGGAGCAGAGCAGCAGAACATCCAGGGGGAAAAGCGTGTGCTCCTCAGCGTCCACTTCGATTAACGCTTGTGCGCCAAGCGCGCGCAGCAAAACGCTTTGCATGCCGCTTTCTTCAGCTTCGGCGGCCGTCAAAATGCCGCGCCGCACCTGTTCGGCCACGAGAGAATGATCCCGCGTGAGCTGAAGCAAGCTGCCGCCGCGGAGTAAATAGGCGCGGCTGTCACCCACGTGAGCGATGCTGAGTCTTGCGCCATCGATCCACACCGCCGTCAGAGTCGCGCCCATGCCGCGCCGATCAGGATTCTTTTCGGCGGACTTGAAAATGTACCTGTTGGCCAGATGGACGGACGTAGTAAGGTGTTTTGTCCGGGCGCTCCAATCGGGCTGTACTGCGCCGATGAGCGGGGCTGCGGGATTGGTTTCGGCGTCGAGGCAGTGTTTCACGACTGTTTCAACAGCCATGGCGCTGGCGATTTCGCCGTGGGCTTCGCCTCCCATGCCGTCGGAAAGCACGAAGAGGTTGAGAGGCTCGACGATCTTGTAGCAATCTTCGTTGTTCGTACGCACGCGACCCACATCGGTCACGCCGCCACTTACGATTCGCACACGAACTCCCCTCGCCGCTCGGGAAACTACACCCGGGCCCACGCGCGTACCGGGCAACTCTATTCCCACGCTAACAGAGGCCCAAGGACAGCGAAAGGCTTTGAACCCTACTGATTACTCGCTCTTTCGCTACATGGGGGCCAGGGGAGTGACGCGACCTCTCGCAGTTGGCGCGTGCATGGCTTTCATCGGCATGACGATATCCACTACAATTCCACGCATGCCCTTGCACCGCCGCGGCCTCGCACTATTCTTTGCCTGTCTTATTGCCGACGTTTTCGCGCCGGGGGCTAATCCTCAACGGTTTCCGCCAGCGGCTTCCGGGGCGCGGACACTGCTGCTGCCGCGGCGAATCGTTTCGGGCGAGCGCGCCACGCTTGCGGTGCTGGACGTGAACGGGCGGTTGACTCCGGGCGTAACGGTGAATTTCTCGAACGGGGACCGGCTCACGACCGATGCGACAGGCAGGGCCCTTTTCGTGGCGCCGCTGAATCCCGGCGTGATTTATGGTTCGATTTCGGGACGTACGGAGCGAGTGGCCACCGCGATTCTCTCGCCCAGCGAGGCCGCGTCGACTTCGATCGAAGTTTCATCCGCGCCGCGCGTGGCTTCCTTGACGGATCGGGCTGAACTTTTTGGGCGGGGCTTCTGCGGAGACGCTGACTCCAACCAAGTGACGATCGCGGGGCAGCCAGCGATCGTGCTAGCGTCTTCGCCAACGGCGCTGGTCGTGCTTCCTTCCCCGGACCTGCAGCCCGGCAGCGCGACCGTGGAAGTCTCCTGCGCGAAGCGCCAGTCCCCGCCGTTTTCCATCACATTTGTTGGGCTCAATCTCGAAGCCGACTCTTCTCCATTGAAGCCGGGCGAGCATCGGGCCGTTACGGTGCGAGTGCGAGGGACGACGGCGAAGATTGCGCTTGATGCGCGGAACCTCTCGCCGGAGATCGCGGAACTTTCCGGGGGCAATCCGGTGCGAGCCATGAGCAGCGGAGGCGCGGAGAATTTTGCCCGGTTTGAGGTCGTGGGGCAGAAGAACGGTAGCTTCCTGATTTCGATCCGGCTGGTGCCTTCGCTGGATCGTCCGCTACCGTGAGATCTTGCGGGAGAACCCCGGTTCACCCTAAGAACGATGGAGAAGCCGAATAAATTCTTGCCGGTCTGCGCTATTGGGGCCCCCCTCTTTTGGAAGTGTTGCATCTAAAAGACTTAGGAGTTGACATAACTACGGAAAGAGTTGCGCTTCTTTTTGCTCAAGGCGGGGTTGGCTAATGATGCCTCGCTTGGCGGCGACGAAACGGAGGGAAAAGCGGGAGCAAGCTCCCGCACTCCAAATAAGAAGTGGCAGCCGAGGCTGCCGCTCTTTGCGTCAAGTCAAACTTTGACCCGAGGCAATTATACCACACGAGCTCGGAAAGATCCGGAAAACCGCCCAGGCGGCAAGAATCCTGCAGAAAGCTAAGCTTACGCGCCCTTCTTAATGCTGGCCTCCGAAGGAAGCGGGAGAGGGCCCTGAGGATTCTCGAAAGGGAGCTCAGGAACACCGGCGCCGAGCATGGTTTCGAGAGTGTTTTGGGCCCTCTCGAAAAGCTTGTCGGACTCGCTGTAGCTTTGCTGGGCGTTCTTCAGATGGGTGCCGAGAGTGCCGAACTTGTCGGCAAATTTCTCCATTTGCTTTTCCATCCCGGAGAGGGCTTCCAGGATGCGCTTGGCATTTTCTTCCATCTGCATGCCTCGGAGGCCCATAGAGATCACACAAAAATGGGCGTAGAGGGTATTCGGGGAAACGGCAACGACGTGTTTATCACGGCAGTAGGCGTCGAGGGCCTGGCCCTTACTGTCCTGCGTTTGCAGAAGCTCATAGTAGACGCTTTCTGAAGGAACGAACATCAGGGCCACATCGAGCGTGCCTTCATCAGGCACGATATATTTTTTGCTGATCGCGTCGGCATGGCCCTTCACGGCGGTGGCGAAGGCGCGGCGCGCTTCGTCGCCCTCGGTGCTGATTCTGCGGTAGGCATCGAGAGGGAACTTCGAGTCCACGGCCATTAACTTTTTGTCGCGGAGCTTGATGACGGCGTCTGCAGCTTCTCCACTGGAAAAGCGATACTGCATCTCGTACTGCGCGCGGGGAAGGGAATCCTCGAGCAAGCGCTCGAGGGTCACTTCGCCCAGGGAGCCGCGCGACTTGGCGCCGCCCAAAATGCCCTCGAGTGTCTGCGCGGTCAGGGACATCTGTTTGCCGGCTTGCTGGACTTCGCCGAGCTGGCGCTGAATCTGGCTGATCTGGTCGCGGGTGTTCTTGAGCTCGTCGGCCATCTTGGTTTGCGCGTCGGAAGTCATCTGGCCGGTGATTTGGGCGGAGTTCTTGATGGCGTCTTGCAAGGCGGGTGCGACGCTGTCGAGGCGCTGCGCGACATTCTTGGCGATGGTTTCCAATTGTCCAGTGCTCTGAGCTTGCGAGGTTGCAATCGTCTGCAGGTCGCGGCGCAATTCGTTCATCTGTGATTCGAGAGCCTCGGCCTTCTGGCGTCCCTGCGAGCCTTGCAGGACGAGCCAGAGCACTAGGACCGCCACGACGATTACGACTCCAATCGAGACTACGGTCATTCTTTCTCCAATTCGTTGACGGGAAACGGTCTTGTTACTTTAGCAGAGGTCGAAGGTCCAAAGTTGAAAGTTGAAAGTTGAAAGTTGAAAGTTGAAAGTTGAAAGTTGAAAAGAGAAAAAGAGAAAAAGAGGAAAGGAGGAAAAAGGAGCGACCAACGCCGGGAAATGCAGCACTCCGGGGCTCGAAAAGAAAGAGGGTCCCGGGGCGGGGACCCTCATGAGGCTGGGGAACTGGGCAGGCACCGAAGAGTTTGGTTACCAGCTCACCTTAAGGGCAAACTGGAACTGGCGCGCATCGTAAGAAGCGGTTGGCTGGCCCGCGCTGCAGGTCGAGCCGGCCAAGGGATCGCAAACCTGATTGACCGCTGCAATGTTGGTGCGATTGAGGAGGTTGAAAGCATCGGCGATGACGTCGATCTTGAAGCGCTCGCCGAGAGGAATGCGCCGGGAGAGGCGCATATCCCACTGGAAGAAGTCGGGTGATGTGAAGCGGTTCCGACCGAGGTTTCCATTGCAGCCTGCGGGTGGAGACACGAGTGGTACCTGAAACGTCGAGCCATCGTTGTTGAGACACACGCTGGCCGGACCGAAGGTCACGCCGGGGATGAAGGGCGATGATGTGGCGCCGCCAACCGAAGGCCGGGCTTGTGAGGCGCCCAAGTCCAGGCGCGTATCCGTGGCCGTGATGATGTTGAAGGGGCGGCCGGAAGAGAACTCGATGATCGGCGAAAGCGTGAAATCGCCGAAGAAATGCCGAAAGAAACCGTCACCGGACCTGGAGCTGCCGGATTTCAAGACGGCGCTGGTCACCCAGCGGTGGCGCTGGTCGTTCACTGAATTGGACCGTTCCAAGTTGGGGAAGCGGCTGTCCTGAGGTTCGAGAGGCGATTGCAGGTCAGTCGAGTCGTCGATAGAGTGCGACCAGGTATAGCTGGAGAGCACCTCGATGCCCTTCGATAGACGCTTCGAGAGGTCAAAGGACAAAGCGTTGTACCAAGAGTTGCCGTTGGAAAGCTGGGCATCGACGCTGTTGAAGGCTACGGGAACCCCAAAGCCTGTTGGGTATCCGGCAGCATGCGCTAGTTGAACCAACCCGGGGTATTTCGATAATCCTCCAAATGACGGGTTTGGTCCCGAGGGCCGGAAGAAGTTGAACGCCGCGGGCGTGCCGACAAACGAGCCGTTGAAAGAGGATAGAGCCGCCGGGCATCCGCCAAGCACTCCCAAGATGCCACCCGCACCGGGCACGGGGCCGTAACCGCATGTGTTCGCTGAGGGTGCCAATGGCGTGGAGGGGACAGATACGCCAAGAGGGCTCGACGAGCAGGTGGTGATGCCCGCCGCCCGACAGTTTGCATAGTTCTGTGCCAGGAGCCTAGGATCCGTGGAATTCACGTCCTGAGGCCGGTTCAGGTGCAATCCACGAGTCCACTGGTATCCCAAGCTGAATTTCCAGGATTCTGAGATTTGGCGTTCAATCGTGAGGTTCGCCTGCTGCGCATAGCCGTAGACGAAATTTTTCCCTACGGGAAGCGTGAAGGGCAGAACGCCAAGCGGAAATCCTGCATTGAGATAGTTTTGATTGGCAAAGAGAGAACCGGCAGCAAAGGGATCGAAGCGCTGTTGATTCGCCTGATACCCCAG
>Ga0137409_10000704_pt1 | contig 36685 bp, 26 predicted proteins | sample CZODoug1_16funga_FD_122059 | JGI IMG/M metagenome (GOLD analysis project Ga0137409, IMG submission 122059) | Vadose zone soil fungal communities from Angelo Coast Range Reserve, California, USA - CZODoug1_16fungal (Hybrid Assembly) | ecosystem: Environmental > Terrestrial > Soil > Vadose zone... | reverse complement strand
GCAGTGACCGCGCTCCTGATAGAGACGGCTCGCGCCCGGGTGGTAGCGCTCCATGTCCGAGAGCGTGTCGAGGGCGTCCGCGATCCGTCCCGTGTGCCGCTGTCCGACGGCGAGCAGGTACAGCACGTCCCGGTTCTCGGGAAACAGCGTGCGTAACGATCCGGCGGCGGTGACCGCCTCCCCGAAGCGGTGCACCTGGACCAGGCCGCGGATCCTCTGCACCTCGAGTTCCACGCTGGCGGGTACCGCCACCGGCTGCGAGGTCACAGTCATGGCTTCATCCAAAAACTAAGGGTGGACATCGCTGTCCGCCCTTCGATTGTACCGCAACCGTTACGGTTCGCAGTGCGCGTCGCCGGTCAGAACTTAAAGCCGACCTTCACGCCAAGGACTCGCGGACGCAGCGGCACTTCGGCCTTGATGTCCTGGCCCGAGGTCGTGAACGTGCTCGCGTTCTTGTTCGAGAGGTTCTGGCCGTATATCAACAGGTCCCACGCTCCCTTCTCGAGGCCGAGCGACGCATCGAACGTGTTGTAGCCCGGCATCGTGTAGCGCAGCCACGTCGTGTAAGGAATGAGGACGCCGTCACCCGACTGAAAGCTGCTCGGCTGGTTGCTCATGTCGTCGACGTGGGTCATGCCGACCTGGCCGAACGCCTTGTAGTCGTTGAAGCTCCAATCGTAGCGAGCGCGCAGGTTGTATTGCAGCTTGGGCGAGAACGCCGGGATCGAGCCGACCGCACCCAGCGCGTTCTGGACGGCGACGTTGTGGTCGCCCGAGCGCACCTGCGTGATGCAGGCACCCGCCGGCGTCGGATTGCCCGGCGTCGTCGGAGTCACGCCCGCTGAGCGAATGCACGGCGAGGTGGTCTGCCTGGAATCATTGTGCGACAGGTTTGCCATCAGCGTCAGGCTGTCGGTCGCCTTCAAGGCGAGCTGCAGCTCGCCACCCTTGACCCGGTAGGTCGGGCCGGTCAGTCCGAAGGTCGTGTTGCCATACACTGGCGGGTTGTAGATCAGCGTCTGCACATCCTTCCAGTCCATCTTATAGATCGAGGCGTTGACCAGCAGGCGATGCTCGAAGAATTCCGACTTGAAGCCGATTTCGTTGTTGAGCAGCGAGTCGGGTGCGTAGCTCAAGGGCTTGTTGAACTGCTTCGGCTTCGTGTCGGCGGGACCGGCGACAACGCCATTCGGAAGCGGCACCCCGTTCGCGTCCACCCAGATATTCGTCCGCCCGCCCGTCACGCGGTTGAACGCGCCCGGACGATAGCCTTGTGAGTAGGTGTAGTAGAACATTGCATCTGGCGTGATGTGCCAGGTGAGGTTTCCGCGGCTCTTGAACCCCGTGTACGTCGAGTGGTGATCGGAATAGTTGATCGGCGTCGCGATACACTCGCCGTTCGGTTTGTTTACGCAACTCCCGCCGGTGCCGTACTGCGAGCCGACCTCCTGCTCGACGTACCTGAAGTAGCGCGTGCCGCCCGTGAGCGTGAGCACCTTCGGGATCAGGTCGAAGTCGACCGACGCGAACGCTGCGGTCTGCTTGTAGCCGCGCTGTAGATCCTCGCCGAAGTTGGTGTTGTCGTTGCGGGTCGTCGGGTCGATCGCTGCCTGGACCGGGGTCACGTTCGACAGACAGATCGGACCACCGGCGAGCGCCGCCGCGAGGTTTTCAGGCGTGCAGGACGGGATCGTCTTCTGCAGGAAGTTCATGTCGTCCTTGATCTGGAAGTCTTCCCAGTACGCACCGAGGAGGCCACGCAGCCGCCAGTCGTCCGGCGTCGACACCCGGACTTCGTGGCTCTGGTGAGTGCTCTTGAAATAGTCGTGCCAGCCCATGACCGGTGAGTAGCAGGTGGCCGGACCCGGATTGCCTAAGTTCGAACCGCCACCGCCAGTGCACGAGTAGTAGAATCCGCCGGCGGTGCGGGTGTAGTTCGAGTAATCCATGTTCGCATCGACGTTACGGGTCAAGTAAGCGCCGGTGTAGACAGCCTTGAGATCGCCGATCTTGCCGTTGACCGTCCAGGCCGTGCTCTCGGATTTGTCCCGGTTCCACGCCGGGGCGAAGGAGCTTTCCTGGAGCGGCTGCAGCGGCGTCAGACCGAGGCTGACCGGGAACTGCACGGGCATGCCTTCCGCATCCAGGTACTGGTAGGTCTGCTGGATCAGCGCGTTCCAGTCGTCGTTGATCTGGTAGAGCGCCGCGACGCGTATACCCTGGTAGGTGGTCGGGTTCTGCGCGCGCCCCACGAGCAGGTAGTTGTTGAAGGTGTCGAGGTGCGCGGGGTACGACGAGCTGTAGGCGCTCGGGCCCCGATCCACGTTCGGATTGCGGGTAAACGTCGTCGGGACGTTGTCGATGTAGCCGCCACGGCGGTCGCTGTAGATCACGCCGCGGATCGCGAGTTTGTCGTCGATGAGCGGCAGATTGAGCACTACATTCGCACTCGTGTTCGGATCGCCGTGCGCCGTGATGCCGTAACCGCCTTCGGCGCGGCCTTCGGTGACGTTCAGCTTGGGCTTGTTCGTGATGTAGCGGAGCGCGCCGGCCTCGGCGCCGCCGCCGAACAGCGTGCCCTGCGGACCCTCGAGCACTTCGATGCGGTCCATGTCGACCATGTAGACGTCGAGGTTGCGCCCCGGGAAAGTCAGCGATTGCTCGTCGAGATAGGTCGCGACGTTCGGGAACGGGTTGATCGAGGCCGAGGACTGGCTGCCCGCGAAGCCGACGGAGAGGCCGCGCATGTAGATGTTCCCCTGACCCGGGCCGTTCGCGCTGAAGGTCACGTTCGGCAGCAACTTGATGACGTCGTCGAATGTCGTCACGCTCAGCTTGCCGAGCTGGTCGCCTGTGATCGCCTGGATCGTGATCGGCACGTCCTGAATCGATTCAGAGCGTCTTTGCGCCGTGACGGTGATCTCCTCGAGTCCGGAGGACGACGTTGTTTCCACCGCTGCCCAAGCCGTCCCCGCAGAGCCGCTGAGGATCGCCGTGATTGCGCACGCAAGCTTTTGATTGATATTCAAGCGTCTCTCCCTAAAGAATCAAGCAATAAACATACGAAAACGCAACGAGCGAAATCGTTACGTACGTAGTCGGAACGGCAGATAACATCCCAGGTATATCGAGCCTCCATTCATCCCAATTTCGGCCCGCCATTCCCGCTGCGTAACTTTTTACGCACAGCAGATTACATATTTATGACAACACTATGACTTAACTGTGGCCCACCATTCAAGTAGTTTCCGGCGCGCTCGGGAGGGCCGGCGGAAGACCGTACCTCTTTCATCATCCTGTGCTACGAATCATCATCCTGTGCTACGAATCATCATCCTGTGCTACGAATGACGCCCCTTGGTTTCGTGGTCATTTTTGAAGGGATAGCTCTTAATGAAGAAGATTAATGAAACCGCCCGATCCCTTGATGTGATTCTGGAAACCGATGTCCTGGTGGTCGGCAGCGGCCCCGGGGGCCTTGCGGCGGCGCTGGCCGCGGCCCGCGCCGGTGCCCGCACCGCGCTCATCGACCGCAACGGCTGTTTCGGCGGCAACATCACGCAGGTTGGGGTCGAAGGCTTTGCCTGGTACCGCCACGAGCACACCGTTGACTGCGAAGGCATCGGCATTGAGTTCGAGGAGCGAGCCAAAGCCCTGGGCGCGGCCAGCCCTGAGCCGCAATCCTTGAGCCACGCGCTCGACGCCGAGATGTTCAAGTGGGTTGCCGACACGTTGGTGCAGGAGGCCGGCGTCACGCCTCTGCTGCACCGGCTGGGGGTGGCTCCGATCATGGAGAACGGCGCCATCCGCGGCGTCATCACCGAAAGCAAGGCGGGCCGCGAGGCCATCCTCGCCAAGCGAGTGATCGACGCAACGGGGGACGCGGACATTGCGACCCGGGCCGGGGCGCCGGTGCGCAAGTCACCCAAGGAAGAGATGATGGCCGTGTCCGTCATGTTCTCCATGAGCGGCGTCAACAAGCGGGAATTCATCGACGCCGTGAAGGCCGATCCTCAGACCTATGCCGACTGGTCGGGAAACGGCGAATGGGACTATGAAACGACGGGCAAGGAGGACCAGCTATTCTCGCCCTTCCTGCGCAAGCCCTTCAAACAGGCACTCGCCGCCGGCATCATTCCCCCGAGTCTGCATACCATCGCCGGCACCTGGGGCACGGTCACCGATCAGGGCGACCTCACGTATTTGAACCTCGTGCACGTGCCGGAAATCGACGGCACCGACCCGGCTGATCTGACCGCCGGCGAGATGCGCGGCAGACGCGAGGCGATCTACGCTCTGGAAGCGCTCCGCGGCTTCATGCCGGGCTGCGCGCACGCCAAGCTGCGCAACTTCGGCATGACTCTCGGCGTCCGCGATACCCGCAAGATCGATGCGCTCTACAATCTCACCGGCACCGATGTGCGTGAACAGGCCCGTTTCGACGATGCAATCGGCATCTTTCCCGAATTCATCGACGGCTACGGCATCCTGATTCTCCCGACCACTGGACGCTACTGGCACGTGCCGTATCGAGCCCTGGTGCCCAAGGGCGTCGGCAACTTGCTGGTCGCCGGACGGTGCATCGGCGGCGACAAGATATCCCACGCGTCGGCTCGCAACATGATGTGCTGCGCCGTGAGCGGCCAGGGTGCAGGTACGGCGGCGGCCGTCTCGCTGCAGCGGGACGAAGCACCCGACCAAGTCAACATCGGAGCGGTGCAGGCGGAACTCGCGCGGCAGGGCGCCCGCTTCCGGTGACGCAAGCCGCGGCCGGGTCCGATACCAGCATGCCGGTCGGTGCGGGTGGTGTCCAGCAGCCAACGCTACTGCGGCTCCTCTTCCGGTGGGCAGTCGACGGTATCCGCCGGCATCATCACAGTGGGTGAATCGTCTTCGTCGGGTGAATCGTCTTCGTCCAGCGGACGAAGCTTCATGGTTGCGGATGCCCTCTCTGCAGGCTGATTAGGGCGTTCGGCGACCGCTATCATGATCGTGGCTGAATCGTCTTCTTCCAGCCGACGAACCCTCACGGTTGCCGATGTCCCCTGCACGGGCTGATGAGAGTGTTGGGCGGCCGGTATTATGATGGTGGGCGAGCCGTCTTCCTCCAACGGACGAATTTTCACCGTTGCCGATGCACCCTGTGGGGGTTCGAAGGGCTGCTGACTGCGCAGCCGTTGGAGGGCCGGCTCGGCCTCGAGCGGCTCGCTGAAATAATAGCCCTGCCCATAATCGCAGCCCATTTCCCGAAGAGCCTGCACTGCCGCCTCGGTCTCGATGATTTCCGCAATTGCCGTGAGATTCAGGCTGCTCGCCATCTGTACCATCGCGGCCGTCATGCCCGTGTTGACCTGATCCGAGGCCATGAGGTTCACGAAGGGACGATCGATCTTGACGAAGTCGAACGGAAACAGCTGCAGATAACTCAACGAAGAGTAGCCGGTTCCAAAGTCATCGAGCATCAGTTGGAGCCCCAAGCCGTGCAGCCGATCGAGAGTCTCGCGCACCGCACCGACGTTGCCGATGAGCGCAGCCTCGGTCAGCTCGAACTTGAGCAGCGACGGCGGCAGCTGCGTCTCTCGCAGCAGCGAACCGACGTATTCGCTCAAGCCGGGATCCCGCAACGCCGTCGGGGAAAGATTGACGCTGATGAAGAACCCCTGATTGGCCGGTAGACGCCGCAGCCAATCCACCGCAGCCGTTACCACCCTCAGAATAATCCAACGGGTGATCGGCACCATCAATCCGGCTTCTTCTGCGATGCGCAGGAATCTATCCGGAGCGAGCACGCCTTCAATCGGATGGCGCCAGCGCAAAAGCGTCTCGGCGCCCACCATTTTGTAGGTTCGGAGATCGACGATCGGCTGGAACAGCAGCTGCAGCTCGTGCCTTTCCCTTGCAACGTGCAGGTCCGCCTCCAAGCTCACGAGATTCGCGGCTTGCCCCGCCAAGTTGGGCGCGTAACTGACGATCTTGGCAGTCTCGTGACGCTTGGCGGCAGACAGCGCGATGTCGGCTTCCCGGACGATGTCCTCCGCGCGCTGCTGGCCCGACTCCACGCACGTGACGCCGATGGTTGCTGCGACGACGAGTCGGTGCCGGCGCAAATCGAAGGGCGAGCGTAATTCCCCTTGAAGAAGGCCCGCAATATTCATGGCCGCTTCACGGGAGGCCAGGTCCAAGATCAACACCGCAAACTGGTCGCCGCCCCACCGCGCCAGCACTCCCTCGAACGCCGATGTTGTTTTTTCGAAGCGGCGCGCGGCCTGGACCATCAGTTCGTCGCCGGCCGTATGACCCAGCATGTCGTTGATGAGCTTGAATCGGACGATGTCGACGATGATCACCGCAAGGCGCTGGCGCCGCTTCGTGCGCACGTCGCGCAGCGCCCGATCGAGTTGATCCATGAAATAACGCCGGTTCGGCAGTCCCGTGAATGCATCATGAAAGCGGGCATGGTCGAAGGTCTTCTGCAGATCGAGCCGCTGCTGGATCTCCGCCGCGAGCTGCTGATTGACCGCGCGCTGGCGACCGCGCGCGGCCGCCAGGGCCGCGCGTGAGCGTTGCAACGCCTGGTTCAAATCGTGAGTGCCGAAGGCGAGGAGCCATGCCAGGAACACCAGCAGGCCGATTTCCGATGCGAGCAGCGTGGCGGGATACCAACCGGCCCGTGGGCGGATGGCGACTTGCAGGTAGCTTCCGGGAATGGCCGCCGCCGCCGGAAGTCGTATCCTGGCCGCGACGGCGTCGATCAAACCTTCCGTGCGCGAACTGACGAAGCTGCGCAAGCGGCCGCTGCCGGGCTCGACTTGAGACAGCTCGAAGTCGTAACCCATACCGGTCAGCTGCGCTAGGTGGCTCGCGACGATCAGCTCATCCAAGTCAGCGTAGGCAACCGACCAAGCCCGCGATCCGGGTACCTCCACAGGATTGCGTCCCGCTATCGGAAAGCGCACGGCCATGAGCCATAGGCTACCCAGACGCATCGGACCCAGAACGGCGGAGCCAGGTACGGTGCGGGTGGACTCCGCCGACCGCCATTCGCCTGCAATGCCGTTTGCGGTGGCGGCCTCTGCCGGCCGGGAACCCAGCGCTTTGTCGTCGCTCGTCATCCAAAAAGTCTTGGCCGCCGTTGGCACCCATTCGACCTGCGCGGCAGCGGCCGCCTGTCGCTCCGCAAGATCGGCCAATTTTTGCAGCAGCGGCTCGATCTTCCTTACGGAGGTGTTCACGACCGTGGCCGCCGTTTCGCGAGCTGCGGCGGCGTGGTGCCGCACACTGAGGTCGATCAGACGCGATCCGGCGATCAGCGCCACGGCCAGCACCACGGCCGTGGGCAGCCAAGCAACGTTGCCTCGGCGGATCGACGCCGTCGCCTGGAGGATGAACGCCGTTGCCTGGCGGATGGACGTCGCTGCCTGGCGGAGCGAGTTCTTCACTTTGGCCTGCCTTCATGGCGCAAGTGAAAAACATAGCTGAGCGTCACCGCGACGCGGTTGCTGCCGGAGAGATCCTGGTAGTCGACGACCAGAGTCAGGTCGCCGCGCCCATGCGCTAACGTTTTGGTCGCACCCACGTAGCCTTCCTTGAGCGACTTTCCCGGAAGGACGATCTCCAGGCCGATGACGGTCGGTGCGACCTGGCCAAAAGCCATGCCCGCCAGAAAATTCACCGGGGACCCCAATATGTCGATTCGGGCAGACGTGAGGTGCGTTCCCAAATTGCCGCTCACCGAGTCGGCGTAAGAGACCGCCGTCAGAATACGAGGATTCCACGAGTACGAGAGCCCGAGCTTGGGCAGGTTCCCGTGCGTCTTTTCGACTTCGAACTGCCGGTCTTCCAGTTGCACGGACAATCGATGGAAGTAGGTGCCGAATACCCCGGCCGCCACGATGGAATATTTGAAGGCATGCGGACCGTCATCGCCGGCACCCTCGTGCGCTTCGCCGTAGAAGCTGTAGCGCGCGTCGCCGATCTCACGGCTCAAGGAGCCGTTGAGTGAGCCGAAAGTCCAATGGGCAATGGATATCACCTGGTGTTCCACCGCGACTCCCGCGAGCGTATCGGCATCGAAGTTGTGCAGCCACGCGGCTGACGCGCCGCCGCCGCCGTTGGTTCCCGGGAGCGTGGACCCGTTGGCGCTGAGTGCGATCCGATCGTCGGACGCCGAGGCCGGGGCGGAATCGGCACCGAATGCCGTGCACGGCGCAAGCCAGCCGGCCGCCACGATGGCGAGCCGCGCAAATCTCATCGCAGTTGCCTCACTGAGCCCGTGACCACGGTAGTCGAGATCGTCCCGAGATCGGCTGTGCCGCCTTTGGCGACAGGGAGAATCGACACCGTGAAGATACGCTCCTGCTCGCCGGACAACGTTATTGCGGAACTCGTGACTTGATAGACTCTCTGATCGATTTCTATGTGCAGCTTGCGCCGATCAGTCAGTCCGGGTTCCCACCAACGCGGGCCGGTATTCGGCAGAGACAGCAATTGCGCCGCATCCGCTCCGACCTCCGCGCCGCCAAACAGCCACACCGCAGGCTTGTTGAACGCCAGCAGCCGTCCCTGCGCATCGATCACCAGGACGGCATGGTCAGACGTGTCCAACGCCGCCTTCAGGCAGAACACCTCGGTTCCGTCCTCGATGGTCAAAAGCGCCAGGCGATGTCCCTCGTGCACGACATGCAGTACTCGCACCTGCGTCACTCTCAGTTCGTCCGCGACGCGGATGACGGTCGAGGGCGCTCCGCCGTCAGGACCAACGATGAGTTCGTGGACGATGTCGGGATACGAGAAGCGCAGCGCGTCGAACAGATTGCGCCCTTCGAGCGGACTCTCTCCGCCGCGCAAATAAGCGGTCGCGACGTGGCTGGATGCGACGACCCGCATGCTGGCCGGATCGATCAGCAGAGCCGGCAGAGGCAGCTGCTCGATCAGGCTGGCCCACAGCTCCTGCCCGCGCTCCGCTTCGGTCCGCGCCCGCGCGGTATGCGCGTTCAGCCGCTCGAATAGGATACCGACATATTCGGCCGCCACCGCACATGCGAACAGACCGACGGAGAATACTTCGAGCAGTACGATCAGATAACTTGACGGCGCATAGAATCCCGAGAAGGACGGCTGCGTCGCCGTGCTTTGACGGCCGAGCAACCAGGTGAGCCACGCGTCGCCGCCGAGCAGCCCGCTCGCGTACCAGCGCAATTCCGGCGCCTCGGCGAGAGCCACAACCCCGGCGACGCAGACACTCACCGCAGCGATGAGATACGGGTGCCAGCGGGAAAGAAAAATTGCACCGATCACCGGCAGCGCAAATACCATCAGAAACGTCGGATTTTGCAGGGCGCCCACGTGCTGCCAGATGAATCCGATCAGGATGACGCCGATCACATCCAAGAGCGTCAACGCAGGATCGTGCCACCGGCTGAGCGATCGAGTTCGAGCCGGCAGGATGGTAAGCACCATGTGAATCCCGCCGAGTGCGAGCAAACCCCAACTCGCTGCTCCGACATCCACCTCGAAGCCGCTGGCAAACCAGGGAACGCCCGTGGCGGTCAAAATGACGACGATGGTCAACAGCCAGATGTCGCTCAGCAGATGAACGCGCGGGTTCTCCCAGCCAGGGCGCGGTATCAACTGCGTGCTGCCGACATTCATACCCACTAAATCACCCTTAGTGCGGATTGGCCTGCGCGGCGACGGTCGCATTGCTTCCGCCGGCCGGACCGCTGCCGAAGTTGTTGTCCTCGAGGAAGGGTTGCGACTGCACCTTTTTTCCATCGGGTCGCTGAAAGTCCTCGACGTGCAACGCGAGTGCATGGGCGCGCAACACCTGATTGCGCCGCAAGATCGGCGAGTCGCCGATCACATCGATTCCGTTGAACTTGGGTTCGATGATCGTGTTGCCGACCGCCGTGCTCGCGCCGCGGGCGTCCCCGAGCACAAAGGCGAGACCGTAGCCGCAGTTGTGCAGCCGATTGGCTCTCACCAGGGTGTTGGACGACCCGCGCACCATCACGCCATACGCGGTAAGCCCCTCCAACTCGTTGTCGTCGATGATGGCGCCGCGGGCGTTCTCGACGACGATGCCCATCGAGGCGCCGCCACTGATGCGGTTCGCCCGGATCACCGCCCCTGCACCGACCAGGTGAACGTCAGCCTCCCGGGCATTGATGAAGTCGTTGCGCTCCACCAGTACCGAAATATTGCCGGCGACGATCCCGATGCCGTCGTCCGTAAACCTATTGTCATGGATGCCGATGACATCATCGTGCGAATCGGGCGCGCCGCGCACGGCCCAAATGCCGGCATCCTTGTTTTTCGTAAACTCGTTGTTGGCGACTGCCGAATTGCGGCCCGCTGCCCCGAAGCGCACTCCGAGGCGGTCCTTGACGAAGTGGTTGCGCTCCAGCAAGGTATCGCTGGCATTTTCGGCAACTTCCACGGCGACGTCGCACGAATCGATCGTCGACGCGGAAAGACGAAATCGCACGGCGCGTACCAGGATCGCGGCACCGGCACAATTTCTGATCACGATGCCGTCGATCGAAGTATCGGGACCCGAGATATCGAGCACCGGTCCGGCGCCGAGTGCCTGCGCATCGATCTGCACCCCCGGGGCTTGTCCCCCCGAGGCTTGTCCTCGTAGCTTGACGCCATGCCCGTTGACGAATGCCGGCAGCGGCGTTTCGAGATTGATCTTGGGCACTTCGATCGAAATACTGGTCGGGCCGGTTGCGGTCGCGACGACGAACAAGGCTTCGCGCAGCGTGCCGGGTCCTCGGTCGCCGGCGTTGGTGACATGCACCAGGACCGCTTTCTCGGTGGCGCGCAGCGGCTGTGCCTGAGCCCGTTGGGTTTCATACCAGTGGCCGAGCGCGACCACGGCTGCAAGCAACACGAAAACACCAACAGCTGCTATCGAGCGGCGCCTGATTTCCATGGTCACTCTCCCCGATTCTTGACTACGAACACGGCATGCCACGAGCGGGTCACCGCGCGGCGCCCGAAGAGCGCATCGATCGGCAATGAAAGCGCGGTCGCGAGCGCCAGCAGGCCGAGCGACAGCTTGCCGGGCAGTGTGCGGACATAGGGCAATAGCTGCGTCCTGAAGGGCGCCGGATCAACGCCCGTCAGCGCCCGCAGATCCAGATCGCAATCGCGGATCAGATCCAGATAAACGTCGCGATGACGCGCCCTGAACACCGTCGTATCACAACGGTTCACCAGGCTGGTGGGCGCCGCCTCGAGCAGAACCATGCGTGCGCCCGAGGCGAGATGGGCGGCCATCGCCGCGAGCGCGGCACGCAGTGCGCGCGGATCGAGAATGTGCTGAAGCACGGTGACGCCCAATACCAGGTCGAACCGTTCGCCCAGATCGAGATTCGACACATCCTGTACTCGAAAACGGCAGCGGTCGGCCACACCCTCGGCAACCGCTCGCCGCTGGGCTTGCGCGATCATGGTCGGACTCAAGTCCACGCCCAATACATCGGCGCCGCGTGCAGCCAGCAGCCGGCTCCAACGGCCAATGCCGCACCCCACGTCCAATACGCGGGTTCCTGCGTCGACTTTCAGCCACGGCTCGAGCGCCAGCCGCTGCTCCAGGTGAATCGCACGATTGTAGAATTCGGGCATCCCGTACGCACATACCGCCGCCAGCCCCTCGCCTTCGGCCGCGAATCGCCGCGCGCGATCCTCCCAATACAGACTGGGCCTATACAGCCGGGGTGCGGGAATGCCTCGTACGGTCATTCAAACATCCTCGCTTTTTCCGCGGCGACTCGGTTCCACGGCATTCTCGTAGTGATCCTGATAAATGCGCCGTCCAAACAGCCTGAGCGCAAAAAAATTACCGAAGCCCACCGTCATCGGCACGATATGTGTGACCGCGTAACACAGGTACAGCGGGACGATGGGCGCCGTATAGGCTCGCTCCGCTTTCGGCACGCAGGTGAAGAGCGCGATCACGCCGAGCGCGAGATAGCTGCCGATCGCAGCAGTGAAGTATTCGGGATTGCCGAGAGTCCCCTGCGGCACGAAATCATCCAGCAGTAACGCGCCCATCCCGCCCAAAAAGCTCAGCAGCAAGAGCACGGCGCTCACGATCTTGATCAGATGAATCGCGAGCGACAGGCCGCCGATATAAACCAGGTAGTGATATGCGGCGAAGGGCGAGCGGAGGCCGATTCGCAGCACTTCCGAAAAGCGTTCGACGTAGACCTTGACGAGACCGTGGTACCAGCCGACGCGCTGCGAGAACCAGTGCTGAAAGGTTCCCGGACCTTCCGTGCTCACCACCAGGCGTCCGTCGTAATAGATACGCTCGCCATGGCTGAGGAGAATCAAAGCGTTCTCGAAATCCTCGGCATAGACGGAGAGAGAATGTTCGCTGAGCGCACGTGCCAGCGCGCTGCGGCGGTAAAAGGACACGCCGGAGGTGATGCTGAAGTCTGCGAGGCTCTCACGCCCGACACGGAACGCCAGCGCGTATTCGAAGGCCTGGAATCGCGCCAGAAATCCGTCGGGCTCGATCATGATCCTCGGACAGGCCGCGGCTGCGCCGGATTGCTGGAAGTCGCTGATGAACTCATCCATATCGATCGTGCTGCCATCGTTCAGCCCGCGTATGCGGATGTCCGGATCGATCACCATGACGGTTTCGATATGCGCCGGCAGATGCTCGAGCAACCGGCGCAAAGCGCCGGGTTTGCGGCGGTTCACACCGTCGTCGAAACACCGCCATCCGGCCTGGCGCAGGCGCAGGACGGTGTTGTCCGTCGAGCCGTCGCTGATGAGCCACACGCGGTGGCGGTAGGGCCCGAACGCCTCCATGAACTCTTCGAGGCGGTCCTCGAGATTGAATACGGAAGCAATGATCGCAAATGGCAATGCGGGGACGGCACGCCTTCCGTCAGGCGGCAAGATGGCGGCGAGATTGACCGAGAGATTGCCGTTCCGGTTGCCTTCGGGGACGCCGCCCGGGGCGACCGTGTGGCGACGCCGCATGTACAAGCGCAGAGCGAAATCGAGCGCGTCCGTGTACACGATGAGATTGGCGATAGCCATCACGAGGATCGAGAATCCAGCGGCCTGAGCGTTCGCGACGCACAACGCGATCCATCCCGCCAGCAGCCCGCATACCGCAAGCGGCGCGACCACCGGCCATGTCCGCAGAGTTCTCACGCGGTGGCGGCGGCAGGCATCGCCGCCTCCGTCCGGAGCCCGGGAAGCCGGGCGTACAACTCACCCCGAACCTCACTCTCATCGGCAATATACTGACCGCGCTCCGCCATGATCGGCAGGGAACTTAAGATCCATAGCAGCGACCGCAGTCGCGACGGCAGATGCGCAACTTGCCGCTCGAGCGGGCCGAGCATGGATTCGAAGCTGCGTTCCATGCGCAGAATCGCGTCGGCGACGTCGGGATCCATCGGCAGAATTTTCACCGGTTGTTGCCAGGCGATATCGGTCCCGGCGACGTGCCGACGGGCGTAGTGCGTGTGAGGCAGAAGGCTCGGATCCTTCGCAAGCATCGCTCCCGAAAAGGGAATGACGTAGGGATACATTCCGATCTCGCATCCCTGACGCAGCCAGCGGTAGGCTTCGCGGAGGGTTTGCGCAACATCTTCCAGAGCCGCATGCGGCGAGCTCAGGATCAGATCGAGAAACGGAGTTATCCCGCTCGCCAGAGCGGCGGAGAGCATCGGCTCGATATGACGATGGATCTGCGCCTTGTTGAACTCTGCAAGCACTCTTGGCGAAAAGTTCTCGATGCCGAAGCCCAGCACCCGAAAACCCGCCCGCCTCATGGCCGTCAGGCGCTCGGCCGACATGGCGTCGATCCGGTTCGTGCTGATGAATTGCAGGTGCGCCGGAATCCGGCCATTCTGCTTCGCCGCAATGATTCCCTCGCACAGAGGCAGAATTCGCCGATCCCGCGTGAATGTGAATATATCGTCCTGAAATATGATCGTGCGTGCGCGCGGATGCGCCGCCATGATGCGCTCGATCATGGTCAGACATTCGTCCGCCTCCAGACGCGCGATGGATGCAACACTCCCCTCCGCCTCGTGCAAGAAGTTGGTGGCGGAACAGAACGTGCAGCCCATCGGGCAATAATTGAGCGTGATCAGCCGCACCGAGCGAATTTCGGCAAGGTGCGCTTCGCGCGCGGCCTTGCTCGGCAGCGCCCCAATGCGATACGCCGACTCCAGGCGCTCCCAGTAGGCCGAATACGGCATCTCGTCGTAGGGTGTGCTGTAGATCGCATCGCGAAGCTCGCCCCGATTCAGGGCACGCTGCGGTATGGAAACGATATTGCCGTCCTTGCTCCGCGATGCCGTTCCGGCGATGCCGCCTGCCGGCTGACCCGCGCGCAGACGCGCCACCAACTCCAGCAGCGGCCGTTCGCCTTCGCCGAGAACGATCAAGTCGAATGGGCCGAGCTCGAACATCAGATCCGGACGAAAGGTTGCTTCCATGCCGCCCGCAACAATCAGCGCTTCGGGCCGGACCCGGCGTACGATGTGCGCAAGCTCCAAATCGAATCGCAACGTCATCCCCGTGGTAGAGACACCCACGATGTTCCATGGACCGCCGAGGAGCTCGCGCTCGAGCGCGCGTTGCGGCGGCTCGCGGCAGCAGTTCGGATCGAAGACCTTGGTCTCGACTCCGGACGATTCGAGTACACCCGCAAGCCGCCAGACACCCAGCGGCGGGGCGAGGAAGGTATATTCACCGCAATGCGGATCGTAGGGACCGATCAGCAAAACCCTGGGTGAGCCTGAAGTCATTCTTGGAGGCTGGCCCATGGCGGTTTCTCGTATTCCCCCGTGTTTTTGTTGATTAAAAAATGCGCGTTTCGCGGGAAGAAATCATCAGGTAAACACCTCAGCGACCGGCGACAGAATCATCAGGTAAACACCTCAGCGACTGCGGCGCCGCAGTCTCCACTCTCCCCAGTGGCGTGCCACCAGTGGCGCTTCACATAACTTTACGTGCCGCACAACTGCGGCTAACCGAGGCCGCGCAGACTATTCATCGTGTTCCCACCACGATGAGAGGATTGACCATGACTACCCCATTGCCGACCCCCGGCGGGCCCTCGTTGCGTCGTCTCCTGTTCAACCGCTACACCCTGGTTGCATTCGTCGCCGGTGCCGTCCTGGCCGCCGGCGTCGGCGCCTCGGCTCTCAGCGGCATGGGCGGCTGCCATCACGGAATGATGATGGACGGCACGCACAGCGCCGCCGAGGTATCCGCCCACGTCGATCACATGCTCAAGCATTTCTATGTGGAGATCGACGCCACCGATGCCCAGAAGGCGCAGATCGGTCCGCTGGTGAAACAAGCCGTGGACGACCTGATGCCGCTGCATTCGCAACTGCACACCGCGCATACCCATGCCGTGCAAGCGCTGACGCAGACCGCCATCGACCGCGGTTCGCTGGAAGCCGCGCGCGTGGAACATCTGCAGCTGGCCGACCGGGCCTCCAAGCGCATGACGCAGCTCATCGCGGATGTGGGCGACGTGCTCACGCCGCCGCAACGCAAGGCACTGGCCGACCACCTGGAACGCATGCACGGAATGCCGCATTCGTGACATGCTCTGGTGTACTCGTCCCACAGGCTCTACAGTCGTTGCCTAGATGGCCGAGCGCATCCTGTTGGTCGAAGACGATCCCCGCCTGGGCGAAATGCTCTCTGAGTATCTCGGCCAGGCGGGATTTCGCATAACGATCGCCCCGCTCGGCGCCAAAGCCCTGGAGCTTTTGTCCGGGGCGGAGTACGACGCCGTCGTGCTCGACTTGATGTTGCCCGACATGGATGGCCTGGATGTGTGCCGGCAGCTGCGCGCCACATCCGACACGCCGGTGCTGATGCTGACCGGGCGAGGCGACGCGATCGACCGCATAGTCGGGTTGGAACTCGGTGCCGACGACTACGTGCCGAAACCCTTCCAGCCGCGCGAACTGCTCGCGCGGCTGCGGGCCATCCTGCGGCGCCGTGTCCGCGGGCCAAGATCCGCCGAACCATCGCTGCACTTCGGCCGGTTGGAAATCGACATCGCCGCGCGCGCCGTGCGCCTGGACGGCGTACCGTGTGAGCTCACCGGTTATCAGTTCAATTTATTGGTGGCGCTCGCAGCGAAGGCCGGCCGCGTGCTATCGCGCGAAGCGCTCTTGGACCTGGTAAAAGGGGAGCGCCTGGAAGCCTTCGACCGCTCGATCGACGTGCACATGTCGCGCATCCGCGCGGCGATCGAGGACGATCCGAAGAAGCCGCGGCGCGTCATCACGGTACGGGGGACGGGCTACGTGTTTGCCAAAGTGCAAGACTGATGTTGCGCCTGTACCTGCGATTTTACGTCGCACTGGTCGCGAGTCTCCTCCTGTTCGTCGTCGCGATCGTGGCATTGTGGAATTTCACCGGCGGTCCCGTGGAGCAAGCAAGCATCACGCTGGGCAGGCTGGTGCAGAGTGTGCTCCCGCCGGCCGATTCACCGGTTGCCGAACAGCAAGAGGCGCTGCGGCGGCTGGCGACGGGACTCAATGGCGATGTGACCTTGTTTGACCGCGACGAATCAACCGTCGCCGCAATCGGCCGCCCCCTGCCCCCGCCCGGGCCCAAGCGCCGCGGGACGTCCATGGCTCATTCGGACCGGGGACCCGTCTCTTACGTCCGACTGACCGACGGCCGATGGTTGGCCGCGAGCGTGCCGATCGGGTACGGACACCGGAGATTCATATTCCATATCATGTTGGTGGTGCTCGCGCTGGCGATCGGTGTCGGCGCCTTTCCCATCGTGCGGCAGATCACCCGGCGTCTGGAGCGCTTGCAGCGTGGTGTCGAATCGCTCGGCGCCGGCGACCTCGCGGCACGCGTCGCAGTGGAAGGCCGCGATGAAGTGGCGCGGCTGGCCGCGAGCTTCAACCGCGCCGCTGGTCAGATCGAGCAGCTGGTGCAAGGCCACAAGGCTCTGCTGGCCAACGCTTCGCACGAGTTGCGCACCCCGGTGGCGCGCATCCGATTGGCCGTGGAGCTGATGAAGGATTCCGCCGACGCGAAGCGCAAGATTGGCCTCGAGCAGGACATCGCCGAGCTCGACTGGCTGGTGGACGAGATCCTGCTGGCCAGCAGGCTCGACACCGTGACCGAAGCTGTGGCGACCGAAGAGCTCGATCTCTTGGCGCTTGCCGCCGAGGTGTGCGCCCGCTATGACGACGCCCAGCTCGAGGGCGCAATGATCAGCATCCACGGCGATGCCCGCTTGCTGCGCCGACTGTTGCGCAATCTTCTGGAAAACGCCCGCCGGCATGGCTCCCCGCCCACCCGGGTGCAGATCGCGCGCGATGCCGCCGCCGCCATCATCACGGTATGGGACAGCGGTCCCGGCGTGCCGCCGTCGGAATTTGAAAACGTATTCCGGCCCTTCTATCGCCCCAAGGATGCTCCCGACCGCGGCGGAACCGGGCTGGGTCTGGCATTGGTACGGCAAATCGCGCGCCGCCATGGAGGCGATGCTCGCTGCAAGGTGATGGACGACGGCCGAAGTTGCTTCATCGTGACCTTGCCGGCGTGAAGGACGCTGTCGGGCTCGCCCTCGCTGCTTCCGCAACATTTGAGCCTGATTGCGCAACTCCCTACTTTCCAGGCGAAGCAAATAAATGCGGGCGCCCTCGCCACTTTCGTTCAATGTCAGCGCTTCGCTGTCTCTTGAATTGGCTCTTCGTTCGAGCGACCTTATTTCAGCCCATAGCTCATCCATTGGGTGCGACTGGTAGTCAATGCCGCCAATAAGGAAACCGTTGCCGTCCACCTCTGTGTGGTCGACCACGAGGTGCGATTCCATGACGGCTTCGCCCTTACCCTTGATCGTCTCAAGCGTCGCCCGTCGCTTGGATAGGATATTTTCGCCAGCCGGCGTCCAAAATCGCTGCCGCGATTTTGTCGAACCCAAGCTTCGATTGGCGGAGAGGGCGAGATTCGAACTCGCGATCCCCGTGAGGGGATGCCGGTTTTCAAGACCGGTGCATTCAACCGCTCTGCCACCTCTCCGTATCTTAACAATCAATTAGTTATAGTGATTATCGCATGTTTTTCTTTATGGGCTGGGTAAAATTTTACCTGACATGCGCCGGGAGTGCGCGACATCGCCGCCAGTAATCCGCGACGTCCAGTGCGAGCCTCTTATACTGCCGGGTCGAAAATCAGTAGGGGTGTGGAATGCGGATCGTCAACCGCTGCGTCTTCGGGTTCATCGCGGCTTCAGTGTCCGCTTTCGCGGGTGCGCGGGACTTGCCGCCGGACCAGCCGCCGATATGGAGTACGAAACCCGACGTCAACGCATTCGAGAAGATCGAGAACGACAGGCTCGACGCGGCACATCGGTGGATCGGCAAGATTGTCGCGGTCAAGGGGCCGAAGACCATCGGCAACACCCTAGCGAACTACGACGAGGCTCTCAGACAACTCAATGCCGCTCTCTATTTCTCAACGCTCATGGAGGCGGTGCATCCTGACGCAGCGTTTCGCGACCGGGCCATGGCAATGACCCGAAAGGTGAGCGCTGTCCAGACGGCTCTCTCCCTGAATCGCGGCGTCTATCAGGCCCTGGCGGCAGTTCCCATTTCCCAGGCCGATTCCGTTACTCAATACTACGTGCGGCGTCAATTGCTCGAATTCAGGCTCGCCGGCGTCGACAAGGACGATGCAACCCGCGCTCGTTTGAAGGTGCTCAACGATGAACTCACCGAAGAGCAATCGGCCTTCGAACGCAACATCAGCGACGGACAGAAGACCGTCGAGGTTCGCGACGCAGCCGAGCTCAACGGTTTGCCGCGGGACTATATCGACGGCCACAAACCAGACAAGGACGGCGTCATCCACATCACCACGAGTTTCCCGGATTACCTTCCGGTGATGAATTTTGCGGCGAGCGACGCCCTTCGCCGCCGTCTCTACCTGGCCTTCAATACGCGTTCCTACCCGCAGAATCGCGATGTGTTGATGACGATGCTGCGCACGCGCTACGAAATCGCCTCGTCGCTAGGGTACAAATCCTGGGCGGATTACAATGCTGCCGACAAAATGATCGGTAACGGCGCGCGCATTGCAGAATTCGTTCGGGACCTCGATAAAGCGGTGCGCCCGGTCGCGGAGAGGGAATTTCAAATGCTGCTCGCGGAAAAGAGAAAATCCGACAGCCAAGCCGTCACCGTCGGCCTTCAGGAGAAGAGCTACTATCAGGAACAGGTTCGCCGTTCGAGCTTCAATTTCGATTCGCAATCGGTGCGTCCGTATTTTCCGTACGCACGGGTCAAGCAGGGAATTCTGGACACCGCGGCGACCCTGTTTCACGTCACCTTCCGGCAGGAACAAGGGGTCCCGGCCTGGGATTCGTCGGTGGAGACCTGGCAAGTGCTGGACGCCGGCAAAGTCATCGGGCGCTTCTATCTGGACATGCACCCGCGCCCGGGCAAATTCTCCCATGCGGAGATGGCGCCGCTGCTCGACGGCATCCGCGGCAAGCAACTTCCGGAAGCAACTCTCATTTGCAATTTCCCGCGGCCGACCCCTGAAGACCCCGGGCTCATGGAATATGGAGACGTGCAAACCTTCTTCCACGAGTTCGGACACCTGATGCACGCGATTCTGGGAGGCCAACAGCCCTGGGCCGGGATCAGCGGCGTCTCGATGGAAGCGGATTTCGTCGAGGCACCTTCGCAAATGCTGGAGGAATGGATAGCGAGCCCGCAGGTTTTGGCGTCGTTTGCCCGGGACTACCAATCAGGGAAGCCGATCCCGGCCGATCTCGTGCTGCGGATGAAGCGGGCATCGGCGTTCGGGCGCGCCAGCTACGTCGGTCAGCAAAACGGCTTCACGGCGCTGTCCTACGCGATCCACGACGCCAATCCGCAGGATGTAGATCCCGATGCGATCGCCGCCGCTGACACCGCCAAGTACACCCTTTTCGCGGCGCTGGCGGGGACTCACATGTACGCCTCGTTCGGACACCTCGCGGGGTACTCCTCCGCCTACTACACCTACATGTGGGACAAAGTCATCGCCGAAGACTTCTTCGAGCAATTCGACTCCAAGAATCTGCTCGCCGGCGATACGCCGCTGCGCTATCGGCGAACGGTGCTGGAACCGGGCGGCTCGGCATCGGCGAACGATTTGGTCAAGAACTTCCTCGGCCGTCCACAGTCTATGGGAGCATTGCAGCGCTGGATGGCCGCGGAATTCGACGCCGAAGCACGTTGAAGGCGCGGCCGGCGCCCCCATATTGCAGCATGCCAGGCTAATTCAGCGCCCCTGCCGCAGGGGTGCTAAAATGCGCCGGCGAGTATTACTGGAGGATTACGTAACATGGCCAATTTCCCAAGCAACAACGCCGCCTTCCCGGGCATTCGAGCGGACGGCCGCAGCGCGTTCATCACGCGCACCTACACTCATCTGGTGGGGGGCATCCTCGGATTCATCCTGGTCGAGCTGGCTCTGTTCGAATCCGGCCTCGCGGGTCAGATCGCGCAGTTCATGCTCGGCTTCAATTGGTTTCTGATTCTCGGCGCCTTCATGCTGACCGGGTGGCTGGCCTCGCGCACCGCCCAGACCAGCTCGTCGATCGGAATGCAGTACTTCGCCTACGGGGCGTACGTGGTTGCGGAAGCACTGATCTTCGTGCCTCTCCTCTACATCGCCGACGCAAAGGCTCCCGGCGCGATCGATAGCGCCACGCTGGTGACGGCAATGGGCGCGGGTGGACTCATGTTCGTCGCGCATCGCACTCGCAAGGATTTCTCCTTCCTGCGCGCGTTACTCATGTGGGGCGGCGTCCTGGCCTTGGTCGCCATGATCGGCGGCGCCATTTTCGGCTTCCAGCTGGGCACCTGGTTCTCGGTGGCGATGATCGGCTTCGCCGGTGTGGCGGTGCTCTATGACACCTCCAACATCATCCACAATTACCCCGAGGATCGCTACGTAGCGGCCGCCATGCAGCTGTTCGCCTCGATCGCACTCATGTTCTGGTATGTATTGCGCCTGATGATGGGCAACCGCAACTAGTGAGTCCCCGCAGTACCGTGGCGCGGGCGATCTGAGCCGCCCGCGCCACGCGTCGTTCCTTACGTCGCGCGAAACTCACCGCAGCGCGATACTCACTGGAGCAGAGTCGCTCCCCGCATGTACGGCGCGAGCACGGTCGGAACCCCGATGCTGCCGTCCTCCTGCTGATAATTTTCCAACACGGCGACGAGCGCGCGACCGACGGCGACGCCGGACCCGTTCAATGTGTGTACCAACTCCGGTTTGCTGGTGGCAGGATTGCGCCAGCGCGCCTGTAAGCGGCGCGCCTGGAACGATTCGCAATTGCTGCAGGATGAAATCTCGCGGTAGCGCTGCTGCGAAGGCAGCCATACCTCGAGATCGTAGGTTTTGGCACTGCTGGGGCTGGTATCGCCGGCGCAGAGCGCCAGCACGCGGTACGGCAATTCCAATGCCTGGAGTACCGCCTCGGCATGTCCGGTAAGCTCCTCGAGCGCCGCGTAGGAATCTTCAGGACGCACGATGTGCACCAGCTCCACCTTGTCGAATTGGTGTTGCCGAATCATGCCGCGCGTGTCCTTCCCGGCTGCGCCCGCCTCCGAGCGAAAGCACGGCGAATGCGCCACGAACTTGAGCGGCAGGCGCTCGGGCGGAAGTATTTGATCGCGGACCAGGTTGGTCAGGGGCACTTCGGCCGTGGGGATCAGGTAGAAACCAGGATCGCCGCGCACGGCGAACAGATCTTGCTCGAACTTGGGTAGTTGTCCGGTGCCCATCAGCGCCGTGCCGTGCACCAGATAGGGTACATAGGTTTCGCGGTACCCGTGATCGGCGACGTGCAGGTCGAGCATGAATTGCGCCAGAGCGCGGTGGAGCTTCGCCAGTCCTCCCATCATCACTACGAACCGCGCTCCGGAAATGCGCCCCGCGGCCTCAAAATCCATGCCGATCCGTTCACCGAGCGCGACATGGTCCTTGGGCGTGAAGTCGAATTGCCGCGGATGACCCCAGCGCCGCACTTCGACGTTGGCTGACTCGTCTTGTCCATCGGGAACGCTCGAGTGCAGGATATTGGGCAGTCCCAACTGCAGGCTCGATACCTGCGCCTGAATTGCCTCGAGCTGTTTCTCGACCCCCTGCAGTTGCTCGCCCAAGGATTCGCCCGCAGCCATCAAGGCGGCCGCGTCCTGGCCCTTGGACTTGGCCTGTCCCACCGCTTTGGCATTGGCATTGCGCTCGGCGCGCAGCCGATCGGCTTCTATTTGTACGGCTTTGCGCTGCTCCTCCAGCGCGGCGAAGGTCTCGACGTCGAGCACAAAGCCGCGCCGCGCCAGCGCCGCGGCTACCCCGGTCAAATCGCTGCGCAGCAGCCTCGGATCGAGCAAGATGAATTCCTCACTTTATATAAGACCTTAACCATATCCGCAGGTCGGACGACGTTTCCGCGGAAACGTCGCGGTCGTCCGAAGGCCGGATGCGTCAGCGTTTCCGCGGAAACGCGCACCGTTGCATTGTAGGCGATCGCGTAGGCAAGATGCCGAAGCAGACGCCCGCAGGATCACGATCCACCGGCATCTCGCACCTGCCGGTCGCGCTCTCGCCTTTGCTTGAGCGCCTCGCCGATCTTGATCTCTAGCCCGCGCGGCGCCGGCGTATAGTAACGCCGGTCCGGCATCTCATCGGGAAAGTAGCGCTCGCCCGCGGCGTAGCCGCCCGGCTCGTCGTGCGCATACCGATAGCCCTTGCCGTAGCCGATTTCCTTCATCAGGCGGGTCGGCGCATTGCGCAAATGCAGGGGTACCTCGAGCGAGCCTAAGCCGGAGGCGTCCTCGGCTGCCGCCTTGTACGCCGTATAGACGGCGTTGCTCTTGGCCGCGCAGGCCATGAACACGATGGCCTGGGCAATGGCGAGTTCGCCTTCGGGACTGCCCAACCGTTCGTACACTGCGCAGGCCTCCAGCGCCATGGTGAGCGCGCGCGGATCGGCGTTGCCGATATCTTCGCTCGCCATGCGCAGCGCGCGGCGCGCGATGTACAAGGGATCGCATCCGCCGGCCAACATCCGGCACAGCCAGTACAGGGCGGCGTCCGGATCGCTGCCGCGAACCGATTTGTGCAAAGCCGAAATCTGGTCGTAGAAGTTCTCGCCGCCCTTGTCGAAGCGAACATAGGTGCTGCCGATCACCGCGCGCATGGTGTCGACATCCAGCCGGCGGCCCGAGTCTCCCGGCGAGCTCAAATCCGCGGCGGTTTCCAATAGATTGAGCATGCGTCGTGCATCGCCGTCGGCGGCGGCCAGCAATAGCTCACGCGCGCCGACGTCGATTTGCAGATCCATCTGCCCCAGACCCCGTTCGCGATCCGTCAACGCTCGATCGAGCAATGCCGAGAGATCGGCGGCATCGAGGGACTTCAGCACGTAGACCCGCGCTCGCGACAGCAGCGCATTGTTGACTTCGAAGGACGGGTTCTCGGTGGTCGCGCCGACGAAAATCAGCGTGCCATCCTCGACGTAGGGCAGAAACGTATCCTGCTGCGACTTGTTGAAGCGATGCACCTCATCGAGGAACAGGACGGTATCGCGCGTGCCGCGCAAGGCCCGTGCCTGCTCCACGACCGCGCGGATGTCCTTGATGCCGGCCAGCACCGCGGACAGCGCGATGAATTCCGCCTGGCTCGAATTGGCGACCAGTCTTGCCAGAGTCGTTTTGCCGGTTCCGGGCGGACCCCACAGAATCATCGAGTGCGGCCGGCCCGACTCCAGCGCGCGGCGCAGCGGCGCGCCGAGCCCAAGCAGATGGGATTGTCCCACGTACTCGTCGAGCGACTGGGGGCGCAGCCGGTCAGCCAGCGGGCGGTACGTGCCGTCGCGGACCGTCACTTGCCGCGTCCGATCACGTCGACCCCCGCTGGCGGCACGAATGAGAACAAATCCGGGGCCAATGGGAGATTGCGCTTCGAGTTGGAAAAGGTCAGCTGCGTGATCTGATTGAGCTTGTCGGCGAGGAACATCGACCGCAATTCACCCTTGTCGAAACCGATCCGCACGAGCTGGAAATCGGTATCGGCATGTTTGGGAACGAGTTGGAACCACTGCAGCCCCGCACTATGCGGCAGGGCGGTGACGTTGAACTGAGTGCTGACCGAGCCATTGCCCGACAGCAGGCTCGCGGGCGTGCTGGCGAGACTGGTATCCATCTCGCGTACGTTGGCCTGTGCAAGATCCTTGTCGTAGAACCAGATTTGCTTGCCGTCCGCCAGCACCAGCTGTTCGGAGGGTTGCGAATAATCCCAGCGAAACTTTCCCGGCCGCTGCAGATAGAGCCGCCCGGCGGCGCTGCGCAGCACATTGCCATGGCCGTCATCGATGGTCTGCTCGAAATCGGCGGTCCAGCTGGCGAGCCCGCTCAAATATTTCTCGACTTCGGCCGCAGGCGACGCGGCCGCGGCGGGTGCGGCGGACACGGGCGCTACCTCCAAGAACGCCGCCAGCAATATCAGACTTGCAGCCTTGAACATCATTTCCTGTCATTCCTCGGGCGGCGGGGCGCCGTAGATCTCGCGGCCGCCATTGGACTGCAATGGGCCCACCAAGCCGGCCGCCTCCATGGCCTCGACCAGGCGGGCCGCGCGGTTGTAGCCGATCTTGAGGCGGCGCTGCACGCCGGAGATGGATGCCTTGCGCGTCTCGGTGACGATGCGCACCGCTTCGTCGTACAAGGGGTCGGCCTCGGCATCCGCCGTGCCGCCTTCGCCGCCCTCCTCGTCATCGGACGGAAATCCCGGGATTGCGTTGCGCGGACCATCCAGAATTTCGTCGATGTAGATCGGCGGCGAGGTGGATTTGAGACCTCCCACCACGCGATGCACTTCTTGGTCGGATACGAAGGCGCCGTGCACGCGCGTCGGAATGGAGGTTCCGGGAGGCAGGTACAACATGTCGCCGTGACCGAGCAAGGATTCCGCGCCGCTCTGATCGAGGATGGTGCGCGAGTCCACCTTTGCCGAGACTTGGAATGCGATGCGGGTCGGGATATTGGCCTTGATCAATCCGGTAATGACATCCACGGACGGCCGCTGGGTGGCCAGGATGAGATGGATACCGGCGGCGCGCGCCTTTTGCGCAAGCCGGGCGATCAGCTCCTCGACTTTCTTGCCGACGATCATCATGAGATCGGCTAATTCGTCGATGATGACGACGATGAACGGCAGCGTCGTCAGATCCGGCACGTCTTCCTCGACCACGCCGGGAACCCCCTGCGCTATTTTTTGCATGCGGATGGGGTCTTTGATGGGCTTGCCCGCTTCCGCAGCATCCTTGACCTTGCGGTTGAAGCCGCCGATGTTGCGCACGCCGAGCATCGACATGAGTTGGTAACGCCGCTCCATCTCCGCGACGCACCAGCGTAGTGCGTTGGCGGCCTGCTTCATGTCCGTGACCACCGGCGACAGCAGATGAGGAATTCCCTCGTACACCGAGAGTTCGAGCATCTTCGGGTCGATCATGATCATTCGCACATGTTCAGGAGTCGACTTGTACAAGAGGCTCAAGACCATGGCGTTGATTCCGACCGACTTGCCCGACCCCGTCGTGCCCGCAATCAACAAGTGCGGCATGCGCGCGAGATCCGCCACGATGGGCACTCCGCCGATGTCCTTGCCCAGCGCCAGCGCGAGCGGCGAGCTCACGTCGTCATACGGCTTGGATTTGATGATCTCGCCCAGCGTCACGATCTCGCGCTTTTCGTTGGGTATTTCCAGGCCGACGACCGACTTGCCGGGAATGATCTCCACCACACGGACGCTGATCGCGGACAGCGCGCGCGCGAGGTCCTTCGATAGATTGCTGATTTGATTGACCTTGACCCCGGGCGCCGGCCGCAATTCGAAGCGCGTGATCACCGGGCCCGGCTGCACGGCGACGACCTCGGCTTCCACGTCGAAATCGCGCAGCTTGAGTTCCACCAAGCGCGACATTGCCTCCAGCGCCTCGTCCGAGTACGCCTGCTCGCGCGGGCGCGCCTCGTCGAGCAAGGACAACGCGGGCAGCTCGCTCGACTTGGGAGCATCGAACAGCGGAACCTGCCGTTCGCGCTCGACGCGGTCGCTCTTCTCGAGGACGGGAGCCGCGGCCTCGATTCGAGGCGGCGGCCGGCTGGCGACTTTCTTCTGTTCCACGCGCACGACTTCCTGGCGTGCTTGCTTGCGCTGCTGGCCCGAGGCGAGTTCGCGGCGCTGGTCGATCCGCGTCTGGATCCAATCGATCGTCTTCAAAACCCACGCGCCGAGCTGGTCCATGACCTCAAACCAGGACACCCCCAGGAATAGCGCCACGCCGGCCAGCCACAGTCCGAGCAGCAGCAGGGTCGCACCGAGAAAGCTCAGGGCATGCGCCAGGCCATGTCCGCCGTCCCCGCCCACCAAGTTGCCGAGTGCTCCGCCCGCGCTGTTGGGCAGCGCCGCACGGCTCCAGTGCAGGGTCGCGAGGCCGCAACTCGTCACCAAGGTCAATACGAACCCCGCGGCTCGCAGCAAGGTATTGAGACGCGACCGCGCATCAGGAAGCGGCTGCTCTTTGTGCACCAGCCAGCCGGCATAGGCCAGCATCACGGGAAATAGATAGGATGGACGGCCGAAGAGGAACAGAAAGAAACCCGCCAGGCGCGCGCCCACAGGCCCGATCCAATTGCTGACCGGACCGGGTCCTCCGGTGTCCGCGAACGTTGGATCGTCCGGGTGATAAGACAACAACGCGAGCAACAAGATCAGCCCGAGCGCTGTCAGCACCCACAGTGTGCCCTCGCGCAAGGATCGCGCCACGGCTGCAGAAAGCCTGCTCTTCTGCTTGGATTTCCTGGGCGCGGCGTCGTCCGTCAATTCTAGACCTTTAGTGATAATTGCTTCTTAACTAGTTGAATAATATGTAATAGTAACCCAGTCCTACGACCGGCACCAACACCGCGTCGGCCTCTGGGGCTTAAGGGTGGACCTGGCCTTGATTGAACTGGCTGGCGCCCACAGATTTACATACCATGAGCCGACAAACGATATTTAGAAGAGAGGCAAATTATACATGAGCGTCCACAGGCACAGTCCACTCCTCATCCTGGGGTCGGGTCCTGCAGGGTACTCCGCTGCCGTGTATGCGGCGCGAGCCAACCGCCATCCCCTGCTGATCACCGGCTTGGAACAGGGCGGCCAGCTCATGACCACCACCGATGTGGACAATTGGCCCGGAGACGTCGAGCACCTCCAGGGGCCCGCTCTCATGGAGCGCATGCGGCGGCACGCCGAACGATTCAATACCGACATCGTCTTCGACCATATCAATCGCGTCGAATTACGCCAGCGTCCTTTTCGCCTGTTCGGCGACAACGGCGAGTACACCTGCGACGCGCTGATCATCGCCACCGGCGCCTCGGCCAAGTATCTGGGCCTCCAATCCGAGGAGGCGTTCCGCGGCAAGGGGGTATCGGCGTGCGCGACCTGCGACGGCTTTTTCTATCGCGGCAAGGCGGTGGCCGTGGTCGGCGGCGGCAACACCGCGGTCGAGGAAGCGCTCTACCTGGCCAACATCGCCTCGCACGTCACCCTGGTGCATCGCCGTGACAAGCTGCGCGCGGAAAGAATACTGCAGGATCGGCTGTTCGCGCTCGAATCGGCGGGCAAGGCCAGCATCGTCTGGAACCACTCGATCGACGAAATTCTGGGCGACGAGGCGGGCGTGACCGGCGTGCGTCTGCGCGGCGCCTCGCCGGGAGCGGCGCGCACCCTGCGTGTCGACGGCGTGTTCATCGCTGTGGGCCATCAACCCAACACCCAGCTGTTCGATGGCCAATTGGACATGCGCGGCGGCTACATCGTGGTCAAAGGCGGCAGCGAAGGCGATGCGACCGCCACCAGCGTCGCCGGAGTATTCGCCGCCGGCGACGTGGCCGATCACGTCTACCGCCAGGCCGTCACCTCGGCGGGCACCGGATGCATGGCCGCGCTCGACGCCGACAAATATTTGGAACGAGCGGAGGCCGAGCCATTTGTCGCGCCGCGCGTTCAACACGCGTGACCCTGCGCTGCGCGCGGATTCTCGACAGCATCGCGCAAATTGATGCGGCGAGTTGGAATTCCCTCCTCAGGGACGGCCAGACCTTCCTGCGTCACGAATTTCTCCTGGCGCTCGAGGAATCCGGCTGCGCGGTGCCGCGCACCGGCTGGACGGCGCGGCACTTGGTTCTGGACGACGCGCAAGGCCGCCCCATAGGCGCCATGCCCTTGTACCGCAAGTCGCATTCGCGCGGCGAATTCGTGTTCGATTTTTCGTGGGCCAGCGCCTATGCGCAGCATGGTTTGCCGTACTACCCGAAATTGCTGTGCGCCGTGCCCTTCACCCCGGTGCGCGGACCGCGACTGCTGGTCCGGCCAGGGGCGGACCCGAAGCTAATGAACCATACCTTGATCAAGGCGGCGATCGACTATGCGCGCGGCGAACGGCTGTCGTCCTGGCACGTGCTGTTCCCCACGGATGACACGGCCGAGCGCTTGAAATCGGCGGGGCTGATCCTGCGGCGCGACTGCCAGTTTCATTGGTACAACCACGGCTATGAGTCGTTCGACGCCTTCCTCGCGACCTTTACCGCCGAGAAGCGCAAGAAGGCGAAGCGTGAACGCCGGCGGGTCGCCGAAGCCGGCATCGAATTCGATACTCTTCACGGCGGCGACATGGACGATGCGCGATGGGATGCCGTATATCCCTTCTATGCGGACACCTTCTACCGCCACGGCCACGAACCTTACCTGAATCTGGATTTCTTCAAGCGGCTGGCCGCCTCCATGCCGGACCGGATCATGCTCAAAGTCGCGCGGATAGGCAGAACGCCCATCGCCGTCGCCATCTTCTTCGTCGGCAGTGATGCCCTGTTCGGCCGCTACTGGGGCGCCGGCGGCAACTACCACAGCCTGCATTTCGAGACCTGCTACTACCAGGGAATCGAGTACTGCATCGACAAGAAACTGCAGCGTTTCGAGCCGGGGACGCAGGGTGAGCACAAGGTGCCCCGAGGTTTCGTGCCGACCCTGATGAGCTCGGCGCATTTCGTCGCCGACCCACGGTTTGCCGCGGCCATTCGCGACTTCGCGGCGCGGGAGGCCCGGGGAGTCGACAGCTATGCGGCCGCCGTCAACGAACATGTGCCCTACCACCGCGCGCCGGATGAGGAATTGCAGCTCTGAGCAGACTCGTGTGGTTGGGCGAGCAGGCTGATCCCGACTGGTTTCCGCCGTTGGAGCATGCTCTGCGCGAACCTCCCGGGCTGCTCGCGGCCGGCGGCGACCTCCGTCCGGCACGGCTGCTGGCGGCCTACGAACGCGGCGTGTTCCCCTGGTATTCGGCGCAGCAACCGATACTGTGGTGGTCGCCGGATCCGCGCATGGTGTTGTTCCCCAGTGAATTCAATTGCTCGCGCAGCTTGCGCAAGACGCTGCGCAACGGACCGTACACGACGCGAGTCGATCATGCCTTCGGCGCGACCATCCGAGCCTGCGCGGCGCCGCGGCGCGGCGGGCCCGATACCTGGCTCAACAACGACATGATCGCTTCCTACGAACAACTGCACGAGCTGGGGTTCGGTCACTCCGTCGAAACCTACGATGCCGGCCGCCTGGCGGGTGGCTTGTACGGCATACAGCTCGGCCAGGTATTTTTCGGCGAATCGATGTTCAGCCTTGGACGAGATGCCTCCAAAGTGGCGCTGGCGCGTCTGATCGACGAGTGCCGCGCGCGCGACATCCAGCTCGTCGACTGTCAGGTGGCGAGCGCTCACCTGGCTTCCCTGGGTGCCCGCGAGGTCTCCCGCAATCAGTTTGTCGCGTTGTTGCGGCGTTATGCGCGTCGCAGCCCTATCGGCAGCTGGGCGGAATCCGCTGTGTAAATTGCATTAGCACAGGGCTTTATGCACAATGCGCGCGGCTTGTTAACCACGCACAACAAGGACGCATGTCAAAAGAAGAGGCAATTCAATTCGAGGGCGAGGTCGTCGAGACCCTGCCCAATACGACGTTTCGCGTCAAACTCAAGACCGGCCACGTCGTCACTGCGCATATTTCGGGCAAGATGCGTAAAAACTACATTCGTATCCTGACCGGGGACCAGGTCACCGTCGAAATGACCCCGTACGACTTGACCAAGGGCCGCATCGTCTACCGCGGCCGATAAAACCACCAGGCCCCGTCAGCCGGTCGAATTCAATGCGCCGAACTAACTAGTCGAACTCGATAGCAGCGCCGGCTCGTCCGTCGCCCGGGTGTCGAGCTTGAGTTTCTCGCCGTCCTCGCTCAAGGTCACTTCCACGTGTCCGCCGTTGACGAGCTTGCCGAACAATAGCTCCTCGGCGAGCGGCCGTTTGATGTGCTCCTGAATGACTCGCGCCATCGGCCGCGCACCCATCTTCGGATAGTAGCCCCGCTTGGCGATCCAACGCCGCGCCTGATCGCTGACCGAAATCGAGACGCGCTTCTGCTCGAGTTGCGCCTCCGCCTCGACCAGCAGCTTGTCGACGACCCGCTCGATCGTGTCCTGGTCCAGGCTGCCGAATTGAATGACGGCATCCAGACGATTGCGAAATTCCGGTGAGAACAAGCGCCTGATTGCCTCCATTCCATCCGAAGTCGTGTCCGACTGGGTGAATCCGATGCTTGGCCGGCTCATTTCGAATGCCCCCGCGTTGGTGGTCATCACGATAATGACGTGGCGGAAATCCGCCTTGCGGCCGTTGTTGTCGGTCAGCGTGCCGTGATCCATGACCTGCAGCAGCAGATTGAACACATCGGGATGCGCTTTTTCGATTTCATCGAGCAGCAGCACGCAGTGAGGGTGCTTGGCGATCGCCTCGGTCAATAATCCGCCCTGATCGAATCCGACATAGCCGGGCGGCGCGCCGATGAGGCGCGACACCGTGTGCCTCTCCATGTATTCCGACATGTCGAAGCGCACGAATTCCACGCCCATGGCGATGGCGAGCTGCCGGGTCACCTCGGTCTTGCCGACGCCCGTGGGGCCTGAGAACAGGAACGAGCCCACCGGCCTGCGTTGATCGCCCAGCCCCGACCGCGACATCTTGATGGCGGCCGACAATGCCTCGATCGCCTTGTCCTGACCGAAGATGGTCAGTTTCAAATTGCGTTCGAGGTTCTTGAGCACATCGCGATCCGACAGCGACACATTCTTCGGCGGGATGCGCGCGATGCGCGCCACCACGTTTTCTATCTGTGTGACGGTGACGCTCGCGGCGCGGTTCTCCACCGGTTGCAGGCGTAGATTGGCCCCCGCCTCGTCCACCACGTCGATCGCCTTGTCCGGCATGTGCCGGTCGTTGATATGCCGGGCCGCAAGCTCCGCGGCCGCGCGCAGCGCGTCGTCCTCGTACTTGATGCCGTGATGCTCCTCGTAGCGGGATTTGAGGCCGCGCAGGATGTCCACGGTGTCCTGTACGGACGGTTCGCTGATGTCGATCTTCTGGAAACGGCGCGCCAGCGCATGATCCTTTTCGAAGATTCCGCGGTATTCGTTGTAGGTGGTCGAACCGATGCAGCGCAAGTCGCCGTTGGCCAAGGCAGGCTTGATCAAGTTCGAGGCATCCATCACGCCGCCCGACGCTGCGCCGGCGCCGATGACGGTGTGAATTTCGTCGATGAAGAGGATCGCGCCCGGCTGCTTCTTGACCTCCGCGAGCACGGCCTTCAGGCGCTTCTCGAAATCGCCCCGGTACTTGGTGCCGGCGACGAGCGAGCCCATGTCGAGGGAATAGATGGTCGCATCCAGAAGCACGTCGGGCACCTGGTTTTCGACGATCATGCGGGCGAGGCCCTCGGCGATCGCCGTCTTGCCGACGCCGGCTTCGCCCACGTACAGCGGATTGTTCTTGCGTCTGCGGCACAGGATCTCGATGGTGCGCTCGACCTCGAGCTTGCGCCCGATCAGGGGGTCGATCTTGCCCTTGCGCGCCGATTCATTGAGATTCGTCGCATATTTCTCCAGGGCATTGCCGCCCCCGTCGCCCTCGCGCTCGGCGTCGGGGGAGGCGCTGCCTTCCTCGCGCTCGCCGCGCTCCTCGCCGCCGGCCTTCGAGAGGCCGTGCGCGATGAAATTGACCACATCCAGACGCGACACGTCCTGCATGCTGAGGAGGTATGCGGCGTGCGATTGCTTCTCGCTGAATATCGCCACCAGCACATTGGCCACGGTGACCTCTTTCTTGCCGCTCGATTGGACGTGAAACACGGCCCGCTGCAGCACTCGCTGGAACCCCAGGGTCGGCTGCACGTCACGGTCCTCGCCGGCCGGCAATCGCGGCGTGGTCTGGTCGATGAACTGCTTCAGCTCGGTCTTGAGCTTTGCGGTATCAGCGCCGCAGGACTTCAGGACCTCCCTGACTTTGGGGGTATCCACGATGGCGAGCAGCAAATGCTCGACGGTCATGAATTCATGCCGCGCCTCGCGCGCACCGGCAAACGCATCATTCAGGCAAAATTCGAGTTCTTGACTTAGCACTTTACGTTACGCCTCTTCTAGCGTTGCCATCAGCGGATGCTGATGTTGTCGCGCGTACGCGATCACTTGAGCCACCTTGGTCTCCGCAATCTCATAAGTAAATACCCCACACACTCCTTTACCCTTGGTATGCACCTCCAGCATAACGCGAGTTGCTTTGGTGCGGTCCATCGCAAAGAAACGCTGCAGGATATCGACCACGAACTCCATAGGAGTGTAGTCGTCATTGATCAGCACAACTTGATAGAGTGGGGGGCGCTTGAGCTTCGGCGCCGCTTCTTCGACGACCAAGCCCGTCCCATCCCGCCCACGTTCGGTGTCACTCATGAGTAATTAGTTTATAGGGTGCGTGCCCGCCGTTTACAAGACATGTAGACTAAACCCTCCGGAATTGCCCTGTCGCCAATCGCTGTCACTTTACTTTAAAAAACAAATGCTTGAGCGGCCAAGCGAGTAGCCCGTATGATTGCCGGTCACGGTAAACATCCCCAACACCATGCTCGATTCGCGCACACATGAATGGCTGTCCCGTTTGCAAGGCAACGGCCCTCGGTTGGCGTCGTTAGGCTTAGCGGCGCTAATCGCCGTGGAACTGGCGCGGATCGCCATTTCACTGCTCGGCGGCGGTCCGGTGAAATCGCCCCAGCCGGCCGTGGCCGGAGTCGCCCCGCGCGCGCAGCACACCGGACTCGACATTCAAGGCGTGGTCTCGGCCCACCTGTTCGGGATCGCCGCCCCCGATCCCAGCGCCCAGGACCCTGCCAATGCGCCGCAGTCAACCGCCAATCTGGTGCTTGCCGGGACAATTGCAACCCAGGACCCGAAGCGCGGCGTGGCCATCATCAGCGACGGCGGCCCGGCGAAGGTGTATTCGGTGGGCGACAATGTCGGCGGCGCGACCCTGCATTCAGTGTATCTCGACCATGTCATTCTCGATCGAGGCGGTGTGCTGGAAACCTTGTTGCTGCCGAGGTTGTTGGGTCCCGGTATGAACGCGCCCCCGGTGGTGCGCCGCGCGGGCGGCGACCCGCGCACGGTGGCGGCGGTCGACAACATCCGTCGTCTGGTGCAGCAGGATCCCAGTATTCTCGATCAAGTCATGCGTACCGTGCCCTCGTACGACAACACCGCCGGCAAGCTTCGCGGCTTTCGTGCCTATCCCGGCCGAAATCGGCAGATATTCAACAAACTGGGGCTCAAACCTGGCGATTTGGTCACAGCAATCAACGGCACCCCGCTCGATGATCCACAGCGTAGTCAGGACGTCTTCAACACCATTCAGACATCGGACCACGCGACGGTGACCATCGAACGAGCCGGTCAAAAGCAGGACATCACGCTGAACATCGCCCAGGTCGCCGCACAGGCAACCAGAGACCTGGAGGGCGACGCGAACTCCTCTGCAGCAGGCCCTCCCAATGGCCCGCCTCAACCGGGGGGGAACCCGAACCCTAACAGCGGCAACACGAATCCAAACGAATAGCGAGAGCGAAGGTCGAATGCGTTCAACACACGAGTACCCATGATGCCGAATTCACCCATACCGCAGCCCAAGGCCCGCATCGCAGCTGTCCTCGCGCTCGCAGCGTTGTTGGCGTCATTGACGTTGCCGGCGGCGGCGCAGGTGAAATCTCAGGACGGCCCGACCATCACCCCCAACTACAAGGATGCCGATCTCAGCCAGATCATCCAGGCCGTGAGCGAAGTCACCGGCAAGAATTTCATCATCGATCCGCGCGTCAACGCCAAGGTCACCATGCTGTCGGCGACGCCTATGTCCCCCGCGGCGTTTTATGAGGCGTTTCTGTCGGTGCTGCAGGTGTATGGATATGTGGCGGTGCCCGCCGGTAAGGTCATCAAGATCGTTCCGAACACCGATGCCCGCCAATTGCCCGCCAACGATCTGCCGAATGACGTGAGCAGGACGTCGGACGAAATCGTGACGCAGATCATCAGTATGAAGAATGTCAGTGCAGCGCAACTGGTGCCGATTCTGCGGCCGCTCATCCCCCAATACGGGCAGCTGGCCGCCTATGCCGCCGGCAATATGCTGATCATCTCCGATCGCGCCAGCAATGTGAGCCGCATCGTGCGCATCATCCAGCGCATGGATGAGAGCGGCGACGAACCCATCGAGGTGATCGCGCTGCACAACGCCAGCGCCGCCGACGTGGTGCGCATCGTCAATTCGCTCAACCAGGGAGGCCAAGGCGCCGAAGCAGCCGGTGCGGCCGCTAAAATCGTCGCCGACGACCGCACCAACAGCATCTTGCTGACCGGCGAGAAGTCGCAGCGCCTGAAGCTCAAGGCCCTGATCATCAATATGGACACGCCCCTGGCGACCGGCGGGGACACGCAGGTCAGATACCTGCGCTATGCCGATGCCGAAAAGATCGCCGATAAGCTCAAGGGCCAGGCCACCGCCACCGCCAAGGCGCAAGGCGGCCCCCCCACGGCAGGTACCGGCGGCGGCACGCCCAACGTCGATGCCAGCGTCACCATCTGGGCGGACGTCTCGACCAATGCGCTGATCATCACCGCCCCGCCCAAAATCATGAAATCGCTGATGGCGGTGATCGACAAGCTCGATATCCGCCGCGCGCAAGTCCAGGTCGAAGCCATCATCGTCGAGATCGACGTCAACAAGAGTGCCAATATCGGCGTGCAATGGCTTCTCGACGGCGGCAACAGCTATGGCTACGGCGTGACGAATCTACCGGGCCAGGGCACGAGCATCGTTGACTTGGCTGCAGCGGTATTGGGCGCCACGGGCAGCACCAGCGCCCTCACCAACCCCAACAACATCACCGGCACCACCGGAACCACGGGTCTCAGCAGTTCCACGGTCGGCACCGGAGGCACCTTTGCTCTCGGCAGATATAATTCCAACACCGGCAAGGGCTTCGCCGCACTGATTCAGGCCTTGCGCAGCGACGGCAGCAGCAACATCATCTCCACCCCGTCGCTGATCACGATGAACAACGAGGAGGCCGAGGTGAAGGTCACGCAAGAGATCCCGCTGATCACCGGCTCCTACAGCAGCTCGACCGCGAGCGTCTCGGGCACCACCAGCCCATTCACGACGATTCAGCGCGAGGAAGTGGGCACGATTCTCAAGGTCACCCCGCACATCAACGAAGGCAATTCGGTGCAGCTCAAAATCGAGCAGGAAGATTCCTCGCCGGGCGCAAAGCTCGCGAATTCGGCCGATATCTCGACCAACAAGCGTTCCATCAAAACCACCGTGCTGATCGAAGACGGAGGAGTCATCGTGCTCGGCGGCCTCATGTCGGATACCGTCTTGGAAAGCGAAGATCGGGTTCCCGGATTGGGTTCCATTCCGCTCATCGGCAATCTCTTCAAGTCGCGCAGCGGCTCGCGCCAGAAGAAAAACCTGCTGGTGTTCATCCGTCCGAAAATATTGCGCGATGCGAATGCAACCGAGAGCACCAGCGAAATTCAATACAATGATTTGCGTCAGAATCAAAAGTCGCTGAACAACGGGCACATCATGCTGCTGCCGCACGAAAAGCAGCCCGCCGTGCAGGCGCTGCCGCCGGGAGCGGGCGTGCCTGCGCCGCCGCCGGCCGACACGAACGCCCAAGGAGCTACGCCCAACGGACCGCCGCCGTCCACGGCGCCACCCACGATCCTGCCGCCGCTCGACGTCGCGCCGCACGCCGAACCCGCGCCCGCGCCCGCACCTGCACCTTCGCCGCCGCCATGAACGCCGAACTCCATGATCAGGAGGAGCAGCGAAAGCTGTCGTTTCCGTTCGCCAAACGGCACGGAGTCCTGATTCGAGGCGTTGCCAACGGCGTGGCGGACACGGTGTGCCGCCCGGGCGTGACGCCGCAAACCCTGGCGGAGGTGCGCCGCTTCATCGGTGTTCCCTTGAAGCTCCAGCGCGTATCCATCGAGTCCTTCGATTCCATGCTGCGCGTCGCCTACGAAGCGGGCTCCGGCGCCGCGATGCAAATGCTCGAGGGCTTGGACGACAACACCGACTTGGCGCATCTGGCCGAGGACATTCCAGAATCCTCCGACCTGCTGGAAAGCGATGACGAGGCGCCGATCATCCGCTTGATCAATGCGCTG
>Ga0137409_10000702_pt1 | contig 36729 bp, 43 predicted proteins | sample CZODoug1_16funga_FD_122059 | JGI IMG/M metagenome (GOLD analysis project Ga0137409, IMG submission 122059) | Vadose zone soil fungal communities from Angelo Coast Range Reserve, California, USA - CZODoug1_16fungal (Hybrid Assembly) | ecosystem: Environmental > Terrestrial > Soil > Vadose zone... | reverse complement strand
TATGGTTTAAGCGACTGCGGGCCTAACTTTGGGTGACAGGGGCGGTTGCAGATTCGCTGCCATTCTGAATCCGAATTGGCCCTTTCGGCAATGTATTTTTGTTAAGCAACAACTCAGAAGCACCCGCGAAGGGCGGTACATATGGTTATAGCGACGCCCTCCGCGATCGGTCTGCTCGGCGACGGGCGCGGCGAACCTACGATTACCGCGTGACTGAGGTACCGACGCTCGAACAAGTCCTGGTCGCCGTCGATGGACACGTGGCGACCGTCACCCTGAATCGGCCCGAGCAGCGCAACCCGCTGTCCGCCACCATGCTGCGGGACCTTGCCACCGCGTTTCGCTGGTGCCGGCAAGAGTCCGAGGTACGGGTGATCGTGCTGACCGGCGCGGGCGACCGCGTGTTCTGTGCGGGGGCCGACCTCACGAGCTTCGACGGAGGCATGTCCGACCTCGAGCGCCACCGCAGCCGCGACCTTTTCGTCGACCTGTTCACGCTGATGGCAAGCCTGGGCAAGCCGATCGTCGGCCGGATCAATGGGCACGCACTCGCGGGGGGCTTCGGGTTGGCCTGCGCCTGCGACCTCCTCGTCTCCACCGACACCGCGACGTTCGGTCTCCCTGAGATCAATGTCGGGATCTGGCCGATGATGATCCAGGCGATCCTCTCGCGCAACCTGCCGCGAAAGATCCTGCTCGAGATGGAGATGCTCGGCGACCGCTGGACGGCGACCCAGATGGAGGGGTTCGGCGCGGTCAACAGGGTGGTGCCGCACGACCAGCTCGACGGCGCGGTCAAGGAAATCACCGACAAGCTGGCCAAGAAGTCACCGATCGCGATGCGATTCGGTCGCGACTCGTTCTACCGGCACCAGGACATGGAGTTCCACGCGGCGCTCCACTACCTGCACAGCCAGTTCACGCTGATCACGCTGACTGAGGATTCGAAGGAAGGCATCAAGGCCTTTTTCGAAAAGCGCGAGCCGGACTTCAAAGGACGGTGAGCAATCCGCGAAATCGCGAGCTGCGCGAGCGGGCGCTCAAGGGCGGCACTCGGTATCTGCCGAAGCTCCGAGAGCAGAACAAGCTCACCGCGCGCGAGCGGCTCGACCTGCTCCTGGACAAGGGCTCTTTCATAGAGGACGGCCTGTACGCCAATGTCCTGGCGGACGAGCTGCCCGCGGACGGAGTGGTGACCGGACTCGGCACGATCGAGGGCCGGCAGGTCGCCGTGATGGCGAACGACCCGACCGTCAAAGCAGGCAGCTGGGGCGCCCGCACCGTGGAGAAGATCGTGCGCATACAGGAGGTCGCGGCGCGGATTCGCGTGCCTCTCTTCTACCTCGTCGACTCGGCCGGCGCCCGCATCACGGACCAGATCGACATGTTCCCGGGCCGGCGCCACGCGGGGCGCATCTTTTTCAACGAGGTGCAGCTGTCGGGCCTGGTGCCACAGATCTGCCTGCTGCTTGGTCCTTCCGCCGCCGGCGGCGCCTACATCCCGGCCTTCTGCGATGTCGTGATCATGGTCGAGGGCAACGCCTCGATGTATCTCGGATCACCGCGCATGGTTGAGGTGGTCGTCGGCGAGAAGGTTTCGCTCGAAGAGCTGGGTGGCGCTCGCATGCACTGCACCGAGAGCGGGTGCGGCGATGCGCTGGTGGCGGACGACAAGGAGGCGATCGAGTTCGCGCGCGCCTATTTCGCGTACATGCCACAGCGGAGCGGGGAAAAGCCTGCCGCCACAACGGCGAAGCCCGCGCGTGCTTCGGCAAAACCGCTTGGGGAGCTGATCCCGGCCGAAGCCAACCGCGGCTATGACATGCGCAAGCTGATCGACGGCATCATCGACCAGGGCAGCTGGCTCGAGATCAAGAAGCTGTTCGCCAAGGAGCTGCTTACGGGCTTCGCCCGGCTGGACGGGCACGCCGTCGGCATCCTCGCCAACCAGCCGATGCAAAAGGGCGGCGTGCTGTTCAGCGACTCGGCGGACAAGGCGGCGCGCTTCATCTGGCTCTGCGACGCATTCGAGATCCCGCTGCTATTCCTGGCCGACGTGCCCGGTTTCATGATCGGCACAGACGTCGAGAAGCGCGGCATCATCCGGCACGGCGCGAAGATGATCAGCGCCGTCTCCGAAGCCACGGTGCCGAAGATCAGCGTCATCGTGCGCAAGGCGTACGGGGCCGGCCTGTATGCGATGGCAGGACCGGCGTTCGACTCAGACTCGGTCATCGCGCTGCCCTCGGCGCAGATCGCGGTCATGGGTCCTGAACCCGCGGTGAATGCCGTCTTCTTCAACAAGCTGGCCGACCTGCCCGAGAACGAGCGGGCCGCCCGGCGCAAGGAGCTCGAAGACGAATACCGCGAGGACGTCGACCTCTACAAGCTCGCGTCAAACCTCATCGTCGACGACGTGGTGGAAGCAGAAGAGCTGCGAGACGCGCTGATCGCGCGCTTCAAGGCTTACAGCACGCGGGTGACAACCCGCTCAGACCGGAAGCACGGAGTCCCCCCGGTCTAGCCGGCCCTCCGGAACGGGACTGCGTAGTGGACGACGATCACGTAAAACGTGACGCTCGCGCTGATCACGGCCAGGTGAAACACTTCGTGATAGCCGAACACCCGTGGCCATAATCGGGGCCTCCTGAACGCGTAAGCCGCCGCCCCCAACGAGTACTGGAGGCCGCCGAAAGCGATGAGCAGCGCCGCGACCCATCCCAAAGCCGCGGTCAACGGGACCAGGGCTACCACCGCGACCCAGCCCATGGCCAGGTAGAGCGCCGCGAGCAGCTGGCGCGGAATGCGAAGGAAAGGCGCAGCGCCGGCGACTCCCGCGAGGGCGCTGATCCAGATCGCGGCCAGGACGCCTACGCGCCACCACCCGTCGAGCACGTTGAACATCAGCGGCGTGTAGGTCGCGGCGATGAACACGAAGATCGTGGCGTGGTCGGCGCGGCGCAGCCAGTCTTTGACGCGCGGCGGCCAGTTGAAGATGTGATAGGTCGCGCTGACCGAGAACAGCAGCACGAGCGCCGTCCCGTACACGATCATCGAGACGAGCTTGGCCGGGTCGTGACGCGTGATGACGATGAGCGTGACGAGCCCTGCGATCGCCACGACGGCGGCGGCCGCATGCGACCAGCCTCGCAGCAGAGGTTTGTCAGCGAATACGTCGGCCGGCTTCATGCCAGCCGCATCCTACGGGGTCAGAGGAGTCGCGAGGCCAGCAGTCCGACGGATAACGCCACCACACCCCAGGAGAGGGCCGACAAAGCTCGCTCCAGAGGCCGCAGCAACGTAGGCCTGTCGAGCGCCACCTCTGAACCGTCGCTCAGGATCACTTCGCCCGACACCGATCTGCTCTTCCGGCGCAGCGTCCGCGCCGGCGTGCTCAACATGCGCTGCGCATAGGAAAGCGCATAGCCGGCGGCGGCGGCGGACAGCGCCGCCACGGAAAGGCGGCCGGTCTGCGCGAAGTAAGCGGTGAGCACCGGAAAAGCGCCCCAGGACAGAGCGAACCAGAAGTCTCCGTGGACTTGCCCGCGCAGCAGCTCCAGGTTGTAAGCGAAGACGAAGAAGACGCCGAGCACGATGAAAGGAATCAGCCACGGACCGACCACGAAAATGCCTGCGACCCCGAGGCCTATGGCGCCGAGGAGGCCGATGCCTGCCGCGGCCCACAGCAGGCCGGCCGGAAGCTCGGTCTGCAGAGGGCGACCGCGCAGCTCGTCCAGCGCGTGCGCCGAGATCCCAACCGCCAGGAAGAAAGCCAGGAGCGTGGCGACCAGGCGAACGACGCTGACTGTCGGCGCAAGGCTCGCGCCGATGAGCACGTAGGACAGATGCCATGCGGTGTAGGGCGGGTGGAGCAACGCCCACACATCCCTGCGCCATCCGGTGGTTCGCGCGGCGTAATAGGCAGGCGCGAGCGCTTCAGTCACCGGCCTTCGTGCCCCACATCACCAGGCCGCCGCCAAGGCTCATCACCCTGCATTCGACGTCCACCATCCCCGCTGCCCTCCACGCGTCGACGATTCGATCCAGCGGCCACCGCCGGTAATGGCGTTCGATGTTCGGGCCGAGAAACCGGCCGACATCCCACCACGCGGCGCCGCCAAGCAACCACCCAGCGACAGGCAGAATCAACCGGGTGTACGCCCGCCACGCGGCAAGCCAGGCCACGTTGGGCGGGACGTAGAAGTCGAGGCCGGCCATGTGCCCGCCGGGCCGGATCACCCGAGCGAGCTCGGCGACAGTGGCGGCGGGGTCGGCGACGTACCGCAGCAGGTAGGTGAAGCTGACGGCGTCGAGCGACTCCGATGGATGTGGAAGCGCCTCCGCGCGAGCCGGCTCCAGTGAGATGCGGCCCGCCAGGTTCGCCTTTTGAACCCGCGCGCGCCCACGCTCGAGCATCGCGACGCTTATGTCGACCCCGGTGATACGAGCTTCGGTTTCGGCCGCCAGCGCGATCGCGACCCCCGCGGTCCCGGTCGCCACGTCGAGAATGCTTCGCGGGTGGTGCGGGCTGAGATGGCTGACCAGCTCGCGTCGCCATCGCCTGTTCTGCCCGAAGGACAGCACCTCGGCCAGCGCGTCGTAGCGCGCCGGCAGGCCTTCGAAGAGCTCGATCGCGAGCGCGTTGTCACTCACTCGGTCCCAGCCTACGTTGTCGCAGACTTGCGAGCGGTTGACCAGCACCGATCTCGATCAGGATGCGAAGCGATTCCAGGCATGGCAGCGGGACGCTGTCGAAGCTCGCCCGGCCGGCTCACAGCTGCTGACCCTCGGCCCATTCCGCGCCGTGGTTCCAGTCGCCCCAGAGCCCGGCCGGTGGGTGACCATCGTCGAGGGCCCGGTGACCGAACGCGACACGACCGAGGCTGTGGCCCGGCTGCGCGCCGTCTTCGGGCCGGCCGACAAGCTCGAGATCGAGTACGACGAAGTCGCTTTTCCCGAGGTTGGCCGCTGGTTGGAGGCAGCCGGCTTGGAGCGCGTCGAACGCAACCCGTTGATGGCCTCCCGGCCCAAGCGGCTCAGGCCGTTCGCGGCTCCCGAGGTGACGGTGACCCGCCTGACCGCGAAATCGGAGGCTGCGGACATGGAGGCGTTTCAAACCATCCGGTGGACCAACGGCGGGGACAACGAGGGACCGATTGCCTCGGTTGGCGAGCTGAGCCTGCAGCTCGAGTCATTGAGGAGCGTCTACTTGCTCGCCTGGCTGGACGGCCTTCCCGCCGGAACAGGTGTGTCGCATTCTTTGAAGGGCGCGGTCGAGATCGTGGGAATCGTCACTCGCGCGGACAAGCGCCGGCGAGGAGTCGCAGCGACCGTCACCTCTGACCTGGTAACGCGGCATTTCGCCTCCGGCGGGGACTTCGCCTTCCTCGACGCCGCCGACGCAGGCGCGGTCAAGCTGTACGAAGGTCTCGGGTTCCAGACCTTCGGCACGAGCGGCGTTTATCGCGGATAGAGACCCGTGGCCCGGGCGCTATCGTTCACCTACCGATGGTGAGCACTGTGAAACCACTCGACGAACAACCTGCCCCGGAGCGCGATGCCGCCGGCAAGGTGCCCGAGATCGTGCTCAAGGAGGTCTACGAGCATCGCTTCGACGAGGCGGACCATGCCGCCAAAGAAGCCATCTGGCGCGAGCTCGGCCGGTTCTTTCAGCGCTACATCGAACCTGGCGCGCGCGTCGTCGACATCGCCTGCGACCTCGGCTATTTCATCCGCAACGTCAAGGCTGCGGACCGGTGGGCGACCGACATCCGCGATGTCGGCGGCTCACTGCCCCAAGACGTGCATTTCGTTCGCGCCAGCGGGCTGGATCTTGCCGGGGTCATGCCGAACGATCACTTCGACCTCGCGTTCTTCAGCAACTATCTCGAGCATCTGCCGTCGACGGAGGCCGTGCTGCAGCAATTGCGCGTCACGTTCGCGTTGCTGAAGCCGGGCGGGCGGGTGCTCATCCTGCAGCCGAACATCCGGCTGATCGGCGGCGCGTACTGGGACTTCATCGATCACCAGACGGCTTTGACGGAAAAGAGCCTGGGCGAGGCGGCGACGATGGCGGGGTTCAGCACCAAGCAGGTCATCACGCGCTTCATGCCTTACACCACCAAGAGCCGGCTGCCGCAGCATCCGCTGCTGGTCAGGGCTTACCTCTCGTTTCCACCGGCCTGGTGGCTGATGGGCAAGCAAACCCTGTACCTGGGCGAGAAGCCGAGGTAGAGGCCAGGCCGAACCGGTCAGGCCGTCGCCTCACGGGCGACCTTCTTCGTCTGGAGAATCCTGATGGCGTTGCCGAAGGGGTCGCGGACGCCCATGTCGGTGCCGTAGAAGTTGTCGGCGGGCTCCTGGGTGAAGTCGGTCACGCCGCGCTTCTTGAGGGTCTCAAACAGACCCCGGACGTCGTCCGTGACGAAGACCAAGCCGCCCATGGCGCCCTTGGTGATCAGCTCACGAAGCTGCGCAGCGGTGGCTTCGTCCTGCACCGGCGGGCCCGGCGCCTCGAGCGAGATCTCGATGCCGGGGTCGCCGGGTACGCGCACCGTCAACCAGCGGTAGGCGCCCTGCTTGATGTCCTTGCCCTTTTCCAGCCCGAGCTTGTTGACGTAGAAGTCGAGCGCCTCGTCCTTGTCGAGGACCCAGACGGAGGTGACGTTCAGCTTGGTGATCATCGGTTGGTCTCTCCTCTGCGCGATTTCATGGGAACGACCCTCATGCTAGGGAGCCGCCTTCGCGGCGGCGTCTCCAAAACTGCTCGATCGCATTGCCACGCCAGTCGCCGCCATCGGCCGCGTGAACGCCACCTGGAAGCAGTTGGGCGCCACCATCGGCCCATGCCCCAGGCGGTAGTCCGACGGCGTCTCGCCGACGATCTCCCGGAACATGCGGCTGAAGGTCCCGCGGCTGGTGAAGCCGACGTCGAAGCAGACGTCGGTGACGCTGTGGTCGGTGTCGCGCAGCAGGAACATCGAGCGCTCCACGCGCCGCCGCTGCAGATAACGGTGCGGCGTCTCCCCGAAGACGGCGCGGAAGCTGCGGATGAAGTGAGCCTCGGAGAGATGGGCCACCGCGGCCACGGCGCGGACGTTGAGCGGCTCGGCGTAGGCGCGGTCCATGGCGTCGCGCGCTCGCAGCAGGCGCCGGTTCATTTCCTCGACCTCCCGGCTCATGGTGCCAACGCTACGCCGTCAACAATCTCCCTGGGAACTACAGCCGGCGCAGCAAGCGGTTACGACGAGGCAAAATACGGGCATGCGGCAGACCGACGACTTGACCCGCCTCGAGGGGAGCCTCGATCACATCCGCATGGCGCCCGCGGAAGTCGGAACGGTCGAGCTGATCGCGCGCCGGCCGGACGTGGACGAGCGAGAGGTTCTGTCGGAGGCCGCGCTCGATCTCCAGGAAGGCCTCGTGGGCGACACCTGGAGCGCGCGTGGAAGCACCCGCACCCCCGACGGAAGCGCGAACCCCGACGCGCAGCTGACCCTCATGAACGCACGCGCCGCGGCGGCGATCGCCGGCGAGCGTGAGCGCTGGCCGCTGGCCGGCGACCAGCTTTACGTGGACTTCGACATCAGCCGCTCCAACATGCCCCCGGGCAGCCGGGCTCAGATCGGTTCGGCCGTGATCGAGTTCAGCGAACCGCCGCACACGGGATGCGCGAAGTTCTCAGCGCGTTTTGGTGTCGACTCACTGAGATTCGTGAACTCAGAGGTCGGGCGCGAGCTTCGCCTGCGAGGAGCCAACTGCAGAGTCGTGGTGGCCGGCACGGTGCGCCCAGGCGACGAAATCAGGAAGCTGGCCCTCTAACCCACTCCATCTACCTGGCTACGCCGGCCGGGACGTAAGGCAAGGAAACCTGCTTGGGCCGGAAACCAGATTTCGAACTGAGTTTGGTGCGCCTGGCAGGAATCGAACCTGCTGCCTTTCGGTCCGGAGCCGAACGCTCTGTCCGGTGAGCTACAGGCGCGCGAAGACCTCTGCAGTCTAAACTGCGCGCTTCGTGCACCGGCTCATCGCGATACTCGCTCTGAGCGCGCTTGCTGCATGCCAGTCCGGCACGCATCCCGTGTTCAGCCCCGCGCCGCCCAGCCCGACGCCATTCAATTCGCCGACCTCGGCCATCCTCCAACCGGAAGACGTCCCGTCCGGATTGAAGGTGTGCCTTGGTTCAGGTCCGATCGACGTTTACATCGTCACCCTGGCCCACGCGGACCCCACGCTCGCCGCAAGAGTCGGCACGCAGTGGCAGCAGCTGGTCGACGAAGGCGCGACCGGCGGCGCGATCTCGTTGTTCGCTGCCAGCACCACCGCTTGCAACGCGGACCTGGGAGCGACCTCAAACGTGAAGTCGGTCGCGAGCTTCGTCGCGATCTTCGGTGACTCGGCGCAAGCCGATCGCGGGTGGGGATCCGGCGTGTTCGGTTTGGTGCCCCCCGCGCCCGGGGAAATTCTTGCCGGCGTCGTCCGTGGACCCGATACCGGTCTCGGCCTGAGCTCCTGGACCTACGACCGCTCAAACATTCGGTTGGCGTCGTGGCACAAATCGGTTTTCGTCGCCCTGGTGGTGGTCAGCAACATCGACGCGGCCGCGTTCAAGACCGCCACGGCCGCAATCGATGCTCGCCTAAACTGAACCACTCGCGCCTGTAGCTCACCGGATAGAGCGCTTGCCTGCGGAGCAAGAGGCAGCAAGTTCGATTCTTGCCAGGCGCACCAGCGCGCCATCGCTCCGTGCAGCCGCGGTTGAATCTGCTAGCTGTCCGCCGCTGGTGAACGCGTCGGCAGATCGCCCGGAAGGAAGCCGTACGGCAGCAGCTCTCCTAGCGTGAAGGTTCGGGTGCCACCAGACGTATCGCAGTGGATCTCGGTCGCCGGTCGTCCGAACTCCGCTATGAACTGACGACACATACCACATGGAGTAAGAAGCTTGATCATCGGATCCCCGCTGATCGCCAGTTGCTTGATGCGCATACTCGGACCCTCAGCAGCGACAGCAGCAACGATTGCCGATCGTTCGGCGCAGCAAGTTACCGAGAAGCTGACCGACTCGACGTTGCACCCAACGTAGGTCTTGCCGGCTTCAGTCTCAAGGCAGCATCCAACGTGAAAGTCGGAATACGGCGCATGAGATTGCTTGGTCATCGTTCTGGCCTTGATGATGAGATCGTCGATTGTGTTTGGCATGGCAGCGACTCTAGGTTAGGGCGCGAAATCCTGAATGTCGATGGACAGGCCCGACCACCGTTCGCCGCATAGTTCGAGCGTGGACCGCGGCGCCGCGGAAGATTGGATCCGAGCACACGTCAAGCCGGTTGCACCGATTGAAGTGGCTCACGAGCGGCCGTGGGCGACGGTGCTGCGCGTGCCGCTCGCCGACGGAGCCGCCTGGTTCAAAGCTTGTGCACCGGTACAAGAATTCGAGCCTCGGCTCACCGCGGAACTCTTCGGGCGGTGGCCCGATCGGGTCGCCGAGGTGCTGGGCCACGACGACGAGCGGGCGTGGCTTCTGCTCGCCGACGCAGGCATTCCGATCGCCGCCTCTGGCAACTCGCCAGAGGCGTGGCTGGCGGCCTTGCCTCTGTATGCCGAGCTCCAGCGAGGCGAGACTGCACATGCGCACGAGCACCTGGCATACGGCGTTCCGGACTTGCGAGTCTCCACGATGCCTGCTCGCTATGAGGACCTGGTGCGGCACGACCTGCCGCTAGAAGCCGGCGAGGTCAGTCGACTGAGACAATTCGCAGCGCGCTTCAGTGAGCTTTGCGACGAGCTCGCCTCGGACAACGTGCCGGAGACGGTTCAGCACGACGACCTCCACATGGCGAACCTTTATGTGCAAGGCGAACGGATGCGGGTGCTCGACTGGGGCGACTCGTCTATCTCTCACCCCTTCGCATCACTCGTCGTCACCTTCCGTTTCCTCGAGGAGATCAACAAGCTGCCTCCCTCCGACCTGTGGTTCGCGCGACTTCGCGACGCGTATCTAGAACCTTGGGGCAGCGATCTCGGCGGCACGTTTGCACTCGCGATGCGAGTCGGCACGTTCGCGCACGCAATCGCGTGGGGCCGGCAGCGCGACGCGCTCTTGGGCGAGGCACGCCGCGAATTCGATCAGCGGTTCCCGATCGTGCTGCGTCGCGCTCTCGCCCAGGCCTATGAGTAGGGTCGGCTCGCCTTACTTTCCCGTAAGCGCGCGTCGCGCGGCAGCCACGATGTCGGCCCCCGTGTTGGCGTGACCGTTGATGCCCCAACCGCCCTCCGGCGACTCGGTGATCAGCACCCACGTGCGATCGACGAGCTTCGGATCACCGGCCGCGGACGCGACGATGTCGGTCAGCTCTCTCACCACGCCTAGCTGCTTGTCGCGGTCGAGCACACCGACCGGGGTGAGGACTTGCACGCGGACGTAGTCGCTATCGCCCGAGACATTCGACAGCGAGTCCGCCGGCAGGTCGTGGATGAACGCGGCGGTGTTGTCCTTGAAGAGCGAGATCGCGGGGACACCCTCCCAGCGCATCACGGCGCTGGCGAGGTCGACGGCCAGCTTCTTCTTGTCCTTGAACATTCCGGTCGCGGCGTACACGTCGATCATTGGCATCGGGGTTTTCCTCCTCGGATTATGACGATCGTCATACTCAGGATACACCCTAACCTATGCTGAGCGTCATAGTCAAGGGAAACCGATGACAAAGGACAGCCGGGCGAGCATGGTGCGGAGCGCCGCATCCCTGATCCGCACCCGTGGGGTGAGCGCGACCTCGTTGTCCGACGTGCTGGCCGACAGCGGCGCCCCCCGCGGATCGATCTACCACCACTTTCCCAAGGGAAAGGAGCAGCTTGCGGCGGACGCGATCCTGTGGACCTCGGAGCGGGTGCTCGCACACCAACGGGCGAATCCAGCCACCACTGCATCCGGGGTGCTCGAGCGCTTCATCGGCATGTGGCGCCAGACCGTGATCGTCTCCGGCGGCAAAGCCGGCTGCGTGGTGGCCGGTGTCGCCATCGACACGGTCGCCGGCGAGCCGGGCCTGATCGACGTGGTGCGCGCGACCTTCAGATCCTGGGCTGACCTGCTTGCCGAGCAGCTGCAGGCGGCCGGCCTGCCCGCCGATCGGGCGTCGGCCATCGCCACAGCCACGTTGGCCGGCATGGAAGGCGCCCTCATCCTGTGCCGGGCCGAAGGCAACAGCGGGCCGCTCGAAACAGTCGCCGCCGAGTTGATGCGCCTGCTGCCACCCGGCGCGGCCGCGACCGCCTAGGCGGCGGTCAGGAACTTCACCAGGCCGGCCTCGAGCGCCAGGGCGATCTGCCGCTGACCCGATGGGTCGGCCGCCATGCCCGCCTCCTTGGGATTGCTCAAGAACAACGGCTCGACCAGGGCGCCCGGCATCTGGCTTGGATTGTCGACCCAGCCCGCCGCCATCGGCCCCAGCTCGATCAGGTGGCCATACGTGCTGCCGGAGCTGGTGAGCGTCGGGGCGGCCAGCTGGTCGTCGGTCCACACGCCTCGGTCGGCGGTGCCGAGCGCCGCGACCAGCGCGGCCTGCAGGTAGTTGGCGAGGCGGCGATTCTCAGAGGAGAAGGCCCTTGCGGAGTCGTAAAAGGACTCCGTCCCGCCGACCGACGGGTCACCGAAGGCATTGAAGTGAATGGACAGCAGCGCAACGGCGCCCGCGGCGTTGGCGCACGCGGCGCGCGCAGCAAGGTCGCGATGCTCCGCGCTGCCTGTGAGCGCGCCGAGCACCGAGTCCGCAGCCGAGAGCTTGAGCATCGTCGAGTCCTGCGTGCGGGCCATGACCACCCGGTAACCATCGGCTCGAAGCAGCGTGCTGAGCTGAGTCGCCACCGCGAGCGCGGCCTCCTTTTCCAGCACCTCGTGCGAGCCTGAACGGCCCACGACTCCGGGGTCGAGACCGCCGTGGCCGGGATCGATGAATACGGTCTGGCCTGACCCGACACGGGTTGGCGGCAAGCTCATGCAGGCGCCCGTTTCCAATCCCGGCAGCGAAAGCTGACTCGGCGCCTGTGCCTCGGCCGGCTGTCTGAGATTCGCGGCCGCTGCGATCGGGCTGCCGACCAGCGCGATGAGCCGGGTCGCGCCGAAGACGAGCGCGGACACTAGCGCAAGAACGAGCGCTGTGCGAAGCAGGGGCAGCGAGCCCCGCCGGCGCCGAGTGCGGTGTGGGACGTGGCGAGCGTTTGCGATCGGCCCGGCCAGTCTAGCGTCACCGACGCCCCGCGCTACTTGATTCTGGCGTTCTCCGCTTGTGCGACCTTCTTGCAGGTGGCCGTGTCGATGTTGAGGATGGCGAGAATGACCATGAAGGTCTTGTTCTGCCAGACAGCGACGTAAAACGCCTGGTTCGAGATCGAGATGCTCAGCACGATCGAGTTCTTGGTCAACCCCGTCGCGGTGCCTTCGACGATCGGCGCGCCGCCGCTCTTCAGCGACGAGGCGCTGAAGCCGAAGATCGACTCGCTGGTGTAGCCCTTGCTGGCGCTCGCCTCGTCTTTGAACTGGATGACGAAGTTGACCACCAGCTTGTACGTCGCGGAGCTGATGTCAGAGGTGTTGGATTCGATGCTCGTGCAGTGCGCTGTGCTGTCGGTGTAGAAGGCGGTGTAGGCCGCGGTCGCCCCCTTCTGCTTCGCCGAGTCCCACTCGGACTTGGTCGAGGTGTAGGTGTTCGGGTCTTTGGTCTTGGACTTGTTGAGGAAGCTGTCGATGTCGCCCGACAGGTCGCACTTGTGCATGTCGCTTGGGAGATCGGCCGGCTGCACTGCAACGCTCGCGGCGGTCGGGCCGCTTGACACGACAGACGAGCTGCCTCCGCAGGCGACCAGCATGAGCACCGCAGCGAGTCCGGCGATCGACTTGTGAAGCACCGGCTCAGTCTGACAGCGACAGCCGGGGAACCGAACCGCCTAAAAGAAAATCGTCCGCCGGCGCGGAAGCAGGCGACGCACCGTGTCCTGGATCCAGGCGCGGATTTCTTCGGTCAGCTCGACCACCAGTCGAGAGTCGTCGGCAGCCTCCGGGCCGAACTGCGAAACATCGATGGGTTTGCCGAAAGCGATGAACCACTTCGACGGCAGCGGAAGCAGTCCGGCCAGCCCCAACCACGGGAACGTCGGTGTGATCGGAACGGTGGGAAGGCCCAGCAACCTGGCCACGGGCTGGAGGTCGAATATCACCGGGTGCAGCTCCTCGGACCCGACCACCGCGACGGGGATGATCGGCGACCCCGTGCGCAACGCAACCTGGACAAAACCGCCGCGGCCCATGCGCTGGACCTTGTAACGATCTCTGTAGCGCTTCGACGCGCCCTTGACGCCTTCTGGGAAAACGCCAACCAGCTCATCGCGCTCCAGCAGGGCGGTCGCGTTGTCCGGATGAGCGAGGACGTTGCCTGTCTTGACCAGCAGCATGTTGGTGAACGGCATTGCGAACGCCCAGTCGACCACCAGCATCCGGGCATGCCGAGGCTTGGGATGCTCGGCAATGATCGCGGTGCGAATCATCGCCCCGTCGTATGGAACCAGGCCTGCGTGATTGGCCACCAGCAGCGCTCGACCGCGGGCCGGCACGTTGCGAATTCCATCGACCTCGACGCGCCAGTACTTTCGATAGAACCAGAGCGCTATACCCTGAACTCGATCGGTGAACTCCGGATCGAAGCCGAAGTCGTCGTGTTGCTGCTCCAGGTGATCGCTGGAGCTCACTGCACGAAGAGCCCCCACTCAGCATCGATTATGGCAACATGCAGTCGGCCTCGACATGCCACTCGATCTGCAGGCCGCCGCGACCGAATATCTTGGCTGGCTTCAGCTCGAAGCGAACCGGAGCCCGAACACGGTCCGCGCGTATGAGTCCGAACTACGCAAGCTGATTGATTTCCTCACCGCCAGCTCCCACTCTCTCTCGCTCGATCAACTGCGTCACGACGACCTGCGTGCTTATCAACGGCATCTCGCCGGCCGCTTGAAGAGCCCCGCCTCACGTGCGCGCGCGCTCGTTGCGATTCGCTCTTGGTTGCGCTGGCTGGCCCGCGAAGGCCTGATCGAGAAAGACCTCTCCAACGGCATCACCTTGCCGAAGCTCGAGCAGCGGCTGCCCAAGCCGATCGACCCGGACGAGCTCACGCGCCTGCTCGCCGCCCTTCCGCGCGAGACGGTGGCGGAAAAGCGCGACCGCGCGATGGTGCAGTTCCTGATCAGCACCGGATGCCGCATCTCCGAAGCGTTGGCGCTGGACCGTACCGATTTTCCACGCAGCGGCAACCGGCTCGTGGTCACGGGCAAAGGGTCCAAGCAGCGCTCGGTGTATCTCACCGCCGACGCACGGGAGGCACTCGAGGAGTACCTCGGCGCGCGCGAGGATGCGTGCATGGCGCTCTTCGTGAACTTCGACCGCGCCGCCGCGGACGATCGCGGGCGGCGCCTGACGCCGGCCGGCGCGCGCTTCATCGTGCGAAAGATCCGGCGCCAGCTGGGCGCGTGGTCTTTCAAGTCGCCTCATGTCGCCCGCCACACCGCAGCGACGACCCTCCTCGAGGTGACCGGGGGCGACGTGCGGTTGGTCCAGGAAGTGTTGGGCCACGCGAACCTCAACACCCTCCAGGGCTACACGAAGATCGTCGACAGCCGCAAGCAGGATGCCTACCGCCTATATCAGGAGTTTCTGGACGGCAAAAAGGCCGGGGGTTAGTATCTGATCCGTGACCGACGTCAAGGATGCGAAGCTTTTCCAGGGACTACCTGATTCAGAGCTGCGCTCGATCGAAAAGCAGATGAAGACGGTTCACCACCCGGCCGGACACGAGATCGTGGTCAAGGGCGAGAACGGGGTCGGATTCATGGTCATCCTCGACGGCACCGTGACTGTGTCGACTGTCCAGGGCAAGTCGCGGAAGCTCGGCCCGGGCGACTCGTTCGGCGAGATGTCGCTGCTCGACCATGAAGGCCGCAGCGCCAATATCAAGGCGGATACGGACGTCGCCCTGGCGACCATCCCGGAGTGGGGCTTCAAGCCATTCCTCAAGGAGCACCCGGAGGTGACTTACCGCCTCCTCCAGGTCCTGAGCCAGCGGGTGCGCCAGGCCGAAAGCGACCGGTAGACCGCTCCCGTAGAGAGGCGTTTTTGAAGGTGGCCATCACCCTGGGTCGCGTCCACGCAATTGCAGTCTCGCTCGCGCCTCCGTTAGCCCTGATCGGCTTCGCATGGTCGATGCCCGCCTGCTGCTGTGGCGCCCCGCCTGCCCCGAGCCCCGGACCGCCCGGCAGCATCTCTGGGCACATCCTGTTCCCCGCGGGCACCGGGCCTGCCGCCCTGACCGTTTACGCTGTGAATTCCGACGTCAGCCGCGAGTTCTTCACCGGCTACGTGATGACCCGCGTCGCCCCGCCTGCATCGACCTACGAGCTGACCGTTCCGCCGGGTGACTACTCGGTGGTGGCCCGACTTGACGGTGATCCGCTCAGTGGGGCGGGCTACACCCAGAACTTGAGCTGCCGCAATACCAGCGTTTGCTACCACATTCCTCGCCTGGCCGGCGTCCGCGTTGACGCAAAACACAGCCTCACCAACATCGATGTAGGCGATTGGGGGACCCTGTATGCGGTAGGGGTCCTTTGGAATCTGGACCGATTCGGATCGCCGATGTCAGTCCCCAACGATGCGCCGCCATCCGCCGGGGCGTCGACGCCGCCGACCTCCTTGCCATACCGCGAGCTCCCCGCCGCGTCGCAGGCTGCGCTCCCGGCGGAGCACGACCTGCCGGCGGTGAACCAAAGCTCGACCGTTGGCGTGCGGCTTTATCTTCCCGCCACGTGGTACCAGGTACGTTATCCAGCCTTGGCGATTGACCGAGCACCGTTCACGCATGACTTTGCCAACCAAAATGCAGGATCGCCGCTCTTGCTGGACGCCACCGGGGTCTGGCTCACCGTTGCCGAGAATGTCGGCGTGTGCCGTCTACTGACTTCAGCGACCGCCACCACTAACGCCCGGGTCATCACCAGCCAGGGAACCGCAACGTTCTACTTCCAGGACCCGATCGGCCCCAGCGGCGGGCAACCGTTCAAGGGGTACGGTTTTGCGGGCATGGTGCAGTTCCAGCGGGGCTGTATCAATTTCATTTTCTTGGGCGTGACGACCGCTGCGCGTGATTCCAACCTGGCTGTCTTCGAAGCCATCGTTCAGCAGGCTCAGTACGTGGATCCGTATTAGATTCAGGCAAGAAAAGAGGCCGGGCCCTCTGAGGGCCCAGCCTTGGTTGTTTCTACCGAAACGGCCTTTACTCGTCCTCGATCTGGTTGTACATCAAGCTGTCCTGGATCTCGTACAGGGCGTCCATCGCCTCCATCACGGAAGCCGGCTTGGCCTGTGCCAGGACGGTCACCTCAGGTGACTCCTCGATGACTTTGTTGATCGCGACCGAGAGCACTGGGGGCATCTGCCGCTGGTCGGCCAGGTTCAGCATTTCGAGCTCGTTCAAGAGCTTGTCGATGTGGTGCATCTTGTTCCGGCGCGCGTACTTGGCGCGCTGGACCCGACGCTCCCGGGCGGTCATGTGCTCGATGGCGCGGCTTGCCTGCTTGATCATCGTCATTTCTACATCTCCCGGCAAATATTTTAGGGCGCCCCTCCAATTTGTCAAGGATGATCTGTAATAAATAGCCTGGCCATGCTAGGATGCTCGACCATCGACCGGATGTGCCCCTCATGATCGCCGGCCGTTCGACCCGCATGGAAGTCCTCGAGCTGCTCCGGCGCAAGGGCCGCTGCAGCGCGGAAACGATCGCCAGCGATCTGGGCGTCACGCCCAACGCCGTCCGGCAGCACCTGACCAACCTCGAGCGGGACGGGCTTGTCGTCAGCCACCCCGTGCGAAGCGGGCGTGGCCGGCCCTCCCTGCTCTTCTCGCTCACCGACCGGGCCGATTCGGTGTTCCCCAAGCGCTACGGGCAGCTCGCCACGATGGTGCTCCAGGAGGTCCAGGAGATGGGCGGCCCAGAGGCGCTGGACGAGGTCTTTTCCAGGGTCGCGGCGCGGCACGCGGACGCCCTCCACCCCGCCCTGGACGGTCTCGAGTTCGACGAGAAGCTGCGCCGGGTCGTGGCCTGGATCGGTCGGGCGGGAACGCTGGCCGAGCAGACCGAGACCGACGAGGGGGTGAAGGTCACCATCCACAACTGCCCGTTCCGCAACACAGCGCTCAAGTTCCCCCAGGTCTGCACGATCACGCCGCAGCTCATGTCCAGGCTGCTTGGCACGAACATCTCGCAGGCCGACTCCATCCACCGACACGACCCTTACTGTTCCTTTGTCGTCCAGCGCCCTACCCACTCTCACTAGCCACCAGGTCAAGCAGGTCGACGCGCTCGCGCAAGAGCGCTTCGCCATCTCGGTGGACTGGCTCATGGAAGCCGCCGGCTGGCAGGTGGCGCGCTTCTGCCCGCAAGGCACCGCGGTGGTGTGCGGAGTGGGCAACAACGCCGGGGACGGGCTGGCGGCGGCCCGGCACCTCCACCGCTGGGGCAAGCTGGCAGGCGTCTTCTGCCTGGACCCCATGCGCCTGCGCGACGCGGCCGAACGAGAGATGAAGGCGCTCCGGAGGATTGGCATCAAGGTTTCGAGCGACCTGAGGCTCGACGGCGCCACGGCCGTCGTCGACGCCATCTTCGGCACCGGGCTGTCCAGGCGACCCGACGGCGCCTTCGCAGCCTGGATCGAAGGGATCAACTCGTCCGGCCTGCCGGTCATCAGCGTCGACGTGCCGTCTGGACTCGACGCCGACACGGGCGTCGCCTACGCTCCAACTGTGCAGGCGCAAACGACGGTGACGCTTGGGCTTCCCAAACCAGGTCTGCTCACGGGCGACGGGCCGCGGCTGGCCGGCGAGGTCTGGGTGGCGGACATCGGCGTGCCATTCGAGGCTTACGCTGCGCTTGGCTTGCAGGTACCGCAAGACCTGTTTGCGAGTGGAGACCGGGTGCGGCTGGATTCGTCCCGGTGACGCGCGAGGTCGTCTGGGACCACGGCGTCTCGCTGCCCGGCCACCGGCTCTGGCTCGACCCACTGGTGGTGAGGACGTTCGCTTTCATCTCCCACGCGCACACCGATCACGCGCGCCGCCACAAGGAGGCCTTGCTCACGCCACAGACCCTCGCCCTCATTCCGGAGTCCCGCCGCCCCAGGGGCTGGAGGATGCTCGGCTACCGCGAGCCGATGCGACGCGGGCAGGCCACCGTGACGCTCCATCCGGCCGGCCACATGCTCGGATCGGCCCAGCTACATTTCGAGCACGAAGGCACAAAGCTTCTCTACACCGGCGATCTGAAGCTGCGACAGGCCGGCGGCGAACCGCCGACTTTCATCCCGAAGGCAGACGTTTTGATCATCGAGACCACATACGGCAGGCCCCACTTCCGGTTCGGCGACCCAGACTCGACCATCGAGTCGATCGCGATGTGGTGCCGCCGGGCTCTCGACAGCCGCGTCACGCCGGTGCTCCTGTGCCATGCGCTCGGCAAGACCGAAGAGGTGATGCTGGCGCTGGCTCCTTATGGCTTCAGCTTCGCCCTCGAGAAGCGATGCGCCCCGTGCGCACGCGAGTACGCGACTGCCGGTCGCCCGCTGCCCGACTGGGTCGAGCTCGACGGCGAAGTCGAGCCGGGGCGCGTGGTCATTGCCCCGCCTGCCGGCAAGGACGAGGTGCGGCGCCTCGGTCGCTACAGGACGGCGCTCATCTCTGGTTGGGCCAAGGACGCGGAGTTTTCGCGCATCTTCGGCGCCGACGCTTCATTCGACCTCTCCGACCACTGCGACTTCGACGAGCTCATGGAAGTGGTCGAGAAATCAGGCGCGGACCAGGTGTACACGGTGCACGGCTACACCGCGGACTTCGCGCGCAGCCTCCGCAAGAAAGGCATCCGGGCGTCGGCCCTGGAGGCGACCGAGCAGCTGGCGCTCGCTCTCTAGCGGAGGGCCCAGCCGGAACGCAGCACGGCGCGGCGAAGATCCGGGTCCTCGGCCGCCGCGTCACTCAGCTTGGTGAGCAGCAGATCGACCCATGCGGTCAGGTGTACCGGGGGCACGAGGTCCAGCTCCTCGTTGCGCACGCGTGCGCGAAAGCTGCGGCCCGCGACGTCGAGCACGAGCTCCGTGATCGGACCGCGGTTGAGGTGGCCGCGCTTGACCTTTGCGGTCGGGATCCGCTCGACCAGGTAGTCGAGCAGCTCGGACGTGTCCTCGTCGCCTTCCAGCGGTGCGTGACAGAAGACGCACGCGCCCTCGAGTGGCAGAGCTGGGGCCGAGCAGACAGCGCAGTTCAATCGGTGTAGCGGGTGATGGTTTGGTCCTCGCGCCTTTTCTCGGCCCGGTACAGGGGGCAATCTTCATAGTTGCGCACGCAGATCGGCGGGCTGTCGGACAGCGCGTACTTGCGCTTCGACAGGCGGTCGACGTGACAGTCGAACCGATAGATGCGCAGCACCGACTTGCGTTCTTTCAGGTATTCCTCGAGGTAGGGGCAGCGCCGCATCGCGATCTACGATAGGCCACCGTGCACGGTTCCACGAAGTCTGCAGGCCGATGATTGATTTCGCCCGGGCTGGTTCCTCGATCGGATCCACGTCCGCCACGCTAGAGAAAACCCGCATCCTTGCCGCGTATCTCCGCACCCTCGACGACGACGACCTGCGTCGAGCCGCGGTGTTCATGAGCGGCCGTGCGTTCAGTCCTTCGAAGCGACGAACGCTTGGACTCGGTTGGGCGGCGGTGAGCAAGGCTGTGACCTCGATCTCGGGGCTCGACGAAGATGAGCTCGGCCGCATCTTTCGCAAGCACTCGGACCTGGGCGACTGGGCGGGCGAAGCGTTGGCCGGCCGCACGCGGGCCGAGCCGGTCACGCTTCTGGAGATCGAGGAAACTCTGGAAGCGATTCGCACCGCGCGAGGGGCAAAGAAATCCGAGCCGCTGGAAAAACTCCTGCGGCGCCTGGACCCGGAAGCGGCGCGCTTTTTCATCAAGATCATCTCGGGCGAGCTCCGCATCGGCCTGAGCGAAGGCCTGGTGGAGGCGGCGGTCGCCGAGGCGTTCGAGGTCCCGATCACGCAGGTCAAGCGGGTCCACCTCATCACCGGCGATATCGGTGAAACCGCCGTCCGCTGCAAGCACAAGCAGTTCGACACCACGACGATCACCCTGTTTCAGCCGGTCCGCTTCATGCTCGCAAGCCCGGTGGAAACTCCCTCCGAGGCCTTCGAGCGGATGGGCGCCGAAAGCGTGTGGACCGAGGAGAAATACGACGGCGTGCGCTGCCAGCTTCACCGGCAGGGTGAGCGCGTCGAGCTTTTCTCGCGTGACCTGAAAGAGACGACGAGCGCATTCCCCGAGCTGTCCGAGAACGCACCGTCGATCGGCCATGACGTGCTGTTCGACGGCGAGGTGCTGGCGCACCGCGATGGCCGGGTGCTCAGGTTTTTCGAGCTGCAGCGACGCCTCGGCCGCAAGAAGGTGTCCGCCGAGATGCGCGACGAGGTGCCGGTCGTGCTGGTGGTCTTCGACCTCCTGTGGCTCGACGGGCGGGCATTGGTCGACGAGCCGCTCGAGACCAGGCGCCGCCTGATGGAGGGCCTCGGCCTCCAGCATCCATTCGTTCTGGCCAGGGTGGAGGAGGCCACCGGACCCGACCACCTCGACAGGATCTTCGCCGAGACTCGCGAGCGCGGCAACGAGGGTCTGATGGTGAAAGATCCGCTCAGCCCGTACACGCCTGGTCGCCGCGGGCTTGCCTGGCTCAAGCTGAAGCGTCCGCTGGCGACGCTCGACGTCGTCGTGACCGCGGTCGAGTGGGGCCACGGCAAACGCAAGGGAGTCCTTTCGGACTACACGTTTGCGGTCAAGGACACGAGCACCGCGCGCCTCGTCAACGTCGGCAAGGCCTATACGGGCCTGACGGACGCGGAGATCGCCGCCATGACCAGTCGCTTCCTCGACATCACGATCGAGGACCACGGCCACGTGCGTTTGGTGAAACCGGAGGTCGTCCTGGAGGTCGCGTTCGATTCGATCCAGCATTCCTCTCGCCACAAAAGCGGTTATGCGCTGCGCTTTCCACGCATCGTGCGCATCCGCGACGACAAGCCGGTCGACGAGATCGACACTCTGGAACGAGTGACTGAGCTGTACGACCGCTACTTCGGAGAGAAAGCCGAAGTGCCTCTGAGCGAGGTAGCCGAGACGTGAAGCTCACCTTCATGGGCACGGCCGGAGCGCGGTTCATGGTCGCGAAGCAGCTCGCGGCTTCCGGCGGCCTCTACCTCGAGGACGGCGACACGCGCATCAGCCTCGACCCCGGCCCCGGCGCGATCGTGCAGTACGCCAAGCGCAAGGTCGACCTCACCAAGCTTGATGCGATCGTCATCAGCCATCGACATCTGGACCACAGCAGCGACGTCAACGTGATGATCGAAGCGATGACGGAGGGCGGCTTCCGTCATCGTGGGCAGCTCTTCTGCCCCACCGATGCGCTCGAAGGCGATCCGGTCGTGCTTCGATACCTGCGTCAATTCCCAAAAGAAATCACCGCCCTTGAACCCGAGACCGAGTACCGCGTCGGGAGCGTGACGTTCACCACCTCGCCGCGTCACGTGCACCAGGTCGAGACCTATGGATTTCGTTTCGGCGACCGGCTCGGCTGGGTGACCGACTCCGCTTACTACGACGGAATCGCGGAGCAGCACAAGGCGGACGTCATGGTGATCCACACCGTCCTCATGGATTGCCGAGCCGAGCTGCCGCACCTGTGCCTTGCGGATGCGGAGCGGATCATCCGTGAGGCAAAGCCGCGGCTTGCCATCCTCACGCACTACGGCATGACGGTCTGGCGCGCACATCCCTGGGAGCTCGCAGCCGACCTGACGCAGCGCATCGGCACCGAGGTGAAAGCAGCACGCGACGGAATGAGCATCGAGCTGTGAGATGAACGCCGAGCAGCGTTTTCTGCTGCTGCTCATCCTCGTCGGCGCCCTCGCCACGGTGCTTGGCCTGGTTTCGAAACGGGCTCGCCTGCTGCCGTACCCGGTTGTGCTCGCCGCCGCCGGCATCGCCGTGGGGCTGCTGCCCGGAGGCCAGTTTCCACGCCTCGGCGGCAGCGTGATCCTGCTGGCGTTCGTGCCCGGCCTGGTTTTCGAGGCCGCCCTGACCCTCGACCTCGCTGAGCTGCGGCGCAGGATGCTCCCCGTCTCGCTGCTCGCCACCGTCGGCGTGGCCATGACCGTGCTGCTGATCGGCGCCGTCACCCACCTGCTGCTCGGCTTCAGTTGGGCGAGCGGGTTTCTCTTGGGCGCGATTCTCGCCGCCACCGACCCGATCGCGGTCGTCACGCTGCTTCGCCGATTGAAGGCGCCTGGAGGACTCGCCGCGATCCTCGAGGGCGAGAGTCTGTTCAACGACGGCACCGGCGTCGCGGTTTTCTCTGCCGTCCTCGCGACCATCCTGAGCGGATCGCCGTCTTTCGGCGACGCCACGATCCGCTTCCTCGAAATCACCCTCGGCGGAACCGCCATCGGCCTCGCGGTTGGGTTCCTCGGCCTGGCTCTGCTGCGGTTCGCCGAAGACGCACCGCTCGAGATCCTGGCGACGCTGGTCATCGCGTATGGCAGCTACCTCGCCGCCGACCTCGTGCACGCCTCGGGCATCGTCGCGGTCGTGGTCGCCGGCATCGTGGTCGCGCGTTACGGCGCGCAGCTCGGCCGGCTTCACGGCCCTCAGCTGCTCGGCTTCTGGAGCCTGCTGGCCTTTGTGCTCAACGCGATGCTTTTCATCATCGTCGGAGCGGCGCTGCCGGCCTGGACCCTGCTGCCGGTGGCCTGGCTGGTGCTGGGTGCGTTTCTGATCATGCTGATCACTCGCGCGGTGCCGGTGTACGGACTCTTGGCTCTTGCGGCATTGCGCGGCCCGTCCATCCAGTGGCGCTGGAGACATGTCACATTCTGGGCAGGCTTGCGAGGCGCCCTTTCCGTGGCGCTGGCGCTTTCCGTCGCCGGCCTCAATGGCGTGGACAGCCGGGTCTCCGTCGTCGCGTACGGCGTTGTGCTGCTTTCGCTGCTGGTGCAGGGCACACTGCTCACGCCGGTCATGCGCGGTCTGCGCATCGAGGCCGAGTGACGCCCTGGCGCTGGCGCGGATCAGTGGCCATGCTGGCCGTCGCTGTCGGTTTCGTCATCTACCCATTGATCGAAGGCGGCAACGACGTGATCAACTCCGACTGGCCAGCCTTCGCGACCGGCGCTCGAATCCTGGTCAGCGATCCGGGCCATCTCTACGATTTCGACGTTCAGCGTCGCGTCGAGCTCGAGGTCACGGGCGGCCGCACCCTCATCACCCTCGGCATCAACGGGATCCTGCCGTTTGTCGCGCCCGCCTGGGTCGCTTTCTTCGCGGTCCCGTTTGAGCTTCTGGGGACCAACCTCGGCGGAAGGCTCTGGATCCTGTTTGGACTTGCCTGCTTTGCGTTCGGCCTTTATCTCGCGATGCGGCCGGGCGCTCCGGCCGCGATCCTGCCTGCGTTCGCCTCGGTGCCCACCGCCCTGCTCCTGCTGAATGCTCAGCTCGACGGGATCGTCGCCCTGGGGATCGGCGCGGCGATCGCGCTGTGGTCGCGGCCCTACGTCGCCGGCCTGTGTCTCGGGCTGACCCTGCTCAAGCCCCAGCTCATGCTCCCTCTCGGCGTGGCGCTGATCGTGAGCCGGCAGTGGCGCGTGCTGGGCGGATGGGCCACGGCCGGAGTGGCGCTGACAGCCGCCGCCGCCGTGCTAAACCCGCGCTGGGTTTTTCAGTGGCTGCCGGCGCTCAACGGCCCGGTTCGACCGGGCAGCCGGGAGGTCGACCTCGCGCATTTTGGCACGCTGCTTCCGTCGGGAGCACAGGCGTTCGCCGTCGCCGGCCTGAGCGCGATCACGATCGCCGCGGTGGTCCTGCTGGCAAGGCGTAGTCGGGAGGATTTCCGATCGTCTGCCGCCGTCCTGGTCGCCGGCGGCGTGCTGGCCGCGCCCCACGCTTTGCCCACCGACCTGGTGCTCGTCGCCGTCGCCCTAGCGATCTGGGGCGAGGCACAGTGGTACGACTGGCTGCTCCTCTCAGTGGGCGCGGCGATCGCAGCCTTTCTGCCGGCGCCTGTGCCCGCGGTGACCGGCGTGATCGTGATCGGCTGGGTCTGCTTGCGCGCCGCGAGGGTGATTACTTGGTGGCGGCGAGAACCGGCGCCGGCGTCGACTGGATGATCCCGTCGATCAGGCCGTAATCGACTGCTTCCTGCGGTGTCAGGAAGTAGTCCCTGTCCGTGTCGCGCTCGACCCTCTCCAGTGGCTGGCCGGTGTGCTTTGCGATCAGCTCGTTGAGCACCTTCTTGATGCGAATGATCTCTTTCGCGTGGATGTCCAGGTCTGTCGCCTGGCCCGACATGCCACGACCGCCGATCAGCGGCTGGTGCATATGAATGTTGGAGCTGGGTAGCGAGAAGCGCCGTCCCTTCTCGCCGGCCATCAAGACCACGGTTCCGAAGCTCGCGGCCCGGCCGATGCATACGGTGGAGATCGGCGCCCGGACGTACTGCATGGTGTCGTAGATGGCGAACCCTGCGCTGACCGACCCGCCCGGGGAGTTGACGTAGATCTGGATCTCCTTCTCCGGGTCGTCAGCCGCCAGGTACATGAGCTGGGCGACGACCAGGTTGGCGACGACATCGTCGATCGGCCGGCCGATCAGGATGATGCGGTCCTTCAAGAGCCGCGAGTAGATGTCGAAGGTTCGCTCGCGGTTCCCGCCCTCGTTCTCGGTTACGGTCGGTACGTACCCCATGGCTGTAGAGACTGTACGAGATATATTCGGCCGGTTGGCTAGCGCGTCCGTACTGGCTCCGGCAGACTTCTTTGCCGGACTGCGCAAGGGCCTGAAAGCAAAGCTACCGGCCCCGCTGCGCTCGTTCAGCAGCGCCCGCGGACGCGGACGCCTGATGAAGCTGCACTACGGCCGTCCCGAGTTCCACTACGAGGCGTGGCACCACACCGGAATCGGCCGCCTCGAGATCGGACTCCACTTCGAGGGCTCGGCGGCAGAGAACCAGGAGGCGTTCGATTTCTTCCGCGAGCACATGCTCGAGGTCAAAGCACAGCTGCCGCGCGCCGAGCTCGAGCCGTGGGATCGCGGCTGGTCGCGCCTCTACGAGACGCTCCCCGCTCAGCAGCTCGACGAAGGAGTCCTCGACAATGCCGCCGTGCGCATGGCCGATTACATCGTCACCCTTCAACCGCTGCTGGACAATCTGAAGAAGGATTAGCGCATGGATCCACTCGAAGCCCGAAACCTGTTTCCGCTGTTCGAGCACTACATCCATATGAATCACGCGGGCGTCTCGCCCATGTCGCACCGCGCGCGAGCGGCGATCGAGCAGGTCGTCGACGCTTCGATGAATCGCCCGCATCGAGAAGGATCGGCGCAGGACGAAGCCGATCGCGTGCGAGAGCTGATCGCACGGCTGATCAATGCCTCCGCTGAGTCGATCGCCCTCACGCGCAGCACCGGCCACGGCATCTCGCTGCTGGCCCAGGGCCTGGACTGGAAGCCGGGGGACAACGTCGTCGGAGCGGTGGGCGAGTACCCGGCCAATGTTTATCCCTGGATGGCGCTCGCGACGCGCCAGGTCGAGTACCGGCAGGCAAAGCCCGTGGATGGCCGCGTTAGACCGGAGGATGTTTTCGCGCTGGTGGACGCGCGAACAAGAGTGGTCGCGCTCTCACACGTCGAGTTCTGGAATGGATATCGAGTGGACCTCGAAACCATCGGCGCCGAGTGCCGCCGCCGCGACATCGTCTTCGCCGTCGACGTGATGCAGAGCGTGGGCGCCCTTCAAGTAGATGTCGGCCGGCTGCCGGTCGATTTCTGCGCCGCGGGCGCGGGCAAGTGGCTGATCGGGCCATCCGGGATCGGCTTTCTCTTCTGCGCTCCGGCGCTGCTCGAGCGCATCCGGCCGGTGATCGTGGGCGCGAGGTCGGTGGCCGGAAACGACTACTTCACCTACGACCTCACGTTCGCGCCGGGCGCGCGTCGCTTCGAGGAATCGGTTGTTTCGGTGCTCACCACGGCGGCGTTCGGCGCCGCCCTCGACCTGTTGCTGGAAGTCGGCCCGGAGGTCATCGAAGAGCGGGTGCTGAGCCTGGCCGCGCGACTTGCCGAAGGGTTGGCCGCAAGCGGTTGTGAGATCGTGGAGCCGTGGCCGCGCACGCGAGCCGAGTCGTCGGGAATCGTGTCGTTCCGAAAGCCGGGAACGAAGCCGCAGACCGTGCTGCGTGACCTCGGCGCCGCGCACGTGATCGCGCGGATTCACAGGGACTTCGTGCGACTGTCGCCGCACTTCTACAACACGGAAGAGGAGGTCGACCGAGTGCTTGACGTGCTGGCGCCCGAGAGGGTTGCCCGATGAGGACGGTTGAGGTCACCGATGAGCTGCAGGCGTACATGGACGCCCTCGTGCCGCCGCGTGATCCCGTCCTTGCGCGAATGGAAGAAGAGGCGCGTCGCGAGAACATCCCGATCGTCGGCGCGCACGAAGGAGCGCTCCTCAGCCTTCTGGTCAAGACCGCCGGCGCCAGGCGCGTGCTCGAGCTGGGCACCGCGACCGGCTACAGCGGCATCTGGCTGCTGCGCGGCACCAGCGGCGGGGAGCTGACGACCTTCGAGGTCGACCACCAGCGAGCCGAGCGCGCGAAGGCCAACTTCTCCGAGGCGGGGCTCGGTACGCAGGTGAGGATCCTGGAGCAGGACGCCGTGGGCGGCCTTCAGAAGCTGAACGCGCGATTCGACGCGTGCTTCATCGACCTGCTGAACTCATTTCCATCAGAGGAGGTGACGCGCCGGGTCGCCGAGCTGTGCATCGAACGGCTGGAACCCGGAGCCCTCTTGATGGCCGACAACGCGTTGCGCCAGGGTGAGGTGGTGAAGCCCAAGAGCCAGCAGTCGCGAAACGTGGTCTCTTACAACGACTGGGTGGCAAAGCACCCGCGTCTGGAAAGCGTCGTGATCCCGATCCGCGACGGCCTCTCCGTAGCCCGCGTCAGGGATTGACCGAACCACCCGCGGAGTTCGACACCTTTGGCCCAAAAAATGCGTTTGCAGGAAGCGTTTCGGCCTTTTTGGCGCCAAAGACGCGTTATCGAAGGCGCCGCGCTAAGAGCCAGGCTTAGCCTCGTCCCCTTCGATCCAGTACGTGCCGTCGGCAGCGTGCTCCTTCTTCCAGATCGGCACCGATTCCTTGAGGCGGTCGATCCCCCACTTGCAGGCGGCGATTGCCTCCGCGCGGTGCGGGCACGACACCGAAACGACGACCGACGCTTCGCCGACCTCCAGGCTGCCGGTCCGGTGAGCCATCGCGACACGGGCCTCGGGCCATTGCTCGGCTATCTCGTCGCCGATCTTGCGCATCTGGGCCGTCGCCATCTCCGCGTACGCCTCGTAAACCAGGTGCGTGACCGAGCGGCCGCGCGAGTTGTCGCGCACCACACCTGTAAAGGTGCAGATCGCCCCGGCCCCCTTGTGCGAGACCGCCGCCTCCAGGCGCCGCGCGTCGAGCGGATCCGGAGTGAGCTCGAACAGGACTCCGACGCCGTGAACTCCCCCGCTCACCGGGGGGATGAAAGCCACCTCGTCACCGTCAGCAACCTCCGAGCTCCAGTCTTTGAACTCCTGGTTGAGCGCAGCTCGTACGGCCTTGAGGTCTGTTTCGAGGGCGGGATGCTGTCGCCGGAGCGCCTCGTACACATCGGATAGCGTCGACCCCGCAGGCAGCTCGAGCCTCTCGTTCTCCGTGCCAGCCTGTTCGCGAAGCCTGGCAAACAATCGCACGCGGACGGCGATCGCTACCGGCATAGCGGCAATCTTACGAAGCGGTTGGCATCCCGACAAATACGTGGACTTCTTTCCCTGAATCCAGGGCTCGCTCCACGGTGGCACGCGTGCCTTTTGAGCTTCCGTCCCAGAAAGCGACCAGCACGTCGCACGCGTCGACCAGCCGCTGGTTGCGCGCGGCCGACCGGCCGGCGTCAGACAACTCGTCGAAGCTCGCCGGTATCACCTGCACCGCAATCCCTTTGGCTCTCGCCGCCTTGGTCGCGGCGGCATCCACCCCGCTGGCGCTGCCGGTGATGATCGACGCCCGCGCCGGCAGGGCGTTCACGTAGTCGCTGACTCGTGTGGGCTCGGAGAAGCGCCGGCTCCCCACGATGGCGACGCGCACTAACCTGCCGTCGAGCCGCTCTTGCCGATGGTGCGGATGTTCTGCTCGAACATCGCGTGCAGCTTTTTGGCCTGCCGGTCGTACGCCTCCGGGTCGGCCCAGGTCGAGCGCGGGTCCAGGACCTCAGTCGGTACTTCTGGAATCTGGTCCGGGATCTGCAGGCCGAACACAGGATCCGGATGCGTGGTCACGCCGTGAAGCCTGCCCTGCACCACCGCCCGCACGATCGCACGTGTGTGGGCGATCGACATCCTCTGGCCGACCCCGTACGGACCGCCGACCCAGCCGGTGTTCAGCATCCAGACGTCCGAGTGGTGTCCTTTGACACGTTCGATGAGCATGTCCGCATACCGCTTCGGCGGCAAGACGAGGAAGGGGGCAGCGAAACATGTGCTGAAGATTGGCTCGGGCTCGGTCACGCCCCGCTCCGTTCCGGCCACCTTGGCCGTGTATCCCGACAGGAAGTAGAAGCGGACCTGGTCTTCGTCGAGGCGGGCTACCGGTGGGAGGACGCCGTATGCATCCGCTGACAGGAAGATCACGTTGTTGGGGTGCCTGCCGGTACCCGACAGGACGGCATTGGGTATGAGGTCAACCGGATAGGCGGCGCGCGTGTTCTCCGTCTTCTCTTCAGAGTCGTAGTCCGGGATGCGCGTCCGCGGGTCGTAGACCACGTTTTCGAGAATCGTGCCGAAGCTCTCAGTCGCCGCGAAGATCTCGGGCTCCGATTCCTTGCGGATGTGGATCGTCTTCGCGTAGCAACCGCCTTCGAAATTGAAGATGCCGGCGTCGCTCCAACCGTGCTCGTCGTCCCCAATCAGGCGCCGAGACGGATCTGCCGACAGCGTGGTCTTGCCGGTGCCGCTGAGGCCGAAGAAGAGCGCCACGTCCGAGCCTCCACTACCGACGTTCGCGGAGCAATGCATGGGAAAGACTCCCTGGGCCGGAAGCAGGTAGTTGAGCGCGGTAAAGATCGACTTCTTGATCTCGCCTGCATACTCGGTTCCGCCGATGATCACGGTCCGCCGGGCGAGGTTGACCACGATGAATGTCTCGCTGCGAGTGCCGTCGACCTTCGGGTCGGCTTTGACGGATGGCAGCGAGAAGACTGTGAAGTCGGGCTCGAAGTTCATCAGGTCGTCGGCGTTCGGCCGGATGAACAGGTTGTGCGCGAAGAGGCTGTGCCAGGCAAGCTCCGTGACCACCCGCACACGCAGCCGGTGGCGGTGGTCCGCGCACGCAAAGACGTCCTGGGTGAAAACGTCATGGGTGGCGCAGTACTCCTCCATTCGTTTTAGCAATGCGTCGAACTTGGAGGGTGAGATCGATTGATTGGCCTGCCACCAGATGGCGTCCTGGCTGGTCGGCTCCTTGACGAAGAACTTGTCCTTTGGCGACCGGCCCGTGTGCTTGCCCGTCTCGGCCGTCAGCGCGCCCGTGGACACGATGACCGCCTCTCCACGGCGGATCGCGTGCTCGTAGAGCGCGGCAGGGCTCAGGTTGCGACGTTCCGGAAGCCCGCCCACCTCGGAACGAGCAGGTGCAGCTTTCACGTGAGTGTCACTTTCCGATCATAAGCAAGCGGCTGCAGGCCCCGCCTGCCGATCCCCTCTCCCCATCGGGGAGAGGGCTAGGGAGAGGGGCTTCAGCTGGCTTAGCCTGTTCAGGCGATTCGGGCGCGGCGGTTGCTCGCCCGCCGGCGCTGCTTGCCGCTCACGTAGTCGACCAGGATGTACTCGCCCAGCCGGTCCGGCGACACGAAGAAGGCCCGCCCCTTGTTGATGCGGGTCATCTGGTTGATGAACTCGGTCAGGTATGGACCGCGCTCGAGCATGAAGGTGTTGATGACGACCCGGTCCCGGGTACACCGCTTGACCTCTTTGAGCGTCTGCTGGATGGTCTCGAAGGTCGGCGGGTATGAGAACTGAGCCTTGCCGTTTTCCGCGATGTGGGCGGTGGGCTCGCCGTCGGTGATCATGATGATCTGCCGGTTTCCGCGGTGCTTCGCGAGAAGCGAGCGCGCCAGCTGGAAGCCGTGCTGCATGTTGGTTCCGTACACGTAGTCGTTCAGCGCCAGCTGCGGAAGTGTCTGTGGTTTCAGCTCCACCGCATAGTTGGAGAACCCGACGACATAAAGGGAGTCACGCGGGTACTGGCTCCGGATGAGCGAGTCGAGCGCGATGGCCACCTTCTTCGCGGCGAGAAAGCATCCGCGTAGAAACATCGATCGGCTCATGTCGATCATCAGCACGGTCGACGCCTGGGTCACGTGCTCGGTGCGGTGCACGACGAAGTCGTCCGCTTCCATCTTGACCGGCACCTTCGGACCCTCTCGAACGATCGAGTTGAAGAGGGTTTCCTTCATGTCGAGCAGGAATGGGTCCCCGTACTCGTAATCCTTGAGCTCGTCGGACGCGTCATTGCCGATGCCGCCCCGCCACAGCTGGTGCTGGCCCATGCGCGTCTTCTTGAGCTGGTCGAAGATGTCGCGCAGCGCCGACTGCCCGATGCGCCTCATGCCGCGCGGCGTGAGCTCCATGCGACGGCCCTTTCGCTCGACGTAGCCGGCCTTCTCGAGCACCTCGGTCAACTTCCGCAGCTGGTCGAGGGCCTGGCGCGCATCGTTGCCGAGCAGCTGCTGCGCCAGCGAACGGTCGACGTCATCGGGACGGAAGCTGCCGCGCTCGAGCTGCGACTCGAGGCGGTCCATCTGCTGAAGGCGCTCCATGAGGCCCATCGCCTCACCCATCGAGAGCGGATCCTCGCCGAAGAACGGATAACGCTCGCTCAGCTCAGAGGGCGGCATCATCGCCTGCATGAACCCGGACAGCCGCGCGAGCTCCAGCCGCAGCGAATCGTCCTGCAGCAGCGCGTCCATCATCTGACGCAGCTCCTCGCGGGCCTCGGGGCTCATGCTCTGGAGCAGCGATTGCATCTGCGCCATCTGGCGCTGCAGGTGTTCGAGCAGCTCATCGAGGCTGTTGATTCCTGGCGGGAACATGTCGCCGTAGCGCTCCATGAAACCGTTGAAGTCAGGCGTGCGGCCCTCCATGCGCTGCTCGAGCATCGTGTTCAGCTCGCGGACCATGTCGCGCACGCGAGACAGGTCCTGGCCCTGCATCTGCTGGATCGATCCCTTCATGCCCTGGAACATCTGGTCGACCATCTGCTTCTGCAGCTTCTCCATCAGCGCTTCAAACTTCTGTCGCGCTTCGTCGTCGACGAACTCGTAATCGCGAAGACCCTTCACCTGGCCGCCGAGGTCGTCGGGCAGCCGGTCCAGCTGGTCGTTTCGCTGGCGGGCGATCCGCTCCATGAGCTTTTTCGCCTCCGGCGTTTGGGCCTCGTTCACGCGACGTTCGATCCCTGCCTTTTCGGTGTCGATCACCTCCTGCACCTGCTCGCGGAGCTGATCCACGGTGGAGTCGAGGTTGTAGCGGCCCAGCTCCCTCTCACGCGCCTCGCGAAGCTGCTTCAACAGCTGCTCGAGACCCGGCATGTTGGGCGTGCCCCAGCGCAGCAGCCTCTGCATTGCCGCGTTCAGGTCGCCGTAGTTCATCAGGTCATCGGAGAGCGCGTCGAGAACGTCTCCGGCGTCGAGGTCGTCCAGCTTCTGGGTGCCGTCCCATCGGGAGTACCGGAACTTCACCCGACCACGCTAGCAGGCCGCCAGCCGCCCAGAGCCCGTTCGATGGAATGTGCCGCGCGGAGCGCAACGTCGTCGTGCCAGTTGCGGGCCACGACCTGCACACCGATCGGAAGGCCTTCCGGAGAGGTGCCGGCCCGGACCACCACACAAGGGTTGCCGGAAAGGCTGTACGGGATGGTGTAGCTGAACAGGTGGGCCGGGACGATCTTGGCTCGATAGGGCGGCGCGATGTCGGGCCCGACGGGGCTGACGATGAGATCGAAATCGGACATGAAGCCGAGCATTCCGCTCCGGAACGCGTCCCACCGCTTGAAAAGCCGCTCGTGGCTCATCCGCTTGTCTCCCCAGTAGCCGAGCGTGACCTGGTGAGCCTCATGCAGGCCCGGCGGCCTGGCCTCGGTCACGGCGCAGCCGGCGTCGGCGAGAGCGCGAACAGCCGACCGCACCACGACCGCAATCGCGTGGGTCGGCTTGGCCATCCCATCGTCGGCGTACCAGGCCACCTTGAGGTCTTTGAGCTTGGCCGTCCGCTTCGCCAGGGGCACCGGCACCACCCCTGAGTCGATCCCGTCCGGCCCTACCAGGAGGGGCAGGACCAGGGCGAGGTCGGCCACGAAGCGCGCCATCGGCCCGACCTGGCTGCGGGGGTCCGTGAGCCCGCCGACGAGCCCGTAGGCGCCGGTGCCTGGAACGAGGCCGGTCGTCGGCTTGAGCGCAGCGATGCCGCAGTAGTGCGCGGGCATGCGAATGCTGCCTCCCGAGTCACTGCCGATCCCGAGCGGCGACCCGCCGGCGGCGATGATCGCGGCCTCTCCGCTGCTGCTCGCTCCGGGTGAGCGCGCGATGTCGTACGGATTTCGAGTCCCACCGTGGAGAGGGTTCCAGCTGTCTCCGCCGGTGCCTCCGGGCGGGCAGTTCGTCTTTCCGATGAGGATCGCGCCGGCCGCCCGCATGCGCGCGATCACCGTGGCGTCGCGGTCGGGGATGTTGCTCCGCAGCATGCGCAACCCGGCGGTGGTCGGAAGGCCCGCCGTGTCGAAGATGTCCTTGGCGGTGAAGGGAACGCCGTGCAGTGGTCCTGGGGCGTTCTTGCGGGTGTTCCGCCGGTCGGCGGCGCGCGCCTGCTTCAGCGCGCTCTCGGCGGTGGCAAACACCACCGCATTCAGCCGGGGGTTCACGGTGTGGATGTGTTCCAGGTGTGCACGCACCACTTCGAGTGACGAGACCTTCTTGGTCCGGATGGCGCGCGCGAGCCACGTCGCCGGCGCCCCGATGATGTCTCTCATGTCGAGCAGCTAACGCTCAGACGGTGTCTCCGGGTTTGATGTCGAGCACCTTCACTCCCGGCCCGACGAGATCCTGAAGCGCTTTCGGCCGGCCGACCAGGGGCGGAAAGGTGCCGAAGTGCATCGGCACGACGGTCTTGACTCCAAGGAGCGAGACAGCTTTGGCCGCCCTGTCCGGGCCCATCGTGTAAAAGTCGCCGATCGGCAGGAACGCGACGTCGAACTCGCTCAGCTCAGCGATGAGGGCCATGTCGCCGAACACATCAGTGTCGCCCGCGAAGTAGATGGTGAAACCGTTTTCGAACTCGATGACCAGGCCGCATGCCTCGCCGCCGTAGACGATCTGGCTTCCAACAGTGATGCCGCAGCTGTGCTCGGCATGAACGAGCGTCACCTTGATCCCGTCGACGTCGACTGTGCCGCCCTGGTTCGCGCCGATGATGTTCTCCGCCGGGATCCCATTCGACCCAAGCCACGCGCTGATCTCGAAATTGCTCACGATCTTCGGCTTGGTCGCCCTGGCGATCTCGAGCGCGTCGAAAACGTGATCGAAGTGCCCGTGCGTGATCAGCATGAGGTCGCAGCGGTCCACCTTCTTAAGGGCTTCGGGCGCCACGGGGTTGTTCATGACCCACGGGTCGATGTAGACGTCTTTGCCCTTGGCGCTGCGGACCTTCCAGGTCCCGTGGCCGACCCAGGTGAAGCTGACCTCAGCGTTGAGCGCCATCCCCTTCCTCCCTCGAATCTAAAGACCCCGACCGGAAAAGCGGATTCTGCCACACGCCCAGGATGAAAACGCCGATCGCGGCGAGCGTCCAGAGGTTGGGAAAGAAGAGCTCGCACGGCTGCCGGAAGAACGCGAGCAAGAAGACGCCAAGCAAAACGAGCGCGCCGACTTTGCGCCGCTCGACGCCGCGGACCACGACCAGGAGGATCAGCGGCAGGAGTGGGAGCCATTGGTATGGCCAGACCTCGTTGGGGATGAGCGCGCCGAGAGCAAAACCGAGCGACATGCCGTATGCGGGATTCCATCCACTGCGCCAGGCGCCCCACGCGGCGGCGGCGGCAAAGGCGAGCGCGCTCAAATATGAGAGCGCCAGCGCAAGTGCCGGCAGGTGCAGGGGCGACGTGACCAGCACGTAACCCGAACCGGAAGGCTGCGCGTACTCCTCCCCACCGATCGTGCGCATGAACAGCGTGCGAACCGAGTCATAGGCGCAGTCAGGGTTATGCGAGGCAAGCGATGGCAAAAGCACATGCTGGAAATAGAAGGTGGTGCCGCCGACGCCGAGGGGCACGAAGCTCACGGCGGTGACCACGACCAACACGATTGCGAGCCCGACGGCATATCGAATCCGATGTTCGGGTCGGGGTCCGATGACCATCGCGGCCGGGAAGTACTTGAGAGCTGCGACCAACCCGGCGGCCGCGCCGGCCAGCGCCGGCCGGGACACCGTCTCGAGCCAGATCGAGGCCATCGCACCCAGCAGCAGGACGCCACCCCGCTGCCCCGCGCTGACGTCTGCGAACAGAGGCGGAAAGTAAGCTGCCACCAACCAGAAAACCGGCCTCGCGATTGGGTGTCTGGTGGCGACGACCCGGTACAGGAGCACCAGCCCGACCAGCAGCGCGGCCGCATCGATGCCCGTCCAGACCTCGACACCGACGTTCTTCGGCAGCAGCGCGATCGGGGCTGCGAGCAGCGCAAGGGGCGGAGGACTGACAAATGCGTCGAGCCCGCCGGGCGGGGCGATGATGTGCAAGCGGCTCAGGTAATCCGCCGCAGCGTCGTACATGTGGGATGGCTCGGTCAGGTACGCATGGGCGCCCTCCCACATGCCTTCTGTGTCCGGGCGCCGCGGCGTCAGCACGGTGAGGATGGCGACTCGAAGCCAGAAGGCGGCCGCGATCGCCCACCAAACAGCTGGCCGCGACAGCACGTCGGCGGCAGCGCGGCCTAGACGTGTGATCAATCGGTGGGTGGTCTAAGGCGACCGGGCGCGCCGTTGCGCGAGAGCCAGGTCGTGTCCTTCAAGAACTCGATGAAGGCCTTTACGGAGGCCGGGAGTCGTCGCCGGCGGAGATGCACGATGTGCCAGTCGCGACGGATCGGGAAGCCGCTCACGTCGAGCTCAACCAGCCGCCCGCTCGAGAGCTCCAGAGCGCAGGCGTAGCGCGAGAGCACGGCGAGGCCGAGCCCCGATTCCACCGCGTGCTTGATCGCTCCGTTGGACCCGAGCTCCATGGCGACGGTCAGCTTTGCACCGGCCTTGCGCGCAGCCTTTTCGAGCGACCACCGGCTGCCCGACGCGGGCTCGCGCATGATGAACGGCTGGTCTTCGAGGTCCTTGAGCGCAAGGCCGCGGCGGCCCGCGAATTTGTGACCGGCGGGCGCCACGACGACCAGCTCGTCGCTGACAAAGGGAAGGATGGCCAGGTCTGGATCCTTGAGCGCCGGGCCAACCACGGCAAGGTCGAGCTCGTTGTTCAGCACCTGCTCCTGTACACGGGCGCGCGTCCCGATCTCGAGCGAGATGACAAGCCCTGGATGCAGCTTCTTGAACGCGCCTAGCGCGGCCGGCAAGAGATAGATGCCGACGGTCGTGCTCGCGCCCACACGCAAGTTTCCACGCTTGATGCCGCGCATCTCCTCGAGCGCCAGCCCAGCCTCGTCGAGGACGTCGAGGGTCCGCCGCGCGTACGAGTAGAGGACGGACCCCGCTTCAGTCAGGTGGACCCGCTTGCCGAGGCGATCCAGGAGGGGCAAACCGAGCGCCTCCTCGAGCTCCTTGACCTGGTACGACACTGACGGCTGGCTCAGGCGCAGCTGCTGGGCCGCGAGGCTGAAGCTCTTGAGGTCGGCGACTGTCTTGAACGTGCGCAATTGACGCAGCGTCACCGAGCGGTCCAGATCCAGCGGAGGGCTGTACTCGGGCACGGCGCCTACGATATATGCGCAATGGCTGCACGGAGACCCAAATCACTCACACCTGTCCGCAGAACCACCCCCTCGCTCAAGAGCGTGGAGGCGCCTCATCGAGCGCAAACCACCGTTTCGGAACAGAAGATCAACCAGTACCGCAAGCGCCGCTACCAGGCTTTGCATGCGGAAACCGAGGCGGCCAACAAACGTCGCGCCGCCGGAAAGGCCACGGCCCGCGACCGCATCGAGATGCTGCTCGACGACGGCTCGTTTGTGGAGCTCGACGTCTTCGCGGCGCATCGAGCGCACGGGTTTGGCATGGAGGAGCGGCGCATCTCGGGCGACGGGGTTGTGGCAGGTTTTGGAGAGATCGACCGGCGCCCAGTCGCCGTCTATGCCTATGACGCGACGGTGTTCGGCGGCTCGCTCGGAGAGGTCACCGCCGAGAAGATCGTCAAGGTACAGGAGCTCGCGCTGCGCAACCGGGTGCCCATCATCGGCATCAACGACTCGGGCGGCGCGCGCATCCAGGAAGGAGTGGACGCCCTCGCGGGCTATGCC